>ERZ1031720.19-NODE-19-length-22189-cov-8.675386_pt1 | contig 22189 bp, 20 predicted proteins | sample MGYA00518750_ERZ1031720 | MGnify/ENA primary metagenome ERZ1031720 (study PRJEB33718, sample SAMN03160008) | human skin metagenome | collected 2014-04-10 | study: EMG produced TPA metagenomics assembly of the PRJNA266117 data set (Human skin bacterial metagenome and... | reverse complement strand
GCACTTCTGCACGAACGGAACGAGGTTGGTATCTCGGACATCAAGCTGTGGCCCGTGCTTCGCACGTTGAGCATCGTTCGGGGTTTGAATTTCCCGGAGCCCGTGAGGACCTATGTCTCAAGGCTCGCGCGTCAAAGCGGTGTGCCGCTGCTCTTCGATCAACAGGCATGAGCCGATGCCCGACGCAGCCGGCCGTGCAACCCTCAAAGGTGCATCGCCGGCGCGTCAAGCGGCCCGGTGCCGCGAATCGCACATTGACGTTGCGCGCGGCATGCGTCCGTCGTGTCGTGTGTCCTCAATACCCGTTCGCCGCCCCGTTCCGCCGGTTGTCGGCCGCTCCGCTGTAGACCGGGAATCCGTTGGTGTCGTAACTCACGGCAATGCCGCTGATGCCGCTCTTGAGGCCTGTCGCTTCGGCGTTGGCGGCGGTGTTGCCGTACTTGGCGACGAGGTTGCCGACCTGGTCTGCAATCGGCTTGCCGGCCTCGAGCTGCGCGGTTCCGTTCTGGCCGGTGAAGTTGTCGGCGTTGACGGCTTCCTGGATGTCCATGCCGTAGACGGTGTGGCCCAGGAAGGTCTTCACGATGTAGTCGGGGATGGGGCCGCCGCCGGCAGAGCCCCAGACCATCTGGAGCCGGCCTTCGGCATCGAAGGCGATGGCTGGAGAGATGGACGAGCGCGGGCGCTTGTTGGCCTGGTAGCCGTTGACGTCGAAGCCCAGCGTGCTGGCCGAGAAGTTCGACATCGCGTTGTTGATCAGGATGCCGGCCGCTTCGATATGCGAACCCCAGTGCGTGTTGATGGTGGTCGTCATGGAGATGGCGTTGCCGTAGCCGTCGACGATGGCCAGATTGCTGGTGGTGTTCCAGTCTTCGTCGTGGGCCGCGGCTTGTCCGGCGCTTGCCAACTGCATGGCGCTGGTGCGCGAGGTCTTGCGCACCGCCGAGGCCAGCGTGTCGTCATGGGCTGGGCTGGTGGCGACGAACGCGGCAATGCCGTCGGCAGTGGTACCGGCCGGTGCGGTCGCGAGTGCGGTGTCCGTGATCAGCGCGGCACGTGCATCGAGGTAGGCCGGCGAGAGCAGGGTGGCGACACGTGCGTTCACGTTGGAGTAGGCCGGATCGCCCACGATGTTGCGGCGGTCGGCGTTGGCCAGGCGGCTGCCCTCGGTGAGGAGGTGTAGGTAGTCGGTGCCGTTGAAGGGCGTGCCGGCCAGTTGTTTGCGCTCCATCAAGCCCAGGTTGTAGAGCGTCACCAGGCCGCCGAACGACGGTGCAGGCTGGGTGTAGATCGTCATGCCGAAATGGGTGCCCACCAAAGGCTTGCGTTCGACGGCTTTGTAGGCGGCGAAGTCGGCGGCCGTCATCAGGCTGGGGATTCTGGCGATGGTGCCGGCAATGGCCGGCGCGGCCGTCGTGCCCGAGCTCGGCAGGATCGACGTACAGGGCAGTTGGCCGCTCGTGAGCTTGGCGACGATGGCCGGAGCGATGGCGCCTGCCGGGTCGTAGAAGGCCTGGGCACCGCCGTCACGCACGATCTCCATCGAGGCCGCGAGTTCGGGATTGCGGATGAGCGTGCCGATGGCCAGCGGCTTCTGTTTGCTGGCGTCGGTCGGCTCGCAGTAGCGCGCGTTGATGTCGGGGTACTTGCAGCGTGCCGCACCCTTGGCCGTGCCGGCGGAATTGACCCAGGCCGATACGGCGCTGCCGGCGGCCACGGGGTTGCCGTCGTCGTCGTATTCGCTGGCCTCCGCGTACAGCGTGGTGTACATGTAGGGCGACATCGGGAAGCCCTTGTTCGCCAGGTCGATGGCGTCGCCCCACAGCGCATTCCAGGCGGTCTTGCCGTAGATGCGGTGCACCGAATCGAGCACTGCCAGGGTGCCGGGCACGCCGGCTGCACGGGCCGAGATGTTGGTGTTGCCCTGCTGCGCCGAGATGCTGGCGCCGGCGCTCAGACCGGATTTGCAGAGGTTGTAGGGTGCGGCGGATGAAACGTCCTGGGCCGTTGCCTTGTAGATGGTGTCGACGCCGCCGACTTCGGCCGGCGCCGAAGACAGGCCGTCGAAGGTGCGCACCGCACCCGAAGCCGCGTCGTAGTAGGTGATCACGGATCCGCCACCCAGGCCCGAACCGAAGGGCTCGGTCACGCCCAGCACGGCTTGAACCGCGATGGCCGCATCGATGGCGGTGCCGCCCTGTGCCAGCACCTTGCAGCCTGCTGCCGAGGCATTCACGTCGGCCGAGGTGACCATCAGATTCGAGCCCTTGAGACCCACGGTCTGGCCGTAGGGTGCGCCGCTTTGCGGCTCGCAGCGTGCCGGATCGAATGTGACGGTCCGCGTCGGGGTCGGGTCGGGCGTGGGGACGGTCGGGGTCGTCTCGCCGTCGCCGGCCGTGTCGTTGTCGGAAGGGCTGCCGCCGCCGCCGCACGCGGCCAGGGCCAGGACGAGGCTCAGGCTCCAGAGGGCAGGGCGGGCAGTGGCGTGTCGAAGTGGATGTGTCATGGGCTGATGAAGTGAGATGTCGCGGCGTGGCCACCGCGGCTGCGCCGAGTCGCATGGAGACATAGAGCAGGATCCGTTCCATGTTCGGACAGCGCTTTGGCCCTTCGCAAGCCCAGGAAAAACCGGGATGTTGGAGGGGCGGCTTTGAAGCAGGGCCGGTAAATCGACGCTGTGCAGCCACGCAGGGACGGATTTCCGTCCATGCGGGTTTGCGACGGTCGTGGATGGGCCACGACTGCGCCGGCGGCGTGCGTTCGCTAACCACTCGTATAAAATGTTAGCAACTGTGGCTAAATGTGGCTACACCAATCGACTATTCATGACCCGACTCACGCGCATCTTCTATGTCAGCAAGGCCCAGATCGGCAGCCGGCTTCAGACCGTTTCAGACATTCTGGCGGTCGCCCGCACATTCAACGCCGAGCATGAGATCACGGGCCTGCTGACCTATGACGGCGAGCATTTCACGCAGGTGCTCGAAGGCCCGGCTACGGTGCTGGACACGCTGATGGCGCGTATATCGGCAGACCCGCGACACGGACGGGTGCGGGTCCTGGCCCGGAAACCGATCATCTCGCGCGATTTCGAGGACTGGTCGATGGGTTATCTGCACGACGGCCGGTTCAACGACGCCGTCGCCGGTCTGCTGGCCGAGAGCCACACCGATGCCGACGAGGTCGAGGCCTTCATCGGCGAGTTGATTCACAACAAACGATTCATCAAGTGAGGGCCTGAGGGCTCGCCGTTCTCGAATCCTCGAGATACGGATCGAGTGCCTGGGCCATGAGCTCGGCGTGCCGGGTGCGCACGGCCGAGAACCGGTACGAGGTGTCCCAGACCATGTCGATGAAGCTCTGCAAATAGGTGCTGCGGCGCAAGTCGACAGGGCGTTCGAGCCATGTCTTGATCACCCAGTCGCGGTCGGTCTGAGGCGTACTCCACTGCATGTTTTTTCTTTCCCTGATCTCGCTGCCTTGTTATCGGCAGTCTGGCGGAATTCTAGAATCGAATCCTGTCATTCAGGCTCTACAAGTGTGTGGATTTGTCGATGACGGCGATCGCGTGGTGCAGGGGTCGTTCCGTACGAGGACGGCGCTGCAAGCCCTTCGCGCACAAAAAAAGCGGCCGGTGTGAGAGGGTTGCCGTGGCGCTGCAGCCTGTCGGTCGGGAGACAGCCTCGTTACGGCAGGATGAAACCAATTGTAATAGATGCGTGGCCCCTGCATCCAGATGGCATCGCGGTGGGTAGTGGAAACATGTCGCTCGTATAGAACGCCAATAACAAGCGCGTGGCATATCCCTCCACTCCACAGGACTTGCAACATGCCTCAATACCTGAAACTCAGTTCCCTCGCTCTGGCTGCCGTGGCCACTCTGGCCGCGTGCGGCGGTGGCGGCGGTGATGACCACGGAGACGGCGAGACGCCCCCCGCGCCCGTCGTTCTCGGAGACACCGTGGCCGTGACCGCCGCCAACCGCGTCATCTCGTTCAACCGGACCACGCCCGGAACGATCTCGAGCAATGTGGCACTGTCCGGCCTGGCCGGTGGCGAGTCGCTGGTCGGTATCGATGTGCGCCCGGCCGACGGCGCGATCTATGCGGTCAGCAGCACCAACCGCATCTACACCCTGGATGCCAGCACCGGTGTGCTGACGCTCAAGTCCACCCTGTCCGTACCCCTTGCCGGCAATCAGTTCGGGGTCGATTTCAACCCGGTCGCCGATCGTCTGCGCCTGGTCAGCAATACCGGCCAGAACCTGCGGGTGGACGTGACCACGGGCGGCGTGACGGAAGACAAGCCCATCAACGGCCCGGTGGCATCGGTCACCGCGTCCGCCTATACCAACGCTTTTGCCGGCACCACCACCACACAGCTCTTCAACCTGGATGCCGCCGGGACGCTGTATCTGCAGGATCCGCCCAACGACGGAACGCTGGCCAATCCGGTACCGCTGAAGGTGACGTTCACCTCCAGCAACGGCTTCGACATCGATGCCCGCAACAACGTGGGTTACGCCGCACTCGCGGTCGGCGGTTCGACCCAGCTCTACACCGTGCCGCTGAGCGGCGATGCCGGTGCCAAGGCGGTCGGCCCCATCGGCACGGGCGAGGCTGTGATCGGACTGACCCTGGTTCAGCCCGAAGCACCGCGGGTGTATCTGCTCGACGACGCCTCGCGCCTGTCCAGCTTTGCACCGGCTGCGCCCAACACGGTGTCGACGGCCGTGGCGATCAGCGGACTGGCTTCGGGCGAGACGGTGCTGGGCATCGATTTCCGCCCGGCGAACGGCAAGCTGTATGGCCTGACCAGCAACGCGCGGGTGGTCAGCATCGACACGGGCAGCGGCGCCGCAACCGTGGTTTCCACGCTGGCCGCCGATCCGGCCGACACATCGGCTCCCTACACCGGCCTGGACGGCAGCCAGTTCACGGTGGATTTCAACCCGGTTGCCGACCGCCTGCGTGTGATCAGTGAAACCGGTCAGAGCCTGCGCATCAATGTCGAAACCGGCATCACCATCACCGATGGCACGATCAACCGCAGCACGCCTGCCAAGGTGGTGGCCGGGGCCTACACCAACAGCTTTGCCGGCACCACCGCGACGACGTTGTACGACCTCGATGCCAACGAAAACGTGCTGGCCAAGCAGAATCCGCCGAACGACGGCACGCTGGAAAACGTCGGTCCCCTGGGCGTGACGCTCAACGGGCAGGGTGCATTCGACATCGCCGGCGGCGCCAACGGCCTGGTCCTGGCCGCGTTGCGCAGCGGTGCGAGCGGTCCGTTCACGCTCTACACGCTGTCGCTGACCAGCGGTGCCGCCACGCTGTACCGCAACACCACGGGCGATGCCAGCCTGTCCCTGATCGGCGGCGCTTCGGGTCCCGTGGTGCGTGACATCGCCATCCGCTTCTGACGCTGTACAACGGCTGAAACAGACCACGCCTGTCCCGTGCGCCCCATGCGCGCGGGGCAGGCGTCTTCAGTTGGCGTGACGGAAATGCTTGGAGCCGCGGCTGGCCATGCCGATGTCGTGAGCGGTGGACTGGAGCAGGGGGCCGAGCGCCTCCATGCGGGCCTTGGTCAGCCGGACCAGCGGCCCGGCAATGGTCACCACGCCGATCACCGTGCCATCGACGCCGCGCACCGGGGCCGCCATCGCGCTCATGGCGGGCGCAAAGACTTCGACGATGAGGCTGAAACCGCGTTTGCGTGCAGCCTTGATCTGCGCGCTCACGCCGGCCAGCGTGGTGGGGGCCTTGGGCCCGTAGTTCTCGGGTTTGCCCAGGCCCTGGCGAGAGACCTTGGAGATGGCATCGTCGTCGCTGAGCGTGGAGAGCCAGGCGTAGCCCGCCGCACTGCACGACAGCGGGACCGACAGGCCCATGTCGGTGTCGTAGAACAGGCCCTTGCGTGCACCCTGCGCCTTGGCCACGAAGATAAGGTCGTCGCCGTCGACGACACCCAGCCGCACCAGTTCTCCGCTCTGCACGGCCAGCTCGTCGAGCAAGGGCTGCGAGACGTCGACCACGCCGGTGGTGCCCAGGTAGTTGAGCCCCATGGCGGCGAGCTTGATGGTCAACATGTAGTGACCGTCTCGTTCGCGCTGCCTCACGTAACCCATGGTCACCAGATCCGTGAGCATGCGGTGCGTGGCGCTGAGCGGAATCTCCAGCGCAGACGAGAGCGCCGAGAGAGGGCAGCCTTCCGGGTACTGGATCAGGTGCTCGAGAACCTTGAATGATCGTTCGATGAGGGCTGCCATGGTGGGCGCGGAATTTCCGTGTAGTGCTTTTCCCGCGAGTCTAGCCGAAGCGCAACGCCGTTCCGACGAGGAAAGCATTTCCAGTTGAGGCTTTACGCCCGGCAGCGGCGCGTCTGGCCGGCTTCTGAATACTGGAAAATATTTTCCAGTTTCATCCTGTCAAGTCATTTGATTGATTCGATTTGATGGGAAATCCGAGTTCGATTCAGGCCCGATACGAGGTCATCGGGAGGTTTTTCTCAGCCGTTTCCTGTTAAGGGTATTCCATAGGTAGGAAAACTCTCATCGTTTTGTACCATCCAGTACGTCCATGAAGATGCATGGATGACAGAACAACTCATACCCAGGAATAACAGAGATGCGAAAAACCTTCGAGACAAGCCCAGGCGCAAATCAGGACAGTGGTTCGAACACGATTGCGGAACGCACGGGGATGTCCCGCCGGGCGTTTTCCAGAATGCTGGGATTGCCGATGCTGGCGGCTCCTTCCATGATGCTTGCGGGTTGCCTGGGGGGTGGATCGAACGACGACGAGGCACCGGTGACGCCGCCGGTCGCGGGCGCGCCGGCGCTGGCCCGTGGCGCCTTCGTGGCCACCGTGGCCAATCACTTCGACTGGGTGCATTCGTCGTCGTACAACGACCAGTACAAGGCGGTGCAGCCGAAGTACAGCGATGTGGTGCTGGACCAAACCCCGTACTCGCGGCAGATCGAGACGGCGCTGGAAGAGTCGGTGATCGGCAACGCAGGCACCGCTTTCGCGCCCGACGCCGACGCGACCCGCGAGTGGGCCGCCGGGGTGTACGCCAAGGCTTTCGGCATCACCACGACGCAAGCCGATGCGCTATCGATTTTCAGCGATGCCGCTCAGATCGGCGAGGAATACCGGGCATCGGTCAATGCGCTGGTCGGCGCCGGCTACATGCAGGGAACCAGTGCCACGGCCTTCTCGCCCAAGGCCCAGATCACGGTCGCCGAGGCCGAAGCGGTGCTCAAGGCCATCACGGGCCGGCTGACCTCGCCGCCTCAGGTGATGTGCAAGTCGGGCACGACCGCGCCGCGCCGCTTCATCCGCATTTCCACGCCGACGGCCGGCGCTGCGATCTACTACACCGTCACGACCGACGGCAGCGAGCCGGCCGATCCGCTGAGCAGCGGCCGGCTTTACGACTTCTATGCACAGGGCGTGCTGCAGTACGCGTCCAACGGCACGGTGCGCCTGAAAGCGGTGGCCGTGCGCGACGATCTCGAGCCCAGCGTGGTGCGGGAGTTCTTCTGGAAAACGGGTGTGCCCGATACGGCCGAATACCAGGCCACCGTTTACCATGAAGCATCGGGCGCCAAGCCCAAGGTCTGGAAGATATTCAACAAGGCAGAGAATCTCGGGCCTTTCGTCTATTACATCGAAGGCAGCACGCGCGGTTTGGTATTCGATTGCGGCCAGATTTCGCCGGATAAAGCCAATCTCAAGTCCTTCGTCGATTCGATCGCGACCAAACCCTATGACATGATCGTGGGTCATAACCACTCCGATCACTCGTCGCAGATCTACAACTTCACCTCGGCCGGTATCCCGTTCTATTGTTCGGGCATCGAAAAAGCCGCCTTCATGGCCGACAGCAATGCCAATCGTCGTGCGGCGGGAACGGCGGCGATTGCCGTGCCGGATGGCCACACGTTCGACCTGGGCAGCAGCAAGGTCAGCATTTTCATCATCCCGGGCCACACCAACGGCACGGTGACGGCGGTGGTGCATGAGGCCGGCTGGGTGTTCGGCTCCGACATGTGGGGCTGCAACCGCCCGACGACGGCGGACACCACGCAGTATTCGTCCGTCAAGGTCGATCTGTTCCTGTCGCTGACGCTGCAGTTGCTGGCCGATTACCGCAAACGCATCGTCGACGGCCAGATCGTGGAGGTCACCAATGCTCACCAGGAGGTGCCCGTGGGCATGGCTTGCGTGGACAACTTCGTGCAGTGTTTCCAGCAACTGATCGACGAGGGCGACGCCGCGTCCAAGCCGTCCATCCGCGGCGGCATCGCCAACCGCATGAGCATCGTGGGCGACATGTGGCGCGACAAGAACTGGATGGCCATCGGCCCCATCGGCAGCGGCTACGGCAAGCCCGTCGATTACCTCAGCAAGCCGACGGTGGATTATCCGAACGGCATCGGCATCGACTACAACGTGGACAACGGCTACCGCAAGTACGCCACGCTGAGCAACGTCGAGTTCGAGCAAGCCACGCTGGTGGGTGTGAACGTGTACTGGGCAGCGCCCGCCAACGGGACGCCGAACATGCTGCCGAACAAGTTCGATCCGTGGACCTTCGACTACCGCCTGAAAGTGCCGGCCGGACAGCGCAGCGTGGCGATCCGACCCCGTGCCATGTCCAACAAGGCGAGCGGGCTGAAGGTCAACGGCGCCGCGGTGGCGCAGTCCAGCCGCACGGTGGTGCCGGTTTCGGCAGGCAGCAGGATCGTCGTCGAGGTGACTTCGCCGGACGGCAGCGCCACCAACCGCTACTCGTTCACGGTCGAGGTGGCCTGAGTCCGGCGTGTGCCGATAACCTGAACGAGGGGCGCTTCCGTTTGTGAAAAACGAGCGTGGCCCTCGCGGCCTTCGAAAGGCCGGTCGAAGTCCGTTTCCAGGCTGCTTGCAGTGGCCGGGTTGCGGACTTCGTCGTTTCAGGGGTTGGTGAAATAGTCCCAGGCCAGCGCCAGCAACAGCGAGAACACGCCACCCGCGACCAGGTACAGGCCATAGGGGACAAAAGCGAGGACCACTGCGACCGTGCCGGCCATGGCGAACAGCGTGTAGCGCCGGCGGCCCGTGAGATGCAACTGGTGCAGCCCATAGCCCAGGATCACCCCGACGACTGCCGCCAGGGCATGGATCTCGTCCAGCAGCACCGGCTCGGCAGGTGTCATGGGCACACTGGCCTGGGCGCGCTGTCCCAGCGTCAGCGTCGAGGCGCCGGCCACCCATGCACGCGCCCGCGAGAACAGCCCGCGCGGGGCCGTCTCGCCACGCGGCCCGGGCCGTCGGGGTGCGTGTGCAGCGATTGCGGTGTGTCGAGACGTGGAGAAACCCATGAGCTCCCTTGTTCCAAACGGGGCAGGGCAGGCAGGGCGCCTGCGCATCGGGTCATTCTAAGGACGTTTGCAAGCGCGCCGTTGAGCGTCGGCCTTGGTGAAAACGAGAAAAACCCGGTCGGGATGGACCGGGTCGGCAATGCAGATGCACAAGATGCGCATCGGCGGCGGGACTGCCGATGCGAGCCCGGCCTCATCGAGGGTCAGGCTTTCGCCTTCGCGGCATCGCGCATGGCCTTGATCTCGTCGTGGCTGCGTTGCGCGGCCTGGGCTTGGCGGTCGATCGTGGCGAGCACGTCGGCCGGCAGCGAGTCGGCTTTCAGCGCCTTGCGGTAGCGGGCCACATTGGCGTCTTCGCCACGTTCCGCTTCGTCCAGGATGGACGCATCGCTGTCGGCGCCGACGGCCGCCTTGACCTTTAGCCAGCCCCGGTGCACGGCACCGGTGGCAGAGCCGTGGTCTACCGCTTCGCCGCCGTGCTGCTGCACCAGGGCCGCGAGATCGGCTGCCGTGCGGGCGTGGTGTTCGGCCAATGTCTGGAAGGTGTTCTGCAGGTAGGGCGAGTGGGTCTCCTTGGCTGCTGCCAGGTAGCCCTGGTGACCGTCGTGCGCATTCTTGAGCAGATCGTTGAGGATGTCGATGACTTCTGTACGGGTGGTCATGGAGGTTTCCTTTCCTTTGAATGACTTCTCTGAGACGCGTCGCAACTTGCGTTTCGCGTTGACTCCATGGTCACCCCAGGCCGGCAAACCGTGCGTCGGCGAGCCCTTGCCGCTGGCGTAGGAGTCGTCGCTCCCTGCCGGTCAGGCGTCGTCATCCCGAACAAACGAGCCGGCCATGCGATCCGCATCGTTTTCCCAGGCAGAACCTGGGCCATGCCGCCAGTCCTGTCTTACACGTCGGCAGGCAACTGCTGCAAGGCTTCGAGCCAGGACTCGATCCAGGCCGACGCCGCTTCTTCGGCATCGTCCGCACTGCAGGCGTCGATGACCAGCAGTTCGCCGACACGGATGGCGCCGAGATCGGCCAGGCGTTCGTCGAAAAGCCGGCCACCACGGGCGAACGTCTCGCCGAAACCGCTGTCGCCCAATGCCACGACACCGTAGCGCACGCCGCCCAGGTAGCGGGGTTGGGCATCCAGCGCGTGATAGAGCGGCTGGGCGTTGTCGGGCAGATCGCCACTGCCGAAGGTGGATGTGCAGACGATGTAAGCGTGATCGGGGCCGGCCTGGAACAGTTCGGGGCTGTCGGATGCATCGAGGCGACGGACCTCGATCTCGGCGACGTGGTCTGCTGCGGCCATTTCCATGGCCTGTGCGACTTGCCAGGCCGTGTCGCTCATGGTGCCAACGAGTAAGGTGAGTTTCATGCGGCGATTGTGCCTTGGCGCAATAGGTGCCTTGCCGGTGCGGTCATGTGAAGGCCGGACCGGTAAACTGCTCAGCCTCATGGACGACCGTTTATCCCACTCGATTCCGATGCAGGCCGCGCTCGAGCAGGCCCGGCTTGCCGCTGCTGCGGGCGAGGTGCCGATCGGCGCCGTGGTGTGCGACGCGCAAGGGCGCATCATCGGCCGCGGACACAACGCGCCGATCGCCAACCACGACCCGACCGCGCATGCCGAGATCCAGGCCCTGCGGCAGGCCGCCGCCTGTCTGGGCAACTACCGGCTCGACGGCTGCCGTGTCTACATCACGCTCGAGCCCTGCACGATGTGCGCCGGCGCCATGCTCCATGCACGGGTCGCCCAGGTGATCTATGCCGTGCCCGAGCCGCGCACCGGGGCGGCAGGGTCGGTGATCGATCCCTTTGCAGTGGCTCAGCTCAATCACCAGACCCGGGTGCTGCCCGCCGCCGGTCTGGGCCCGGAGGCCGAAACATGGGCGCAGGCGTGTGCCGGTTTGCTGCAGGGGTTCTTCCGGGACAAAAGGAAGCAGGCGCTATGCCTGCACCAGGCCAGCCACCCCTTGCGCCAGGACGCGCTGCGCACGCCCGACGGGTGTTTTGCCGGACTCGCGCTTGCCGCTCCTGCAGAGTCGCGCTATACCAGCAGCCTGCCTGCGCTGGCGGGGCTGCGGCTGCATTACCTGGAAGCCCATGGCCCCTCGGGTGGCACGGTCGACTGGCTGCTGCTCCATGGCCATCCGGGCTGGAGCGCCGGCTTCACCAAGGTGCTGGGCTGGCTTCAGGCCCAGCCGTCGACCCGGCGCATACTCGTTCCCGATCTGGTCGGGTTCGGGCGCAGCGACAAACCGAAGAAGACGGCGTTCCACCATCCGGCCTTGCATGCACGGATCCTCGTCGAGCTGCTGGCCGAACGCGATCTGCAACGGGCCGTCGTGTTGGGGCAGGGAATCGGTGCGGAGCTGGGGCTGGACGCGGCGCGCCGTGCGTCCGGACGGGTGAGGGCCTTGTGGCGGCTGCCCCAGGGCGCACCATGGCCTTCGCCCGAACAAGCCGCTTTTCTGAAGGACCTGGCCGCTCGCCCCTTGCTGGTCACCGCGCTGCGAGCGCAAGACGCGTCGGGTCGCGCGGGCACGGGGCCGAGGCATGCATCCCCTGGTGGACGCCAGCCCGACCCGGCCGGGGTGACGAAGCGGGCGCTCCCGCCCCAGGCGCTGGCTGCGCCGTGGCCGGACAAGGGGCACCAAGCCGCATTTGTCGCCATGGCGGCGTGGGCTCGGGTCGCCAGCTCGGGTTCGGCAGGGGCGGGGGTCGCCCAAGCGGCTCCGGAAAGCGGCATGGGCGGCTCGGCCGCCGCAATTGCACAGACCCATGAAGAACACGAAGCCGATGCATCGGGCTGTCCAATCGTCGATCCGGCTGCATTCGGTGTCACCGCTTCTGCGGCTGCATCCGATCCATGGGCACAGCCGGACGATCTGCTCGCCGCATCCGACGTGGCACGCGCTGCGGCATACTTCGGGCATTGAAGGTCGCCCCTGGGGTGCAGGCGAAGGGTCGCCGGCATCTGGGGCCGGACCTGCAGATTGTTTGCACCATGAACTCCTCCGCGTTGAATTATTCCTGCGTCCACTGCGCCCGCCTGGCCGCTTCCGAACCCCGCCCGATCCGGCTGTACGGTTTTTCCCCGTCGGGAGCCGTGCGCGACCGCGCGGCCCTGCGCAGGGCGGTCAAACGGCTTCAGGCCCAGGGCTACCGGGTCGATCTGGATCCCGACAGCCTGGCGAGCGTCCAGCGCTTCGCCGGGGACGACGAGACCCGGGTCGCGGCGATCCACCGTGCGGCGGCCAGCGGCGCGGATGTCGCCATCATCACCCGGGGCGGCTATGGCCTGACCCGGTTGCTGCCGCACCTGGACTACGAACTGCTGCACCGCGCCGTGGAGGGCGGCACGCAGTTCGTGGGTCACAGCGATTTCACCGCGCTGCAACTGGCCATGCTGGCGCAAAAAGGGACCGTCACCTGGGCCGGTCCGGCGCTGGGTGCGGATTTCGGCGCCGAAGAGGGCGTCGACGAACTCATGTCCGACTGTCTTGCCGACATGACCAGCGGGCAGGGCGAAGGCACCGGCTGGCGGCTGCCGGCCGGGGACCTGCGTTATATCGACAGCCTGCCGGCCGATGTCGCGGAACGGCCGATCCAGAATGCCACGCTGTGGGGCGGCAATCTTGCCGTGCTGTGCGCGCTGGCCGGCTCGCCGTATTTCCCGGCGGTCGAGGGCGGGGTGCTGTTCCTCGAGGACGTGGGCGAACATCCTTACAAGATCGAGCGCATGTTGACCCAGTTGCTGCTCGGCGGCGTGCTGGCCCGGCAGGCTGCCGTGGTGCTGGGGAGCTTCACCTCGTTCAAGCTGACGCCTCACGACCGGGGCTACAAGCTGCAGACCGTGGTCGACTGGCTGCGGGCTCAATTGCCTCGTACGCCCGTGTTGACGGGGCTGCCTTTCGGTCACGTGCCGACCAAGGTGATGCTGCCGGTGGGCGCGCCGGTCACCCTCGAGGTCGCAGGACGGGACGCCATGCTGTTCTGGGGGCACGTCGGGCAGGAGGCCCATCGCCATGGGCATGACCATGGCGATCATGCCCACGATCGGGCCATTTCAACTTCCGCCTGAGACGAGGGGGACCGGAGGGACGGCAAGCCGGCCGGGTCGTGTCGGCGCACACCCTGCTTTTATGTGGGGAAGGCCTTCCGACCCGTCCGAGCCGCCAAAACCGGCGTAAGCTCTCGCCCAGCACAACGCACAATCGCCGAAGCGGCTTTTTCGAGCGGCGCGGCAAGCGGCGTACAGGCGTTCCGAAAGCTCCAAGATGTCAGATTCCTCCATACCCGAGCTCCAGCGCTTTCTGCTGACGTCATCGTCCATGACCCTGGTCGAGCCCTATCTGCTGCCTGGCGGCGGCGGGGTCGAGGCGTTCATGCGCGACCGTGTGGTGGCGGCATGGCTGGACGGCTATGCGGCCGGACAGCGCCGAAACGGTGCGCCGTCCGTGGCGACGGATTCCAGTGGCAAACGCGCAGAGTCGTTTGACCGCACGCAGGATCCTCACAAGAAATAAGGCCCGCCGGTGCGGGCCTTGGTCGTTCTGCGCCGCACGGCAGCGGCGCTGCGTCATCCGCTGTTCTTGCGGCTGCCGCTCCAGCTCGAACCGCCATCGACGCGGCCGTTGATGCGTGTGCCTTCGAGGGTGCCGGCATAACGTTTGCCGTCGGCGACGAAGGTGATCTCGCTGCCCTTGAGTTTGGCGTCCTGTAGAGGAATGGCGCGGCTGCCCTGTGTGAGCGTGCCCTCGAGCGCCTGATAGGTCTGTTTGAGTTCGAGCTGGCCTTGGTTGCCGAGGTCCCAGACGCCCGCAGCCTTGGCGGGGATGATCCACAGGTGTGCGCGGCAGAAACTCGAACAGTTGGCGGTCGGGCCGGATTCGACCGATGCATCGGGTTGCCAGTCGCCCATCATGAACGAATTGGAAACCACCCGCGTGCCGGGCTTCATGTCGAGCAGCGTGGGGCGCAGCTTGAGGTTGAGGTCGGGCAGCAGGAACAGCGTCACCACCGAGGCTTTCGAGAAGTCCGACTCGAAGATGTCGGCCTGCTCGAACGTCGCCCGTTCGGCGACGCCTTCATTGGCGGCCGCGCGTTTGGACAGGGCCACCATGTCGGGGTTGTATTCGATGCCATGCGCGCGCAGTCCGCGTTTGGCGGCGGTGATCACGGTGCGTCCATCGCCCGAGCCGAGATCCACCAGATAGTCCTGTTGCGTCACTTCGGCCATGTCGAGCATGCGGTCGATCAGGGCCTGCTGGGTCGGAACCCAGATGACGTCCTTGCCCTGCTGGCCCACGGTCGGGGAGTAGGTGGATGCCGGGGCCTCGAGGGTCTGCGCCCATGCAGCCGGTGTGGCCAGCAGCGCGGCGGCGCAGACGCCGGCCAGTTGACGTCGTGTGAACATGGCGATTCTCCTGAAACGGGCTCGTCAGTCGAGCAAGGTTGGGGATGGGGTGGTCGCGGTTTGCGCGACGGGTGCCGGCGGGTGATCCTTGCGCTGGAACCACAGCAGGGGCAGGCCCGCCGCCAGCACCGCCACGCCGATCAACGCAGCCGAGCCCGTGTAGGCCAGACTGGCATGCAGCATGTAGAGACAGGTCAGGCAGAACAGGGCCGGTGTGAGGGGATACAGGGGCACCCGGTAGGTCAACTGCCGGTGGGGCTCGCGACGGCGCAGCACGAACAGTGAAAACGCCACCAGCAGCAGGAAACCCCAGAACACGGGCGCGGTGTAGTCGACCATGGCCTTGAAGCCGTCCGGCGTCGCGGCGCCGAGCGCCACCAGGGCCAGCGAGACCCCGGCCTGCATCAACAAGCCGTTGGCGGGCGTCCGCCCGCGGGCGTTCCATTCCCCGACCCTGGGAAAGAGCGTGATGTCGCGGGCCATCGAATAAAAGACACGCGCCCCGGTGAAGATGGTGGCATTGAGCGTCGACAGCGCCGCCACCACGATGGCCACCGTGACGACCGTGGCGCCGGCCGGGCCGGCCACCTGGCGCATCATCTCCGTGGCCACCGCGTCCGAGCCGCGCAGGCCTTCGAGTCCCAGAATGGACAGCAGCGCCCAGTTGGCGGCCACGTACAGCGTGACCAGGATGGCCGTGCCCGTGACCAGCACCTTGGCGATGTTGCGCGAAGGGTTCTTGAGTTCACCCGTGAGGTAGGCCGCTTCGTTCCAGCCGCCGTAAGTGAGCAGCACAAAAATCATGGCCATGCCCATCGCGGCCGATTCCGGCGGCAACGCCGGTGCGGGGGCGACTTCGGGCGAACCGAAGAAGCCGAATCCGATGATGAGCGCGATCGCGCCGATCTCGATGAAGGTCATGGCCAACTGGAGATTCTTGCCCTGGGTGGTGCCGATGACGTTCACCGCCGTCAGGATCACGATGGAGAGCGCCGCGTAGATCGTGGAGCCGTACGGGCCGATCGGCAGCAGTTGTGCGGCGTAATCGCCCAGCATGAAGGCCACGGCCGCGATGGCGCCGGTCTGTATCACGGTGCATCGTGCCCAGCCGAACATCATCGCGAGTGGCTTGCCGTAGGCTCTCGACAGGAAGTGGTACTCGCCGCCGGCGTCCGGATGCGCCGCCGACAGCTCGGCATAACACAGCGCACCGATGAGCGTGATCGCACCGCCGGCCACCCAGACCAGAATGAACGCGAGTTCCGATTCGACGTTGCCGGCCACGATGGAGGGGGTGCGGAAAATGCCGATGCCCACCACCAGGCCGACCATGATGGCGATCGCGTCGAAGACCGAGAGCGAGGGTTGAGGCAGAGCGGGAGAATTCGTCCCCCCGGATGTTTCGCCAGAGGCGGCATGAGCGCTGCCGGGAGAGCCAGCCGAAGCGGCGGGCACGGTTTGCTGCGGGGAACGAACGGCCATGAACAACCCTTGAAGACGGCGGAACTCCCACATGGACCATGCGGGAGATGGAGTTTCTTAGGGTTGTTTTGCCGAATAATTTACCAGAATAGGAGCAGTTCCGCATGTCAGCCGGTGGATTTTGTGACGATCGGAAGGCACGCCCAAGAGGGGCCGGCTTCACGTCGATTGATCCTGTTTTCGGAACAATCTAACTCGGTAAACAGGCTTTATGAAGCGTCAAGCGTCCGTAGAATGGTTCGATTCCAGACACGGGAACGATGCGCCCGGTCCCAGGTCAGCCAGAACACCGATAACAGGCGGCCCGGATCCCGATTGCGCTCGGACCGACCCGATACCACGATGAGCCATCCTCCCGAACGCTATACCCGCACCGCCATCTATCTGCATTGGCTGATTGCCCTGGCGCTGGTCTCGACCTTTGCCCTGGGCTTGTACATGCAGGGCCTGCCGTTCACGCCGGGCAAGCTGCAGCTGTATTCCTGGCACAAGTGGGCCGGGGTCACGATTTTCTGTTTTGTGGTGTTCCGCCTGGCCTGGCGCCTCACGCACCGCACCCCGCGCCTGCCCGAAGGCATGGCCCGCTGGCAGCAGATCGCGGCCGAGGCGGGACACGGTCTTCTGTATGTGCTGATGGTCGCGGTACCCCTCAGCGGCTGGCTGATGAGTTCGTCGCTGGGCTTCCAGACGGTGTGGTTCGGCGTGCTGCCGTTGCCCGATCTGATGTCGCCCGACGAGACCTGGGGCGAGCGCCTCTTGACCGTGCACAAGACCCTGAACTACACCATGGCCGCGCTGGTGGCCGGGCATGCGGCTGCCGCGTTGAAGCATCATTTCGTGGATCGCGACGGCGTGCTGGCGCGCATGCAGCCCCGCCTGCGGCGCTGAGAGCCGCGGGCCTCGCGATCCATCCGACCGACATCACATCCAGACCGACAACGGAGTTATCCATCATGAATCGATTCGTCTCGCGCACTGCCCTGGCCTTGGTGCTGGGAAGCGGGCTGCTGGGCGCCGCCCAGGCGGCCGAGTACACCCAGGTCGACGCGGCAGCCAGCCGTATCGCTTTCACGTACAAACAGATGCAGGTCGGCATGAACGGCAGTTTTGCCAAGTTCGACACGACGCTGCGCTTCGATCCGGCCCATCCCGAGAAGGCCCAGGCGACCGTCAAGGTGACGCTGGCCAGCGTGGATGCGGGCTCCAAGCCGGCCACCAGCAGCGCCACCACCAAGGAGTGGCTGGACGTGGCGGGCTCTCCGCTGGCGGTGTTCGAATCCACCCAGGTCAAGTCGCTGGGCAACCAGCGCTTCGAGGCCACGGGCACCCTGACCATCAAGGGCAAGTCGCAGCCTGCGAGCTCGACCTTCACCGTGAAAGAGCAGGGCAAGACGGCTGTGCTCGAAGGCACGTTGCCGCTCAAGCGCACCGCATTCGGCATCGGCGAAGGCGCCTGGAGCGACACCAGCATCGTTGCCGACGAGATCCAGGTGAGCTACCGCATCACCGCCGTTGCCCCCTGATACCGCCGGCTTTGGCGGGGGCCCATGGGCACCCGTCTGCCGATCGTTCGATCCCTCCATTCCCAACCTGACCTCAAAGGAGCTTCATTCCATGAACAAACTGCTGGCCGCCACGTTACTGGCCTCCGCATTCGCCGCTCCCGCCTGGGCCGCCCCCCAGACCTACAACATCGATCCGACCCACACGTTTGCCCGTTTTGCGTACAAGCACATGGGCCTTTCGACCCAACTGTCGCGTTTCGACAAGACCAGCGGTTCGGTGACCGTGGACCCGGTGGCCAAGACGGGCTCGGTCGATGTGACCGTCGACATCACGTCGGTCGACACCGGCTTTGCGCCGTTCAACGGCCATATCCAGGGCGCCAATTTCCTCGATGCGGCGACCTACCCGACGGCCACGTTCAAGTCCACGCGTGTGGTTTTCGAGGGCGACAAGCCCACGAAGGTGGAAGGCAACCTGACGATCAAGGGCGTGACCAAGCCGGTGACGCTGACCATCACGTCGTTCAGCAGCGTCGAGCATCCCATGCTCAAGAAGCCGGCCATCGGCGCGGACGCCACCGCCGTGATCAAGCGCAGCGACTTCAATGCCGGTGCCTATGCGCCCGCCGTGGCCGACGAAGTGACCCTGAACATCGCGCTCGAAGCGATCGCGCCGTAAACGTCGACTGCCGATCCGTGTGACGCCATGTCATGCCGATCGGCCAGGCAAAGCCCGATTCAGAGCGATGCACCGCCGCACACGACCAGCTCCTGACCGGTGATGGCCGCTGCCGCCGGCGAGAGCAGGAACTTCACCAGTTCGGCGATTTCGCCGGGCTGGATGTAACGCCCGATGGGCGGCAGCTTCGGCGGCGAGCTTTCGCGCCCGGGCTGCTTCAGCATGGGGGTTTCGGTCGCACCCGGCGCCACGACATTGACGGTGATGCCGCGCGGTGCGAGCTCGGCGGCCCAACTGCGGGCCATGCCGACCATGGCGGCCTTGGTGCCGACGTACTGGCTGCGTCCGGCCGCGCCACGCGAGGTGCGGCTGCCGATCAGCACGATGCGGCCGCCGGCCTGCATGCGCGGAGCGAAGAGATTGGCCAGCAGTTCGGATGTGGCCACATGCAGATGCCACAACCGCGCGCTCACGGCGGCGTCGAGTTCGCCAACGGGGGCCGCATGCATCATGCCTGCGGCATGCACCACGGCATCCGGCGTGGGCAGATCGGCCAGACAGGGCGCCGCACGGCTGTGGTCGGACAGATCGAAGGTATGGCTGTTCAAGGCCGCGCCCCAGCCGTCGACGCGCGTCCGGCTCACGCCGTCGACCGTCCAGCCGGCAGCCAGCAGCGTCTGCGCAATGGCTGCCCCGATGCCCGAACTGACCCCGGTGACCAGTGCGCGTGGCGGCGTGCTCATGCCTGCACCCAGGCTTCGGTGACCTGCACGTACTTGATGGCCTGGCGGAAGTAGGTGTAGGTGACATGCAGGTCGCCGTTGGCCGACTGCTTGACGCTGGGGTACGAGAACTCGCGGTTGATCTTCTGCTCGGAGTTGTTGCTCATGCAGTAGCCGTCGCCCACGTCGAGGTTGCGCCGCCAGGGCCAGGTGCGGCCGCCGTCCGGCGATATCGCCAGGGTCATCGGTGCACGCGGTGCGCCCCAGAAGGCTTCGCGCTGGCCTGCGGCCGAGGGGTCGGCGATGACGTTGGACCGGTCGTTGTGCACGTTCTGGTCCTCGATCTCGTCGTAGAGCGAAGCGCGGCGTTCGGTGGCGCCGGCTGCGCTCATGGCGTTGTAGACCAGCGCCAGGTGGCCGTTGTGCAGCGTGGTGACCTGGATGGACGAGTTGTTGTTGGGCAGTTCCGTCGGCTGCGGCTCGCTCCAGGTCTCGCCGTCGTCGAGCGAGCGACTGGCGTAGATGGCATCGGCCCAGCGGCTGCGGTAGAGCGCGAGCAGGCTGCCGTCGGCGAGCGGCGTGATGTTCATGTGCACACTGCCGGTGCTGCCGGGCACTGCGACTTCGCGCCAGGTCTTGCCTTGATCGTCGGAGAGTTTCACGGCGCTGATGTCGTAGCTGCCTACCCATTTCTCGCCGGGCCGCGTGCGGCAATAGAAGATCGGCAGCAGCCACTTGCCGCTGGCCGTGACCACGGGCGGCTGGCGCACGAACGTGCCGGGGGTGCCGAACAGCGTGCCGATCTCGCCCCACGTCGCGCCCAGATCGTGCGACTGGCGATAGCGCACCACGGCGGTGTCTTGGTTGCCCGAGGCCTGTGCCGTCCAGATCAGCCACAGGACACGATCGGGGGCCAGGAACAGAATGGGGTTCTGCTCGGAGCGGTCGGGGTCGTTGGAGAGCTGGACGGGGCGAGTCCACTGCGTGCTTCCGGCAGGCAGACGCGAACAATTCACCGAAATATCGGAGACGCCTTCCTGTGTCCCTGCGAACCAGACGCACAGCAAGTCGCCGTTGGGCAGCGGGAGGATGTTGGAGGCGTGGTTCTGGGGGCGCAGGGTGGGCAGCATCGCCACCTTGCATTGCGGGTCGGTGGGCAGCGCCGTCACCGTACCGTCGAATACCAGTGCGGACGCGGTTTCGCCCGCGCTCGGTGCGATCGAAGTGTTGTCTGTCATGGGGTCTCCTGGGGCGCTCAGGCCGTGATGTCGTGGCGGCGGAGCACGTCGAGGATGACCTGTTCCTGCTCGGCACCGATGCGGACCGGGTACTTGCTGTCGCCCACCGGGTAGCCCAGCAGCCGGACGGCGCGCTTGACGGCAGCCGGTGCAAAAGCCACACGATAGAGCGCTTCGCGCAGGCTGCTGATCTTGTCCTGGGCAAGGCGCGAGGCTTCGATCCGGCCCGCCTGGAAGTTGCTCCAGATCAGGTTGATCTCACGCGGGGCGACGTTCGCCAGGCCCGACACGCAACCGGCGCAGCCGTCGACAAAGCCTTGATGGATCAGGCTGTCCGGGCCGTTGAAGACGGCAAAGTCGTCGATGTCGCGTGCCACGTCGAGGTAGCCCTTGAGGCTTTCGTAGCTGCCTGCACTGTCCTTGATGCCCGCGATCCGGGGATGCGCCGCCAGGCGTCTTGCGGTTTCGGGCGCGATGGTGTTGCCGGTGCGCGCCGGAATGTTGTAGAGGTAGACGGGCACGTCCAGCGCGTCGGCGATGGCCGTGAAGTGATCGGCCAGTTCGTCCTGTGTCAGCGGCACGAAGTAGGGCGTGATGGCCGCAACGGCATCGACGCCCTGGGCCACGACCTGTCGGCCCATGCGGATGCATTCGGCCGTGGAAATTTCGCCGACGTGGCCGACCACGGGCGCGCGTCCGTTCACCTGTTCGACCGCGACGGCTGCGACGGCGAGCTTTTCGGTTTCGGTCAGGGCAAAGAACTCGCCGTTGGTGCCGCCGCAGAAGATGCCGTTGCCGGCGGCAAGCTGCCGTTCGATCTGTTCGCGGAAGGCTGTCTCGTTGAAACGGTGGTCGGCATCGACCGGCGACACGATGGCGGTCAGCACACCTTCAAGTTTTCTGGACATGTCTAGCTTTCGTTATGGGGTTCGGGTCGGGGTCGTATCCATTCACTGAAACAGCTTCAGGTAGACCTTCTCGATGTCGTCGCCGGTGACCGTGCCGGGCACGTTGCGGATCAGTCGCTGCACGTCGAGTGCGCCGGCGACCAGCGCGGGCAGTTCGTTGGCTTCGATGCCCAGGGCCTGCAGGCTGCCGGGCAACTGGAGACGCTGCACCAGCTCGCCGAAATAGCGCACCAGCGCGTGCGACTTGGCTTCGGCATCCAGGCTGGGGTCGGCACCGGGCACGAGGTCGTAGGCCTGGGCCAGCTTGTCGACTGCCAGCGGGCGCACGAACTCGAAGCAGGGAGCCAGCAGGATGGCGTTCGCCACGCCGTGCGGGATGTGGTACTTGCCGCCCAGCGGATAGGACATGGCGTGGACCAGATGCGTGCCCGCGTGCGCGATGCAGGCGCCGCCGTAGTACGAGGCCCAGAGCATGTCGAGCTTGGCCTCGAGATCGGACGGATCGGCCACCGAGCGTTCGATGCTGGCGAACAGCTTCTTCAGGCCGATCACCGCGTAGTTGTCGCAGACCGGATTGGACTTGTTCGAGGTGAAACACTCGATGAGATGGCACAGGGCATCGACACCCGTCGAGGCGGCGATCTGGTGGGGCATGGACGTGGTCAGCTCGGGGGCCAGCACCACGTAGTCGGGCAGCATGACGGGCGAGATGATGCCCACCTTGGTCTGCCTTTCGGGAATGGCGAGGATGGCATTGGGCGTGGCTTCCGAGCCGGTCCCTGCCGTCGTCGGCACCATCAGCGAAGCCACCCGGCGCGCGATGGGCTGTCTCTTATACACATCTCCGAGCCCACGAGACAGGCAGAAATCTC
>ERZ1031720.18-NODE-18-length-22224-cov-10.514141_pt1 | contig 22224 bp, 19 predicted proteins | sample MGYA00518750_ERZ1031720 | MGnify/ENA primary metagenome ERZ1031720 (study PRJEB33718, sample SAMN03160008) | human skin metagenome | collected 2014-04-10 | study: EMG produced TPA metagenomics assembly of the PRJNA266117 data set (Human skin bacterial metagenome... | reverse complement strand
CGCGCTCGCCGACGCACCGGACAGCGGCGCACCACCCTGGATCCTGGATGCCGCGCCGTCATCCGTGCCGTCGCCGAAAGAGGTCGAACGGCTCGCCGGAGTCCTCCAGGATTCGAAGGCGATCACGATTCTTGCGGGTGCCGGCTGCGCAGGCGCCCATGCGGAACTGGTGGCGCTGGCGGACAAGCTGAAAGCACCGATCGTCCACACGCTGCGCGGCAAGGAACATGTGGAATGGGACAACCCTTTCGATGTGGGCATGACCGGGCTGATCGGTTTTTCATCGGGCTATCACGCCCTGATGAATGCAGACACGGTGCTGATGCTGGGTACGGATTTCCCGTACCGCGAGTTCTATCCCCAGGATGCCGCCATCATCCAGGTCGACCGCGACCCCACGGCACTGGGACGCCGGGCGCCTCTGTCGCTGGGGGTGTGCGGCGGGGTGAAGGAGACGCTCGGCCAGTTGCTGCCGCGCCTGAAAGAACGGCGTTCCCGTCGTTTTCTGGACAAGGCGCTCGACCACTATCGCCATGCCCGGCAGGGCCTCGATGAACTGGCCGTGCCGGCACCGCCAGGCGAGGCCGTCCACCCCCAGCACCTGACCCAGCTTGTGAGTCAGCTGGCTGCCGACGATGCGATCTTCACGGCCGATGTCGGCACGCCTGCGGTCTGGGCCGCGCGTTACCTGCGCATGAACGGCCGGCGTCGACTGCTGGGCTCGTTCAACCATGGTTCGATGGCCAACGCCATGCTGCAAGCCATCGGGGCGCAGGCCGCCGAACCGGGACGTCAGGTGATCGCGTTGTCGGGCGATGGCGGCTTCACGATGATGATGGGCGACTTCCTGACGTTGGCACAGCTGAAGCTGCCCGTGAAGGTGGTGATCTTCAACAACAGTTCTCTTGGCTTCGTCGCCATGGAGTTGAAGGCCGCCGGTTATCTGGACAACAGCACCGACCTGCAGAACCCCGATTTCGCAGCCATCGCAACTGCGGCCGGATTGGAGGGTTTCAGGATCGACGACGCCTCGCAGCTCGAGCCGACGCTGGCCGCTGCCCTCGCCCGTCCGGGCCCGGCGCTCATCGACGTGCGTGTCGCCCGGCAGGAACTGGTGATTCCCCCCAAGATACAGCTCGCACAGGCCAAGGGCATGAGTCTGTACATGCTCAAGGCGGTGATCAACGGCCGCGGCGACGAGGTCATGGAACTCGCACGGACGAATTTGCGATAAGCACGGCCGCGGGGGCTGCACGCCGTGCCGCGCCCACGCGTCGTCGCCACAGCCAGCGGCCATCTTTCAGCCCTGGGGCGCAGCGATCAGGCGGCCTTCCTCGCGCTCGCGCTTTTTTTCGCCGCGGCCTTGCGAGGCGGCGAAGCGGCGGCTTTCTTGGCAGGAACCGAACGAGCGGACTTGCGCGCCGGCTTCTTGTCCGGCTGGAGAGCACTCACCTTCGCACCGCTGCTGCCTTGTCTTGCAGGCGCCTTGCCTTCCCCGCGGCTGGAGCGGCCTTCCAGGCTGCGCTTGAGCAAGGCGGTCAGGTCGAGTACGTCGGCTCCGCCGGGCGCTGCAGCGGGTGCGTCGGCCTGCGGCACATCCTCGATCTGGCCGGCCTTGGCCTTGATTTCGATCAGTTGGTGTATTTCCTCGGCAAACGAATTGCGGAACTGGTCGGCATCCCACGTCTGCGTCATGCCATCGATCAGTTGCCGTGCCATCTTCAGTTCGGCCTCCTTGATGCCGAGCGACTTGACGTCCATGGGCGGCAGATCCAAGGCCTCGAAAGACCGGATCTCGCCACCCCATCGCAGCAGATTGAGCACCAGTGCGCGGCCGCAGGGGATGAGCACGGCCAGATGCTGCTTCGACTGGATCACCACCTTGGCCACACCGACCTTGTTGCTCGTCCTGAGGGCCTCTCTGAGCAGGGCATACACCCTCTCGCCGCGTTTGAGCGGCGCCGTGTAATAGGGGCGTTCGAGGTAAACGAATGGAATCTCGTCGGCGTCGAGAAAGGATTCGATCTCGATGGTCTGCGTCACCTTGGGAAAGGCGGCCGCGATTTCCTCGGGCGTCAGAACGACATAGCGGCCATCCTCGTACTCGACCCCTTTGACGATATCGGCCGCACGGATCTCCTTGCCCGTGACCTTGTTGATGCGTTTGTAGCCCACGGGCTCCATCGATCGTTTGTCGAGCCAGTCGAAGTCGATGCCGCTGCTCACGGTCGCCGAGTACAGCCCGACGGGCACATGCAGAAGGCCAAAACTGATGGCGCCTTTCCACATCGTCCGCGTCGAGGTGGGGGCTTGGCTCTTATCGCGCGGCATGACCGTGCTCAATGGGCGCGACAGCAGCGGCAGCGTTTCGCGCACGACAATCGGTATTCGACATGGCTTTGTCCTTGGGCTGCAGGTCACCCATGTTGCATGCCGAGGCACTGTTCAAGAAGTCTGGTCACGCGCCGCCTCGCTGTAGGACGCCGGGGTGAAACCGATGCAGAGAATCGACTGCAGATCGTTCTCCTCATGCCTGAAAACCGCACAGGGCTGGCCGCTCTCGGCCTACAGCAACGCCTTCGCAACGCGAGGACACTCGACCAATGGGAGCGAACCATTGGAAAACGACGGCGCTTGCGTCGCCGCCCAGACCGATTGCAGGTCGATCCGACTCGACTGCCCGAAGCCTATGCAGATTTCTCCGATTCCAGTCAACGAAGCCAGCCGAATCCTTGCGCTGCACGCGCTCAAGATCCTCGACAGCCAGCCCGAAGAACGATTCGATCGCCTGACCCGCATGGCCCGGCGCATGTTCGGCGTGCCCATCGCCGTCGTGTCGCTGGTCGACACGGACCGCCAGTGGTTCAAGTCCAGGCAGGGCATCGACATCTGTGAAACCTCGCGCGACATCTCGTTCTGCAGCCACGCACTGCTCGACGACGGCATCCTGGAAATTCAGGACGCTTCGAAAGACGACCGATTTTTCGACAACCCCATGGTGACGGGCGATCCGCATGTCCGCTTTTATGCCGGCTGCCCCATCAGGATCGACAATCACCATGCCGTGGGCACGCTGTGCCTGATCGACAGCAAGCCACGCACCTTGAGCCAGGAGGACCGTGGATTGCTCAAGGACCTGGCGACGCTGGCCGAGGAAGAGATTGCCGGCATTCAGGTGGCGACCCTCGATCATTTGACGCAATTGAGCAACCGCCGTGGCTTCGAAGCACTGGGCAACCACGTGCTCGCCACCTGTCGCCGGCTGTCCGTGCCGGCGACCTTGCTGTTCTTCGACCTCGACGGCTTCAAGCAGATCAACGATCGTCATGGCCACGCCGAAGGCGATCGCGCGCTGCAACGCTTCGCGCGGATTCTGGGCACGACATTCAGGCACTCCGACGTGTATGCGCGTCTGGGCGGCGACGAGTTCGTGGTGCTGCTGAGCAACGCGCCCGAATCCGACATTTCGGTGGCGCTGGACCGCCTGCGAGACGCCGTGGATGCGTCGAATGCGGACGTCGAGCCGGGCCTGGCGCTACACTTCAGCGCCGGCGCAGTCACCTATGAATCGGAATCGGACGACATCACCTCGCTGCTCCGCAAGGCTGACCAGCGGATGTACGAAAACAAGCGATTGCGACGCAGCAAACCGCATTGAATAGGGCGACACCTGATCGGCGTGCGGCTCGACAGGCCGTGCGACAGGCGGGCCGCCGCCGGCCAAAGGCCGGTTCGTGTCAGGCGCGGCGGCCACCCACCAGCAACAGGCCTCCGCCGATCACCACGGCCGCAATGCCCGCCCACATCGGAATGTTCACGGTTTCTTTTTCCTTGACGGACAGCGACAGCGGACCCACCTGCGCCTCATGCGTTTCCTTGGTGAAACTGAAGCTGCCGATGGCCGAAGCGGCGATGCCCGCGATGACCAGAATCAACCCGGCGATACGTGTTCCATTCATGACTGTCCTCCAAATACGTGACTGCTAGGGTGAGGGCCAGTGTGGCGATGTTTCAAACAGGGGTTTGTCAGCCACGGCGCCAGCCTGTCGAAGGCCTCTCTCCCGACAGAGTTGCCGAAACTCGACGAACCTCGAGCCGATGGCCTGTCCTGTCGTCGCGCCGCTCATCCGGTGTGACCCCGCGCATCGAACCTTCCGTCTACCCCGCAGGTGCGGGGTATGCCAGGAACGATAAAATTGCGCTCACCCCCGAGGACATGCAATGAACATGACCTCGTGGTAAAAAGTATTCGTTTACAATTTTTTCTCGGTCATCGTGCGAGTCTGGCACTATCGTTAACCCTGACGACTGCGTGGCGACCTGATGTCAGCCACCCTATTTCTGCACACCCATGCACGTCCCGCCCATTCCCGCCAACGAAGCCAGCCGCATCCTTGCGCTCCACGCTCTCAAGATACTTGACAGCGAGCCCGAGGAACGTTTCGACCGCCTGACGCGCATGGCACGGCGAATGTTCGATGTGCCGATCGCCCTGGTTTCGCTGGTGGACGTCGATCGCCAATGGTTCAAATCCAAGCAAGGCATCGATGCAAGCGAGACGCCGCGCAGTATTTCGTTCTGCAGTCATGCCATCGTCGAAGACCACATCATGGAGATCCCGGATGCCCGGGAAGACATCCGCTTTTTCGACAATCCGGTGGTCACGGGCGATCCGCACGTGCGCTTCTATGCAGGTTGTCCCATCAAGATCAGCGGCGGCCATGCCGTCGGCACACTGTGCCTGGTCGACCGCGAGCCTCGTTCGCTGAGCCCCAAGGACCGCGAGCTGCTCCAGGATCTGGCCGCCATGGCCGAAGACGAGATCGCCGCCATCCAGAGCGCCACCATCGATCACCTGACGCAGATGAGCAATCGCCGAGGCTTCGAAGTACTGGGCAACCACGTGCTGGCCACGTGCGCGCGGCTGTCATTGCCCGCCACGCTGCTCTTCTTCGATCTCGACGGCTTCAAGCAGATCAACGACCAGCACGGCCATTCCGAGGGCGACCGGGCGCTGCAGCGATTCGCCGAGGCCATGAGCCTGACTTTCCGGACGTCCGACGTCTATGCCCGGCTGGGGGGCGACGAGTTCGTGGTGCTGCTGAGCAATACCTCCGAGCCCGAGATCCACGCCGCGCTCGAGCGGTTGCAGCACGCCATCGACGCATCCAATGCAAACGTGGTTCCGGGCCTGCATCTTCGTTTCAGCGCCGGCGCTGTGACTTCAGAAGCGGGCTCGGAAGACATCGCCGCACTGCTGCGCAAAGCCGATCAGCGCATGTACGAAAACAAGCGGTTGCGGCGCACAGCCGTCTGATCCGGCTGACGTCGGCCCGCCCTGAATGGCAGCTGCCACAGGGCATCGCGCAGGAACGACATGGGCCCGTTGCAGCCCATGTGACGACGCCTCTAGATTGTGAATAATTCTCAAAGAATCGCAATAATCTACCGGGATTGCCGATTCGCTACCTATGCTCAGTGACTCCGTTTCAGTGAATGGAGTCACAGCAATGCCAACAATCCGAGTCGCGTGGGGAGCAGAATCCGGCTCCAAGCATCCTGAAGGTGTCGGAAAGTGGGTTCCCGACACCCTGCAGAATCGGGGGATCCTGATGAAGTCCATCGAAGCGATCGCCCCACCTGAATCCGGCGAAATCAAGTGCTTCTGGCTGGAATACCGATCGTCTCAACAGCGCAAGCTGTCCGCGTCGCAATCGCCGAGCGGCTCGATGCAGCGCTTGCCCTGGTGGCCCGCAGTGCCTGCCGTGCGCGCCAAACCCAAAAGATGAAAAAACGCCGGCATGTCGCCGGCGTCTCGGTCGGTGTTCAGGTGGGGTCTACTTTCGACCGCGTCCGAAGATAAAGCTTGCAACAGCCAGGATGATGAAAACAAAGAACAGAATCTGTGCGATTCCTACCGCACTGGATGCAATGCCACCGAATCCGAAAACGGCAGCGATGAGTGCGATGACAAGAAAGACGACGGCGTAGTGAAGCATGGTGGATCTCCTGAAGGGATTTGACGTTTAGGAATGGAACTTGAGTTGCCTTGGCCCATGGTGCGATCCGTCGAACCGTATGCATCGTCAAAGCCGGTGAGCCGGTTCAACATGGCTGTCATGCTCAACATGGCTCTCTCCTTTGTGACGTTGGCCGGTTGCGTGACCGAGCCCTGTTTGTAACCCCACCCCAGTCGCATCGTTGTAGGCGCAGGTGCTTTCGGAAAGTGAGCGCCATGTGGGCGTACGCTCTGGCGTAGCCGCCTCCTACAATTTGCACCACCGCGTGGGAAAAACCTCGTCCCCCCGGGGGCCTGTCCGATGGCCCTGCCCACGTGCAGTCACCCGAACGACTGGGACGGTACCGCCCTTGCGAACCTGCGCAGGTCAAGTGGATGCCGGCCTGCCGCTGTGACCCCGACCGGACCCGCTTCGATGCGGGTCTTTTCTGAGTTCAATGAGAATTCGAGCAGGTCTGCTTTTCGAATCAAAAACCGCACACCACAAGACGTCGAATCCAGCCCCTGGTCAAGGCACCGAGCTGTCAATCAACTTGGCGTTGTGCCGGCGAAATTTGACGATGAGATCCTGCTCTTCTTGCGCGGTCAGGAGTACGAGCTGACCGGTCAAGCGATGACGATAGAGATGGCAGTTTCTATAAAACAGCTTGACCCATAACGGACGGTCGACACGAACCAGGAATTCGCCGTCGACACGTTGCACAGAAAGTTGACTCATGGACTCCTCGTTTCGCTCAGCGGAGCTGGGAAATTCTAGTGTCGCATTCGGCTGCATTCAATACCCATTAATCGGTACCCCATCCTGGATGGATCACCCCATCAAAATCAATCCCACTGTCATTCTTGATCACAAACAAGAGCACAGGACACCCCAGCTCGATCGTTTCATGTAAATGTCCCCGGTGCATCGGACATAAAAAAACCCCGATCCTCATTGATCAGGGCCGCCGTCAGACCCGAGGCTACTTGTTCCGTAAGATACGGGACTGCATTTCCAACAACATCATCCGGGCTTTTTCGATGCGCGATGGCTACTCGGCTGCGACGGCTGATCTGATTTCTTATTGTTACCCGTCTCTTCCTTCGGGTTTTTACTCGGCTTCTCCGCCGAGCTCGAGCCTGTTTTCTTTTCGTTCTGTCCCTGGCTCTTGGTCATGGTCTTTTCTCCTGGTATGAAGCGAATTTGCCTCATTCCCGAATCTAGGCTCAATACCTTCACCGGTAATGTCCAGCTTCTGCTGTCAAAGGGTAGTCCATGACCCCATCGATAAACATTCAGCTACATTCCCACAGGCCAACCGACGAAATAGGCAGCCTGGCTCGGCCTGCCGCAAGCGCTGGCAGGACCTCTGCCAGTGGCAGCGGCAGCGGCCTTCTGCCTGCGTCGCCGCGGCAAAGCTCCGAAACGCGGTTCGCTCAGAGCATGCCGAAGCTGATCGCGTAGTTGACCGCCTGGGCACGGGTGCGGACCCGCAGTTTGCGATAGATGTTCCGCACATGCACGTTCACGGTCTGGCTGCTGATGAGCAGGCGTGCGCCGATCGCCGTGCTGGTGTAACCGCCGGCGATCATCTTGAGGACTTCCTTCTCGCGCTCGGACAATTGATCCATGAAGGAGCCGTCTGCCTTGCGGGTGCGGCCAGGCTCTCCTTCGAGGCGTAGCAGCAGACGTTTGGCCAACTGAGGAGTGATCGCGGCACCGCCATTGGCGACCTCCAAAATCGCATCGGCAAAACGATCGAACCACGAGTACTTCACCAGATAACCCGTGGCACCGGATTCGAACGCTCGAAGAGCCGATTCCTCGCCGTCCATGACGGAAATGACAACGGCCTCGGAAGAAGGCCGTATGCGCTTCATGTGGGAAATCAATTCGTAACCCGTGCCGTCGCCGAGGTTGATATCGACCATGAGGACATCGAAGTCATGCGCCATCAGCGCCCGTCGCCCACTCCGAAAACTATCCGCTTGAGCGACCAGCAGCAGCCGCTGATCGGCGAGCAGCTCTTGGGAAATGACATGGCGCATGTTTTGGTCGTCGTCGACGAGCAGGACACGCACCGGACGCTCGGCCTGGCCGACCAGGTGATAGGGCCAATCGGAACGGGTCTTGAGCGGGATGGTGGGGGCTGACGATATCCCACCGCCTTCGCCGCTACCGGAGTTGGAGCGCACATGCCATGCAGTCATGCCATGGCCGGGAGACGTCCCGAACGGGGCTTTGAACCCCGGGCTTCCGGTTCGGTCCACACGCGGCTCTTCACCTTTCAGGCTTTTTACATAATGACTCATTTTTGTCTTCCCCTAGATTCAATTAACTTCACGTCCAAGCCGGCCCCGGCGTCCCTGAAAAGACCCCAAGCCAGCACTGCCACCATTCGCAAAACCCGATTAGAACCAATCAAAAAAGAACTCAAACGGAACAAGACCCAGTCCTCGAACAACTCCTATCGATAACCTAACCAGCAAAACCCAGTCTTGGCTCTGCGTCGACTTGATTCGAAACAGCAAGTCACACGGGAGCGCAACACAGGGCGGCGGAACGATTTTTAAGGGGCTCACGCCAATTTGCAAGCATTTAAATCAAATATTTTCAAATAATCATTATGATACATTTATTACAACTTGTAACTAGTCAGTAGTTAGCCCATCCTTCAATTTGAAAATCCATTTTTCCCGGTTTCCACCCAGCAAGGACCGACTCCGTAATTTCACGCAAACAAGAAAATGAAGAACTTTCAGTCTATATACATTTTGGCCATCCAGTAGAAGAGTGGCCGGTCGGCATCATATCGATGCTACAAATAAGATAGTTAAATATTACCGATTAACAAAATCCTACATTCGACGTCGTTTCGGCCTCCCATCAAACGGCCGGCAAATTCCTAGGTACCTGCTAAATGGGATTGGCGTCGTTGTCCCACAACTGGAGACTGGCTAGCGGACGGAACCCAAGCACAGCCACAGGAGGGTGGGCCGGTGATGTCCTCACATGCAAAGGTAAATGGCGAGCCTGTCCATGGGCCTTTGTAATTTTTAATGTCGATTGAAGGAATGACCATGAAGACTGTATCTACGCTGACCCTGGCCATCGTGGCCATGCTCGGTACCTCGTCCGTGATGGCCGCCCCGCCCGGCGGTGGCCATCACGGTGGCGCTCAAGCCCTGGAAATCAACGCCCCGTCCATCCAGATCGCGTCCATCAAATCCACGCTGGTGAACAACCAGGCTGAAGGCAATGGCACGGACGCGACCCAGAACCTGGCGTCCAACAGCGGCAAGGTCCAGATCAATGCCCTGTCGGTGCAACTGGTGTCGACCAAGGACAGCAGCGTGACCAATCACGCCGACGGCAGCGACGCCGTGGCGCTGCAGAACATCGCGTCCAATGCCGACGACGTGCGGATCGACAGCACCTCGGTGCAGGCCGCCCTGATCAAGCAGTCCAGCGTCAACAACTATGCGCAATCGGACAGCTACGCAAGCCAGAGCCTGGCCTCGAATGCCAACAACGTGCGCATCAACAGCGGTTCGTTGCAAGTGGCGCTGGTCAAGAACTCGGGTGTCTACAACACGGCCAAGCGCCATGGCAACGCGATCCAGAACGTCGCTTCCAACAACGGCGAGTAACTCGTCCTGACGCCCGGCATCCGTCTGGGCTGAGCATCGCCATCGCCTGCTTTCCGCAGGCGATGGTTTTCCATGCCCGATGCGCATGGCGTTCTCGCGGCCTGAACCGCACCGGTTTCACCCACCGGTTGATCGTGATACGAAGGAGCTTGCCATGACTTTTCAGAAAACATCTCGCAACCGGCCATCGCCACCCCCCAGGCGGGTCGCCGCCCGCCGATGGGGTTGGGCCGCCGCTCTGGGGCTGCTGGTGCAGACCGCGGTGCAGGCGCAGTTTGTGCCCGGCACCGATCCCGTGGTGCTGAACTCGGCCGTCAGCGTGGAAATGATGCCGCTGGCCGAGAGCAAGTCCAAGGGGATCGAGGGCAGCGGCGAGATGCCGTCGTGGCTCAACGCCAAGGTGGTGCGCTACGAAGCCAAAGCCGGCAGTGCCGACCGGGGCTCGATTTCGACGGACACCGATGTGAACAGCTACACCTCGATTCAGAACGGGCGGCGCACCTGTGTCCAGGAAGTCGGCAGCAACACGGTGGCCGCCGGAGCAGGCGGGCGATACGGCCCGGGACGCGGCGGCGATCAGATCGTGGTGTTGCGCGGCGACCTGATCAACGTCTGCTGAGACGGACGGCCGCGCGAGAAGCCATTCCTTGCGGCGCAAAGCCGTCGATCCGTTAGAAAAATAGGCAGGCAGGGGTCGACACGACATCCTCCGGCCTGAAAGAGGGAGATTCCGATATGAATGCACGCAAGACGATGCAGGCTGGCGCGTGGTCGTCACCCTGCTCCGACATCCGGCGGCCCAGCGGCGCCCGGCGCTTCATGCGCGGCATGGCGGCGGCGATGGCCTCGCTGCTGTTCTCGGCCTGCGGCAACATGGATGTTCGCAAGGATGCCGACTTCCAGTTGCATGGTCACACCCAGGATCGCCCGGCCCTGCGGCCGACGCGCTCGATCTCGAGTTTCTCGGATTCGTTGATGTGCATGGACCGCCTGCTGCGGGAAGCGCGGGCATCGACGACGCTGATCACCAGCAAGAACATCCCCGACTACTCGGGCAACGTGGCCGTGGCGACCAAGGACATGATCATCACGGCGCTGTCGCAGATGTCGCGCATGAGCAATGCCTTCCGGTTCGTGGACTACGAAGTGGACATCGTGCGCCAGGACACGGTGCAGAACCTGACCACGATCCTGCTCAACAACAACCAGTTGCAGTTGCAGCGCCCTGCGCTGTATGTCTCGGGTGCGGTGGCTTTTCTGGACCGCAGCGTGATCAGCAAACAAATGGATATCGGCGTCTCGGGTACCGATGCCGAGGCAGGCTACAGCCGGACGCGAGGTGTGTCGCTCATGGGATTGGACTTGCACCTCGGCGATTTCCGCACACGCACACTCATTCCCGGACTGGATTCGGCCAACGAGATCGTCATCGGCAATGGCGGCAGGGGGCTGGATCTGGCAGGACGCATCAACAGCTATGGCGTGCAGTTCAACGTGGGACGCGACTACACGCAAGGCACCGGCCCGGCCATGCGCACCCTGGTGGAGCTGGCGACGATCGAGCTGGTCGGCAAATGGGCCCGGCTGCCCTACTGGCAATGCCTGACCCTGGACCAGACCCATCCCGATTTTCAGCGCCAGTTGCTGGATTGGTACGAAGAGGGTTCGCCGGGAGCCCGGCAGAGTCTGGTCCAGCGCGCGCTGGGCCAGAAAGGTTACCTGCGGCCTCAGGCCGAAATCCTGCCCGGCAACGATCCGGTGCTCGTCAACGTGCTGGGCCAGTTCCAAGCCGACAGCGGTATCGTGGCAACGGGTGTGCTCGATTTCAGCACCTACGAGCGTGCGCTGCGGGATTTCGTGTCGCTGGACCGCAATGGCGGCCTGGCGCGGGTGGGCTGGGTGCCCTCGGGCGGCGGCCTGCCCGTGGCGAATCTTCAGCCAGGCGCGGCCGGCGGCTCCGAGGGGGTCCGGCGTACGGTTGAACTGCGCGTGGAAAACCTCTTTGCAGGCCGCGCGGGTTTTGCACCCGCCGAACAGGTGTTCCTGACGGCACGGGTCTCGCGCAACTCGCATCTGTATTGCTATCTCGCCAATGCTTCCGGCGTCATGCGGCTGCTGCCCAACGAAACGAACTCCCAATCGCTTGTCGCCGCCAACCATGCCATCCGCATTCCGGACTGGATGAGCCCCACACCGGGCTTCATCCTGCAGGCCGATCGTCCGGGTATCGAGTCGGTCACCTGCCTTGCGACGGACCGCCCGATTCTGGCCGAGCTGCCCGAAGTCTTCCGCGGCGAACCCATTCGGCCCATCCCTGGCATCCGCAATGTCGCCGAACTGCTGCAGGCCCACGACGGACTCGCCGACAGCAACACCTTCACGCAAGCCCGAGCCGAATGGCGGGTGCTGGAGTCGCCCCGCGGCACGGCATCTGCCGTCCCTGCGGCACCCACCGCTTCGGCTTCTGCCACCGCGAGGTGACCATGACGACTTCTCGGAATGCCCCGCTCTCGTGCCGACCCTCCAAGACCGGCGGCGTGACCGATGCCCGGAGACTGGCCGGCCAGCGCTCGGAATCAGGTACGGAAGACGCCTGCTCGCGGCAACGGCGCCGCCAGCGGCTTCATGCCGACATCGTGCTGAGATGGTGCGCCGCCGTTGTCCTGGCGCTGGTGTTGAGTGCGCTGCCGGCCTTGACGACATATGCGCAGCTCGTCGCGGTACCGGCCGAAGCGATGCCATCGCAGGATCCGCTCTTTCCGGTCGTGCCACCGGGCCCCGACCCGCTCGAGCGCCAGCCTCGCCGCAATGCCATCCGCATCGCCCCTGCAGAAGACCCGCGCTGGCAGAAGGACCTCGAACGCCTGAGCACGTTCGCCGCCGGTGGCCAGATTTTGAAGGAACCGCCGGGCAGCCGGCACATGAGCTTTCCCGCCCAGCGTGCGGAGGCGGCATGGCTGATGGGTTTGCTGCGCCTCCATGGACTGCCGAACGGCGGCGATGCGGGCGAGGCACACCAATGGTTCGAGCGCGCCCAGGCATCCGGTTCACGGATCGCGGAGGCCGGGCTTGCCTGGTGCGCCATCGACGGCTGCGGACAGCCGCCGTCAAGAACGGAGGCCGAAAGGTGGCTGACGCGCCTCGACGGCAGTTCGCCCGCTTTGGCGCAATACCTTCGATGGCTGATGATCACACGCACCCACGCCGCATCCGAAACCGGTGCGTCGGCCAGCACGTCGACACCGGACAACACCGACCCGGAGGCGCGTGCGCATCTGCTGCGGGCCGCGCGCCAGGGCGACATCAATGCGCTCATCGCGCTGGGCATGAGGGAAGCCGAAGCCGGCCAATTCGCCGAAGCGCGCATGCGTTTTCGACAAGCCGCATCTCGCTCTGCCGCAGCGGCCAGCAACGTGCGCATCATGAACGAGCGCTTGGGAGACACGCCTGCAAGCGCTTCGGCGGGTGGGCCGAGCGGCTCCGGTCCGGCGCCGCCGCGTGTCGAGCCGATGCACGAGGTGTTTGCACAGGCCCAGCGGTTTCACCGAGGCCAGGGGACGCCGGTCAACTTCAGCGAGGCGATACGTCTCTATCGTCTCGCGGCACAGCAGGGCCATGCCGAGGCCCAGCGCATGCTGGCATTGATTTTTTCGCGCGTCACCCCGAACGGTCAGTTGGATGTGAACTGGATGCAGCAACTGGCGTATGTGGATACCACGCGACCGCAATCCAGCTTCGGCTCGCCGGTGGTCACGCCCCAGTTGCAGCAAGAGCCGACGCCTCTGTTCCATCTGCTGCCGGCCGACTGGCGCGATGCGGTGCTGCAGTTCCGTCAGCCCAAGGTTCGCTGATGTGCCGGTTATCCTGAACGGTGTCGTTGGAGCTCGAACCTGAGCTCAGCCGGGTCGAGCCCCAAGCCCGCGCAGGCAGGCGAACCGGCGACGGGGGGTCGGGCCGGCCGCATCATCCTCGCCAGTCGCTGCGAGTCCCTGCGGGCTTGCGCAATGTCGGACGGAAGACCTCTTCGGCAGAAGGCTCCGACAAGGCCGCCAACGCCTCTGGCTCCGGCAGGACGGCAGGACGTCGCGCCCGCATGAAGAGGCCCAATCCCTGATTGGACCGCTCGAACACCACACCTTCCGCGATCAGCGTGGCCGTCATGCCATGGGCGACATATGAAGCGGCAGAACCACGTTGCCCTCGATCGAGTCGCGCCGAGATGGCCTCCCATGCAGCCTGTGCGGCACGGCCGGTGTCTGATTTCGTATAGGTCACCAGCGCCTTGAGCGGCGGTGCCGCCCCCCGTGCCGAATCGACTGCCGGTTGCACCAGCGCATCGATCAGCGCTTGAATCGCGGCAAGACCGTCCCTGGCCTTGCGTTGGTCGAGCAGGCCTTCACGCGCCAGTCGAGCGAGCGCCAGTAGTGTCTCTGTCTGCTGTGCAACGACGTTCGACTTGTTTTCTTCGCTCATACCTACTCCGTAAAAAAGTCCGATGGGGCCAGGGTTCAGGGCGATGGGGAGGGCCGTCGGCGCGGATGTGCAGGCAGGCCGGTCGTCCGTCTTGGACCGGGGGCCCAAACGGAGATCGAGCCCGTGCCGACCTTCCATTGAAGGCAGGCGGACACGATGCCGGCAGCAAGGAGTGGACACGATCGGTCGATCGATACGAACCGTTTCGCAGTGGCCGATCCGGCCAGGCAACCCCACATGTAACAACACGTTCGTACACGCCGTGTTCCTTGAATGTCCGATCGTCGGCGATCGAACCTTGGGGCCATTCGACCCCATTCTTAGCGCCTTTGCCCAAATTGTCCAATTCAGGCAACTAGTACGTTCAGTTACCGCCTGCCGCCTGGCCTCAAGGACGTCCTTGCGAGGGGTAGACGGGTGTCAGGTGCCAAGGCTCGGACGCTGCCGTGACGGGAGGCGCTGCATGGGCACCGGAAAAGTTTGCCAGGCCGGTGGGATGCGGCGCAGCGAGCGGAGGCAAGGGCATGTCGATCGCATGGATCAGGCGTCCTTCGTCGTTGTGCTGCACGCGAAGCTGGCGCGACTGTTGCCAGACGAACAGGTCGTGCCGGTGGAGCGCCGCATATTTCGCGATTTCTGCAAGGGTCGCAAAACGCGGTGTCCAGGCTTTTCCTGCACGCATCGGCGATGCTGCATGCCCATCGTATGCCGGGCTTTCGTGATGCGAATGTCCATGCTCGTCGTCCGGCTGACGATGGATGCGATGGCGCATGAGCATGAACAGCGAGGTGACCACGATGGCGCCCAGCACGACCATCGCCAGGACACGGTGCTCGGGAGCCTGGGGGACAAAGTGCCGCCACAGGTGAAGACCGATGAGTAGCCATGCGATTCCCACCAGAGCCGGCCGGACCCAGTGCAACCAGAAGTAGAACAGCGGGTTGCCAAGCGCCCTGTGCTGCTCGCGGAGTTCGCGGTAGCTCAGCAGCGCGAGATCGATGATCAGAGGCGACTCTCCAGGCACAGACCACGGGACATCGCGAAACGCGACCTCTCGTTTGGTGCGGAACCGGCGGTAGCGCGCCGGCTGGCCCGAGGTGTGACTTGCGTTGCTGAGTGTCTGAATACGGGTACGTGCATTAGGCATGGTGAACTCCTCGGTCGGGACTGGTCCAGATGGCGCGCCGGCCTCTGCGGCGCATCACCATGATGGGCAGAGCCACCACGGTGCAAAACATGCTGATCAACCAAAAGGCAATCGGATACCAGACCGTCCAGGCGTAATAACGCAGGAGATCACGGTCGTAGTGGCGGTCGATCACCAGGCTCACCAGAATCTGCAGCAGACAGGTGGCCGCGAGCAGCCCGCCGTGCCAGGCCGGAATGAAAGTGGGCTGGGTCGCCCCGGGCAACCCGAGCAGCACGATCGCCAGCAGCATCAGCACAAACATGACGAAGGCCCACAGCACGCTGGCAAAGTATTCGATGAAGATCGGCCACATGCGCCATTGCCTGGGAGAAGCCACAGCGCCGCTGTAGCGCGTCAGGGTCTGCAGCCCGCCGATCGCCCAGCGCAGGCGTTGCTTGAACAATCCACGCAAGGTTTCCGGCATCAGGATCCAGCACAGCGCTCGCGCTTCGAACTCCACCCGCCAGCCCTTGAGTTGCAGGCGCCAGGTGATGTCGATGTCCTCGGTCAGCGCCTCGGGGTTCCAGCATCCGACTTCCAGCAGCGCCTTGCGCCTGAACATCGCGATCACGCCGGATACGGTAAACAGCCGGCCCCACATCTGCTGCGAGCGCTTGATCAGGCCGATGGTCGAGGAGAACTCGCCCACCTGCATGCGCCCCAGCAACGTGGTGCGATTGCGGATACGAGGGTTGCCGGTGATGGCACCGACGTGCGGCGACTGGCGCATGCGCAGCACCATCCAGGCGACGGCGTCGGAGTCGGTCAGTGCATCGCCGTCGATTCCGAGGATGTACTCGCCACGCGCCAGCAACGCGGCGGTGTTGAGGCCGACCGCCTTGCCCTGGTTGGTTTCGTGGTGCACGGCGCGCAGGCGCGAGTCCTGCCGGCACAGCTCGTCGAGGATCTCCGCAGTGGCATCGGTGCTGCCGTCGTTGACCAGGATGACTTCGAAGTTCGGATAGAAGGTCTGCTGCAGCCGGGAGACCACTTCCCGGATATGCCGTGCCTCGTTGAAACACGGCACCACGATGGAGACCATCGGCCAAGTCTTGTAGGCACTCAGAGGATCGAAATCCAGCGTGTCGGATTTCTCGAAGATCCAGGCATGCACGGCACCGCCGAACATCCATACCCAGGCCATGACAAAGGGGTAGTAGAACGCATACCAGTACAGCGGCTGCAAGACGGAAGCGCTGAATCCGCTCAGGTTGTTGAGTAAGTCCATGGCCTAGCGGGTTTGTTGAATGGATCGGACCGTGCCGCCCAACCCCGCGAGGGGCCTGGCTGCGGCGGCGGCAGAAAGCGCACGCCCGTTGCGGGGCGCCGCCGGAGCGGCCACGGCCGGCGGCTGCGGCTCGGCAGTCGGTGCACTGCGACCCGGCGCCAGACCCTGGAGGCTGTCGTAGGTGGAGAGCACGCGGCGCAACATGTCCGAGCCCGGCTGATTGGCGAGGAAGTCGTCCGGGTAGTAGGCGAAATGCCGGATGCCCATGCGCTTGAGCAACATGAACTGATGCTCGAGCACATCGTCGGGGATTGGCCGGTCTGCGTGCCGCCAGTCGCGTGCCTGCAATTCGAAAATCGTCTTCTGTACACCCCCCGGCGTCCTGAGCGCCCGGCGTGCAAGCGCCTGCAGCCAGCCGTCGGCATCCCGCTGCTTTTCCATGTAGGGCATGGCCATCACGGCGACGTAGTTGTAGGCGGCCAATGCGCTTTCGTAATCCTGCGACATCCATTGGGCCGCGGCCTTGTCGAGCAAGGGCGGCGCGTAGAGGTTTCTGGCCGTCAGCAATTCCGGGCGCCAGCGCCTGAGCGTTTGCGCAAGGCTCAGCGTGAAATCGGTCAGGTGCCGTGTCTTGGCCTGTGCCCAGGCCGCGGCCAGAACCGGGTCGCTGCGCAGAGCCTGGATGTCCGCGGGCAGCCCCCAGCCGGCATAGGCCTGCAGCGCTTCCGGGCTGACGTCTTCGTCGTCGCCCAAGGTCGCGTCGTCATGGAACAGGATGCCGTCCGCCTGCGTGTAGCGCCCCAGGTCGTCGTAGATTTCGGTGATCACGCGCCGGGTCTCTTCCGCATACGGAGACAGACGCTGGTAACGGCCGTCCGTGTTCACGTCCGGCAAGGTCTGGACCAGCGTGCGGGCCTGCGCGTGGTCCGCCGGCAGATTGAAGGCCATGACGGGCATCCAGGCATACACACGCGCCGGCGTCCGGGTCTTGATCTGCCAGGCCACGCGCCCGAACAAGTCGGATCGCATGGGCAGGTGCCGATTGGGGAAGTACAGTGCATCGGCCTCGCCATTGCCGTCGGGATCGGCATAGGCTTGCAGGAACACGCTGGACACGCCGACGCTCTTGATCCGTTCGAGCAAGGCCGAGAGATTGGCATCCTGCTGCACGGGATCGCTGTCGTAGACGTAGTCCAGGTCCACGTGCATGGCCCGATGGATGGGACGGATGCCCTCCCCTTCCGGCTGGCTGAGCATCGCGGACTGGTAGTTCGCCGCATTGTTGCTGTAGGAGGCCAGAGCACGCCGGACGACGGACAGCGAGGTGCCGGCGTTGTTCGCTCCCGGTGTCAGGGTCATGGTGATCGGCATACCGGCCCGGCCGGCGGCGTCGAGAGCCAGTTGGTTGTAGGCGCCGTAAGGCCACACCATCGTGCGCACCACATGGCCGGTGTGCTGCTCGATGAGCGCGCGACTGTGCCTGAGATCGCCTTCGATGCGCGCGACATACTGCGCATCGGTCTCGTAGGAGCCCGTCGAAGGATCGTACGCGTGGGTGACGGCGGCCGGGATCAGGTTGCCTTGCGGGTTGGCCTGGATGCCGGTGTGCATGGCATGGCTGTGGCTGGCCAGTTCGACCAGGCCGGAATCGGCCATCTCCTTGATTCGCGCCCAGCTCAGAAAGGCATCGCGCGGCTGCAGGGTGTTGCCGAACTCCACCTGCTGCCCGCTCGGGACTTCGAGCCATTGAGTCACCAGCGCCAGCACCGCCGGGTATCCGAACTGCTGCAGGAGCGGGAAGACATGGCTGTAGAAACTGGTGTAGCCGTCGTCGAAGGTCAGCAGCACGGAACGGTCGGGCAAGGGCTGCCCGCCTTGCCGCGACTCCGCAATGCGCTGCAGACTGACCGGGTGGTAGTCGTGCGTCTTCAGCCAGCTCAAGAAATCCAGCAGATCCCGCGCCGAGGTCCGCGTCGCGTCGGCAGGCATCGTGGACGGCGCCTTGAGGTTGTCCACGACGTCGTGCAATGCAATGACACGGAAGGTCTGGCCATCGTTGACGTCGGGCTGCGGCAACTGCTGCGCATGGCCGGGACTCAGAGCGCATGCCAGTGTCGCCAGCCATACCCCCATTGCCGACAGGACTCGACGCCGGAGCGACCCCAGCCTGCCTCGTCCCTGTTCGACGTGTGCAGCGTTTGCCGCAGGTCGACGGTCTGTGTGGAATGAAGAATTTTTCATGGCAACGCCATACTCAGTTTGAAGAACAGACTGAAGTTGCGTTCACTGCGTCCGTCGTAAGGGTGGGTGGAGACGAGGGCGCCGTAGCTGAAGGTCCGGCTCTGCCCCAGGTTCCATTCGTGCCCGTAACTCAGCGCGCCCGCCGGTTTGCTGTCGTAGCCGGACTGCCGGTAGCCGCCGACATCGATCTGCACCAGGTGGTTCATCTGCCGGTCGGCATCTCGCCACTGCAGGATGCGCAAGCTGTTGGCGAGGTTCAGCGAGCTGTCGTGCGACGGATTGAAGTAGACCGCGTCGTCGGCACTGTTGTGCCCGAAGCCCAGGTCCAGGCGCGTCGCGAACTGCCAGCGAGGCCGCTGGATCCAGCCCTCCTCCCAACCCAGCAGCCACGAGGTGCGGCGATTGCTGTCGCTGAACCGTTGGAACTGGCCCGATGCGATGAAGCGGCGGGATTCGTGGACGGTGTAGCTCGCCCCCAGGGCGGCCTCGCGTGCACCGATGTTCGCCTCACGGGCCCGCCACGGAATGTCGGTGCTGTTGCTGTCCACCCGTGCCGTGAAGTCCCATTGGTCGCTGGCTCTCAAGTCGAGCCGGCCGGCCCCGCCTGTGCGATACGGGTCGCGGGTGGCCTGGTGGACCTGAGCCTCGCCCCGCCAGCGGTCGACATCCCACACCAGGCCGATGCCCGTCCGGGCCAGTTGTTGCGACGACCCGTCGTCGAGGCTGCTGCGGGTGTAGCTCTGCTCGGCAAACACCCGCCAGGCATCCCGAGCCAGCGCGCTGCTCAGGCGGGCGCGCAGGCGGTAGTCCCGATCGGCGGTGACCGAATTGCTGCCCGAGTTGCCACCGAAACCCGTTTCGCCCTCGACCTCGAGCTGAGCGGCCCGCGCCACCCGATCGCGCCGCGCTGCGGCCTGGGTTCCATACTCGTCGGGCCAGTCCCTGATCATGCGATCGAGTTGCAGCCGGGCCGGTCCCCATTGATGCAACTCGCGATGGGTATCGGCCAGCGCGCCGATCAGCGCCAGATTGTCGGGCTGGTCGGTGCGAAAGGCCTGCAGGCGTTCCATCGAAGCCTCGGGCCGTTGCCGGGCCCGGCTGGTCTCGGCGGCACCGAGCTGAAACGATGCACTGCGGGGTGCCAGATCGGCAAGCTGCGTGACACGATCGTCCGCACGCGCGACCTGCCCCATGTACAGCCAACTCATGGCCTGCAGATTCAGCAGTTCGCTGTAGTCCGGATTGGCCTGGCCGGCCGCCGGCCCCTGCCGGATGGTGGGCGAGGTACTGGCCAGAAGCGTGTCGAGAAACGCCTGCGATTGCTCGAAAGCGCCCACATCGACATAGGCATACGTCAGGCTGTAATGCACCGACAGCAGACCCCGGTCCATCCACTGACCCGCAGGACCGAGCGCCGCCTCGTAAAGTGGAATCGCCTTGAGCGGCTGACGAGACTGGCTGTAGCAGTCCCCGACCACCCGGCGGGCGGAGAGCGTCACGTCCCGCAGCGCAGGCGACCAGCTTTCGTAATGGCGCAGCACTCGCCTGCACTGGCCCGACTCCTCCATCGCGATGTACCAGTCGAAAACAAGGGCCTTCTGTACCTCGTACCAGGCCGGTGCCTGGGGACCGCGCAGTCCCTCCTGAAGCGCCGGGCTGGACAGTTGTTCCTCGAGATCGGCGACAACGGGGTCGATCAGTGCCTGACGCTGCGGGCCACGCTGCTCGCTTCGGGTGCTGAGATTCCAGCCCAGTTCCTGCCCCGTCGCCTGCTGGCGCAGCCGCGCAAGCTCGAGCACGCTGTAGCTGCCGGGCTGACTGGCCTCCAGCGCCTGGGCCTGCTGCCACGCCACGGAAGCACCGCCGGTGGTCGCGATCATCAGCGAGGTCGTGCGCTGACCATACCGATGCTGCGGCTGCAATTGCAGCAAGGCGCTGTAGGCGCGCAGGGCGGGCGTCGGTTGCTGCCGGGCCTCGGCCAGCAGGCCCTCGAGCTCGAGCAGCGCGGCCTGTTCCTGCGCGCCGGGGTCGATCAGATCCGAGCTGAGCCGGTCGAGCGCAGCCTCTGCCCGGTCCGTGTCGCCTTGGTCGTTGAGCCAGATCACTTCCTGAACCCGGGCTTGCCAATCGTCGCGGTCCCTGCGCAGCAACTCCTGCACCGCGTCGCCCTGCTTGTCGATACGCCTGGCCTGCCGCGCCAATCCGATCTGCACATAGAGTGCGTAGTCGTGCAACAGCTCGAGTGAAAGCGTGCTTTGGCTTTCGAGCGCGGCCTCCGGGGCAAAGGCCTGGGCCAGCCACACCAGACGATCGGAGACCAACCTCGAGATGACTGCGCCGGGCAGCGGCTCCGCCAACCAGACATCGACCTGCTCGATGGCGGCGATCGGCTCGAGCGTTCCCAACCTCACGCGTCGCACCAGCTCGTCATGCGATGCCTCGGAATACGGTGCGCTCTGCGCAGCGGTGGGTGGCGCCGTCGGTGCGTCCGAAGACACCGGTCCAAGCCCATCCGGCACGGCCTCGCTCGCGCTGATCTCCACCGTGCGAACCTCGGTCGCATCGGGCTCTGCCGCGGCAGCAGAAGTCGGCGTCGAACCGGTATCCCCCGTGTTCAATTGCGCCCAGCCCGGCGTGCAGACCAGAACGCATGCCGAGAAGACGGCATAGCAGGCCGGGCGGAACCGTGGCGGGTTTTCACTCCGGCGAGTGGACGGATACGACAAAGGCTTGTGCTGAGGACACACCGCGCCATCAGCGATTTCCGTTGACCGACTTTTTGTACGACTAATCATCTGAGGGGCGAACGTAAGGCGTCATATAGACATAACCTCAGGAACACGCTGAATGGCGGCCCTGAGGAACGGGTGCCTTCAGTACGCCCGACTTTGTAGGGTCACGCAAACGCACACCTGTATCAAAACGCATCAAACATTCATTGGATTCTCACATCCAACCGCGACCTCAAGAATGTATTTCCGCTCACGGCATCCTTGCTTCTTTTGGATGGCAGACCGTAGGATTCAATGAAAAGCGGTCATCGGCGCAGGCGTCCGAATTTTCGCCAATTCGAGCAAATTCAAGAGCTTGCCCCGATTCGATGACTCAAGAAAACGTTTTTCACGCATTTTTCCCCGGCCATCGGCCGCGGTCGACACAGCAGCTCATCGCGAAGATGGGGCCGTATTCAAAGGCACAGAGACCACTGGAAAGACAGACCTCAATCACTTCTTCGAAAAACTCCGATACATTTTGAAATGTATTTTGATAAAAATTCGTTACTTCTAGAGTATCAAGTCTAAAAGAAGAATGATCACCTGTTTGTTTCAGGAGTAGTGCTTGCCAAATTCCCCTTTTCGACAGCTGTTCCATCACGCAGTCGATCAAACCAAGGCAAGGCCTGTCTCTTATACACATCTCCGAGCCCACGAGACAGGCAGAAAT
>ERZ1031720.17-NODE-17-length-22444-cov-9.749073_pt1 | contig 22444 bp, 19 predicted proteins | sample MGYA00518750_ERZ1031720 | MGnify/ENA primary metagenome ERZ1031720 (study PRJEB33718, sample SAMN03160008) | human skin metagenome | collected 2014-04-10 | study: EMG produced TPA metagenomics assembly of the PRJNA266117 data set (Human skin bacterial metagenome and... | reverse complement strand
TCTACACCTCTCTATTCGTCGGCAGCGTCAGATGTGTATAAGAGACAGTTCGTGTACTGCGCCTGCGCTGCGTTGCGCCTGGCGCGTTTTAATGTCAACACGGGCGTGGTCGACAAGCGGTTCTTCCAGGGCCTGCCCAGCCCTGCCGCAGCCGCGCTGGTGATGGGTTTTGTGTGGCTCATGAACGAGGGCGGCATCGCCGGCACCGACGTCGAGTGGATCGTGTTCGCGCTGACGCTGTATGCGGGCCTGACGATGGTGACCAATGTGCCGTTCTACAGCTTCAAGGACGTGCACATGAAGAAGAGCGTGCCGTTCGTCGTCATCGTGCTGATCGCGCTGGCCATTGCCGTCATCAACATCGATCCGCCCAGCATGCTGTTCATGGTGTTCATGGCCTACGGTTTCAGCGGCTACGGCGTCTATCTCTGGCTCAAGCTCAAGGGCCGTCGCACCAGCCTGATCAGCATGTCGACGGACGAGCCGGAAGAGCGCGGACTGCACGAGGATTGAAGCCGAATTGCCGGCGACGGCCAGAGGGCTGTATCCAACCACAGTAGAAAAAGGGATGCAATCCAGCAATTACGCCATTTGCTACACTTTTTTTCATATTTAATAAAGCCGCGCAAGTCTTTGATATTGCGCGGTTTTTTTTCTTTATATAAACTTCACTTCAGTTGACGTTTTAGGCATGCTTGCGCAATTCAATGGTTTTGCGCTAAGTCGTTGCCGTAAAAGGGTTTTTTGTTGTTTCCCGCCGGCAGTCCCCATGCCGGCTTTTTTCGCCAATCTGGAGCGCCTGCCATGCTTCGCCGTGATACCCGCAAGAGTGTGACCCGTTTCCTTGCCGTGACGGGCCTGGTGCTGAGTCTCGGGTTCGGCCTGTCGCACACCGCACAGGCTGCCGCCGCACAGACCAAGAAGCCGGTCGCCACCAGCAAAAAGAAGGCCGAGCCCAAGGCGACGGCCAGCCGCAGCAAGTCGACGGCCAAGAAGGCCACCGCCAAGGCTGCACCCAAGAAGGGCGCCTCGTCTGCCCGTGTCGCACGCAAGAACCCGCCCAGCAAAGGCAGCATCGCCAAGAAGGTGGTTGCCGCTGCCGTGGCGCCTGCCGCCAGCCTGTCGCTGGGCCAGGCAGCCGGCCTGCACGGTGCCCACGATCCGCTCGCCCTCAAGGCCAGCGTCGCACTGGTCGTCGATCAGGACACGCACGAAGTGCTGTTCAGCAAGAACGATCAGGCCGTGCTGCCCATCGCCTCGCTCACCAAGCTGATGACCGGCCTGCTGGTCAGCGAAGCCGGGCTCGATCTGACCGAAGTGCTGGCCATCACGCAGGACGATGTCGACACGCTCAAGCATTCCTCCTCGCGCCTGCCCGTGGGAACACGCCTGACGCGTGGCGAGATGCTGCAGCTCGCGCTCATGAGCAGCGAGAACCGTGCCGCCCATGCGCTGGCCCGCACCCATCCCGAAGGCCTGCGCCGCTTTGTCGCCATGATGAATGCGCGTGCCGTCATGCTGGGCATGAAGGACACCCACTATGTGGAGCCCACGGGTCTGTCCAGCGAAAACCGCTCGAGTGCGCGCGATCTGGCCATCCTGGTCAATGCCGCCTACCGCGATCCCATGGTCAGTGCGATGTCGGTGACGCCCGACCACGAAGTCAACATCGGCTCGCGGACGCTGCAGTACAACAATTCCAACCGCCTGGTGCGTGGCGGCAACTGGGACATCGGTCTGCAGAAGACCGGCTACATCTCTGAAGCCGGGCATTGCCTGGTGATGCAGAGCCGCGTGGCGGGCCGCAAGGTCATCATGGTGTTCCTGGATTCGGGCCCCGGCCTGAGCCGCCTGGCCGATGCGCAGCGTGTGCGCCACTGGCTGGAAGCCAGCATCGATCACCGGGGCGGACAGATGCAATCGGCTCGCGCCAGCCTGAACGACAGTTGAGTCGATGCCCGGGCGGGCGGGCGCGACAGCGATATCGCGCTGCCGCCGCAGGGCTCAGGCGGCTTCGCCCGATTCGTGACCGAGCGCGCGTGAAATCGTCTCTGCGGTGTGCTGGAGCTGAGCCAGCCATTTTTCTTCCAGCCGATCGGCCGGCGCCGAGATGGACAGGCCGGCGATCAGGCGATGCTGGTCGTCGTAAATGCCGGCTGCGATGCAGCGCACCCCCAGTTCGAGTTCTTCGTTGTCGCGGGCCGTGCCGTACTGGCGTGCCTTCGAGAGCTCGCGTTCGAGCGTGGCGAACTGGGTGATGCTGTTGTGGGTCTGGCCGGGCAGGCCGGTGCGGTTGGCGTAGGCACGCACCCGCTGGGGTTCGTCTGCCGCCAGGAACAGTTTGCCGACCGAGGTGAGATGCAACGGGGCGCGCGCGCCGATGGCTCGCACCACCTGCATGCCCGAACGCTCGCTGTAGGCGCGCTCGATGTAGACGATCTCGTCGCCCTGGCGCACGCTGAGATTGACCGGCTGCTGGATGTGGCGGTGCAGTTCGCGCATGGGCTCGACAGCCGCGTCGCGTACGTTGAGCCTGGCCTTGACGAAATTGCCGAGTTCCAGAAGCCGCATGCCCAGACGATAGCTTCCGGCTTCGGGACGGTCGACAAACCGGCCGATGGCCAGATCGTTGAGGATACGATGAGTGGTGGACGGGTGCAGGCCTGTCTTTTCGCTGATCTCCTTGAGGGAGATGGGCTCCTCGCTGTCGGCAAGCACATTGATCAGCGCAAACATGCGCTCGATCACCTGGATGGCGGGCGTGGTGGGCAATGGCCTGTCGGTTTTTTTCATTGTGAGGGCTCAGAGCGAAAGAGCCCGAATTTTATCCTATGAAATATCCTGTACGGCAAGCGATCGAGCATGCTTGAATATTCATAGCATTTACCGCTCGTTTTTCACAACCTTTTTCCAGTTTTGGTCTATCAGGATCTCGTGGGGCAGAAAATGCGATTTGTACTGCATCTTCGGACTCTCCTGGATCCAGTAGCCGAGGTACACGTAAGGCAGATTCATGCGTCTGGCCTGTTCGATCTGCCAGAGCACGTTGTAGGTGCCGTAGCTGTTCTGGCCGTCTGTGTCGTAGAAGGTATAGACCGCCGAGAGGCCGTCGCTGAGCACGTCCAGCATGCTGACCATGCGCAGGGTGCCGGGCGAGCCGTCTTCGGTGGGGTCGCGGAACTCGACCAGGCGCGAGTTGACGCGGCTCTGCAGCAGGAACTGGGTGTACTGGTCGATGCTGTCCTGATCCATGCCGCCGCCCGCGTGGCGGTTGTTCTGGTAGCGCAGGTAGAGCTGGTAGTGTTCGGCCACGAAGCCCAGCCGCAAGACCCGTGTGGTCAGTTGGCCATGCCGCGCATCGGCCCGGCGCTGGCTGCGCGTGGGCTGGAATTCGTGGGCAACGACACGCAGCGGCAAGCAGGCCCTGCAGCCGTCGCAGTGGGGACGGTACGTGAACATGCCGCTGCGGCGAAAGCCCTGCGAGACCAGCCCCGAATACACATCGTTGTTGATGAGATGGCTGGGTGTGGCCACTTGCGAGCGCGCCTGGCGGTCGGGCAGGTAGCTGCACGGGTAGGCCGCGGTCGCGTAGAACTGCAGAGCCTGGAGGGGCAGGTCGGTCAGGCGGGTCATCTGCGGGCAGGGGAAAAAAGGCTCTGGCCGGCAGCGGCGCCGTGGCCAGGGCCATCATGCGGTCAGCCCGCGTCGTCGGACGCGTGCAGTTGCTGCCAGTATACGGCGTCGAAGCGCCAGGTGGGTGGGGCCTTGCCGGTCGCGCCGTGCACCAGGGCCAGGAAATCGTCACGCGGCATTTCCCGGGCACCCAGCGAGGCCAGATGCCGGGTGTTCTGCTGACAGTCGATGAAGTCGAGCGCGTGTGCGCGCGCGAAGGCCACCAGCGCGGCCAGCGCGATCTTGGAGGCATCGGTGCGGCGCGCGAACATCGATTCGCCGAACACCGCCTGCCCGATATTGACCAGGTACAGGCCGCCGGCCAGTTGCCCGTCCATCCAGCATTCCACGCTGTGGGCCAGGCCCGCCCGATGCAGGTCGCCGTAGGCCTCGACGATGTCGGGCACGATCCAGGTGCCGTTCTGTCCGGTCCGGGTCATGCCGGCGCAGGCGCGGATCACCGCATCGAAGGCCGAGTCGAAGCGGATTTCGCAGCCGGGCTGCACCCTGAAGCGGGCCAAGGTCTTGCGCAGCGAGCGGTGGAGCCGGAAGTCGGCCGTGCGCAGCACCATGCGGGGATCGGGGCTCCACCACAGGATGGGATCGCCCGGGCTGAACCACGGAAAGATGCCTTGGCCGTAGGCGAGGGCGAGCGTTGCGCTGTCGAGCTGCCCGCCGGCGGCCAGCAGGCCCGGCAGGGGCGCGTGCGCGTCCCATGCCAGACGAGGGGGAGGGAAGGCCTCGCCGGGCTGCAGCCAGGGAAGCGGGGCGACGGTCGGGGTTCTGCTCATGGGCGGGAAATACAAGCGAGCGGGTCGCACGGTCGGTCGAAAGCGTTCAGGCCGCCTGCCGATCCTGCCGGCGTGCTTGGACACGTAGAATACACGCCGCTCCTGCAAGAGTGGCGCAAGCCTCCGGTGGCAGGATGTTTTTTTAGCTTTATCACTTCATCCAGGGCAACACCCATGTCTTTTTCCAATGTCCCCGCGGGCAAGAAACTGCCTGAGCAATTCAACGTCGTCATCGAAATCTCGGCGCATTCCGACCCGATCAAATACGAAGTCGACAAGGACAGCGGTGCCGTGTTCGTGGATCGTTTCCTGGGAACGGCCATGACCTATCCCGCCAACTACGGTTATGTGCCGCAGACCCTGGCCGGCGACGGCGACCCGGTCGACGTGCTGGTGCTGACTCCGTTCCCGCTGCCGCCCGGCGTGGTGGTGCCCGCCCGTGCCATCGGCATCCTGAAGATGGAAGACGAAAGCGGCATCGACGGCAAGGTCCTGGCCGTGCCCACCGAAAAGATTCTGCCGCTGTACAACCACATCCAGAAGCTGGAAGACCTCAACCCGATCCAGCTCAAGCAGATCAGCCACTTCTTCGAGCACTACAAGGATCTCGAGCCGGGCAAGTGGGTCAAGGTGCTGGGCTGGGAAGGCATCGAAGCCGCCCACAAGGAAATCACCGACGGCGTCGCCAACTACAAGGGCTGACGACAAGGGGCTGGTGTGCAGCCCCTGCGAGTCCGGGCACCGGGCCCGGACGACTGCCCTCGATCCCGCTCGGGGATCGGGCGGCCCGCCAGGCGCCAATCGCCGCAGCGATGCGTGCCCTTGCGGGTGCGAGCGGGCCCGGGCCGTCAGCGGTTGCGGCTCTTCATGACGCGTTCGACTTCGCGTTTGCCTTCGCGGTCCTTGATGACGTCGCGCTTGTCGTGTTCGGCCTTGCCCTTGGCCAGGGCGATCTCGCATTTCACGCGGCCATTGGCCCAATGCAGATTGATGGGCACCAGCGTGTAGCCCTTCTGCTCGACCTTGACGGTCAGGCGCTTGATCTCGTCTTTCTTGAGCAGCAGTTTTTTTGTCCGAACGGCGTCCGGATTGACGTGGGAGGACGCGCTCTTGAGCGGATTGATCTGGCAGCCGATGACGAACATCTCGCCTTCGCGGATGACCACGTAGCCGTCGGTCAACTGCACCTTGCCCTCGCGCAAGGCCTTGACTTCCCAGCCTTCGAGGACCATGCCGGCTTCGTGGCGCTCTTCGAAGAAGTAGTTGAACGCGGCTTTTTTGTTTTCTGCGATGCGGCTGGATTTCTGAGCGGGTGTGGTGGGTTTCTTGGCCATGCGGTAGAGATGAGGGTGAAGGGCAAACTTACAATTGCGACAACGGCTTCCACGGAAGCGATCAGCAATCAACGTCGAATTCGGGCGCGTGATGCGCCGACTGCGGCCCTTACGCAAGCCCGCCATTGTATGAAAAGCGTCAACAAATCCGTCCTCATTTGGTATAGCCCGCAGCAAATGTTCGATCTGGTGGCCGATGTCGAGCATTACCCGGAGTTCTTGCCCTGGTGCGACCAGGCCAAGGTACTGGAGCGGCATGCCGACGGCCTCACCGGCGAGGTCGGCATGAAGCTGGGCGCCCTGCACCAGAGTTTCACCACCCGCAACACCCACATCGCCGAGGGCGAGGTGCGCAAGCTGATCATGAACCTGGTCAAGGGGCCTTTCTCGAATCTGCACGGCGAGTGGACCTTCAACCCCGTGGGTGGCGGTGGTGCGCCCGGGTCGGTGACCGCTTGCCGGGTCGAGCTCAAGCTCAATTACGGTTTCTCCAACTTCGCGCTGGCCGCCGTCGTCGGGCCCGTTTTCGAAAAGATCGCAACCAGCATGGTCGATGCGTTCGTGAAACGCGCCGAGCAGGTCTACGGCTGATGCGCGTGCAACTGGTCTACGCCGGTGCACAGAGGCAGGTTCTCGAGGTGCAGCTCGACCTGGCCGCGGAGGTGTCCATCGAACAGGCCTTGCCTGACGTGGCCGATGTTCTGGGCGAAGACGTGGTGGCGCAGATTCGCGACGGCGGGCTGGAAGCGGGCGTATGGGGCGAGCGCGTGGCCTTGGCGCGTGTGCTGCGCGATGGCGATCGTCTGGAGTTCTACCGGGCGCTGAGGGTCGACCCGAAGGTGGCGCGCCGCGAGCGGTTCAGCCGGCAAGGCGCCCGCGCCACGGGTCTGTTTGCACAGCGCAGGCCGGGATCCAAATCCGGTTACTGAAGAACGGACACACTGGATTCGGGCGGTGCCCGGTTGCCGCCGCCATAAGGAAAGGGGCGGGTGGGTGTATCGAAGCACCCACGGGAAGTCGTACTTTGTCACGCGCACCGATGCGTCGCCCGGATGACAAATGTACAATCCTTCTTTTGGAGATTCTCATGCGCCTACTTGGCAAAGCGCTCACATTCGACGATGTACTGCTGGTCCCTGCGTTCTCCCAGGTGCTACCCAAGGACACATCGCTCTCGACCCAGTTTACACGCAATATCCGCCTGAATCTGCCTTTGGTCTCTGCCGCAATGGATACAGTGACCGAAGCCCGCCTGGCCATCGCCATGGCGCAAGAGGGCGGTATCGGCGTGGTCCACAAGAACCTCACCGCCGAGGAACAGGCGGCCCAGGTCGCTCGCGTCAAGCGTTACGAATCCGGCGTGTTGCGTGATCCCGTCGTGATCACCCCCACATTCACGGTGCGCGAGGTGATGGAACTGTCCGATCGCCTGGGCATCTCGGGTTTCCCGGTGTGCGACGGCGGCAAGGTCGTCGGCCTCGTCACCGGCCGCGATCTGCGCTTCGAGACCCGCTACGACGTGCCCGTCAGCGAAATCATGACGCCGCGCGGCAAACTCATCACTGTGCGCGACGGCACCACGCCGGCCGAAGCCAAGGCGCTGCTCAACAAGCACAAGCTCGAGCGCCTGCTGGTCGTCAATGACGATTTCGAGCTCAAGGGCCTGATCACCGTCAAGGACATCACCAAGCAGACCAGCTTCCCCAATGCCGCGCGCGACGCCTCGGGCCGCCTGCGCGTGGCCGCTGCGGTGGGCGTGGGTGCCGGTACCGAAGAACGTGTCGAACTGCTGGTCAAGGCCGGTGTCGATGCGATCGTGGTCGACACGGCCCATGGCCACAGCAAGGGCGTGATCGAACGCGTGCGCTGGGTCAAGCAGAACTACCCCCAGATCGAAGTCATCGGCGGCAACATCGCCACCGGTGAAGCCGCGCTGGCCCTGGTCGAAGCCGGTGCCGACGGCGTCAAGGTCGGCATCGGCCCCGGCTCGATCTGCACGACCCGTATCGTGGCAGGCGTCGGCGTGCCGCAGATCACCGCCATCGACAACGTGGCCCAGGCCCTGAAGGGCACCGGCGTGCCGCTCATCGGCGACGGCGGCATCCGCTTCAGCGGCGACATCTCGAAGGCCATCGCCGCGGGCGCATCGACCGTGATGATGGGCGGCATGTTTGCCGGCACCGAAGAAGCCCCTGGCGAAGTGATCCTGTTCCAAGGCCGCAGCTACAAGAGCTATCGCGGCATGGGCAGCATCGGCGCCATGCAGCAAGGCAGTGCCGACCGTTATTTCCAGGAAGCCACCACCGGCAACCCGAATGCCGACAAGCTGGTGCCCGAAGGCATCGAAGGCCGTGTGCCTTACAAGGGCTCGGTCCTGGCCATCATCTTCCAGATGGCCGGCGGCCTGCGGGCTTCCATGGGCTACTGCGGTTGCGGCACCATCGAAGAGATGCAGGATCAGGCTGCGTTCGTGCAGATCACGGCCGCGGGCATCCGCGAGTCGCATGTCCACGACGTGCAGATCACCAAGGAAGCGCCCAACTACCGTGCGGACTGATCCCGTCGCGCCCGAGTCGGAGGTTTCCTCCGCTGGCGCACGGGCGTCTGCCCGGCCGCACGCCGCCGACGGTGCGGCGCCGGCCCCCCAGGGCCGGCAGGCCGCCATGCCGTTCATCATGATCGCGGTGCTGATCGACATGGTGTCGATCGGCCTGATCGTGCCGGTGATGGCTCCTCTGGTCGGCAGCTTCACCGGCTCGCAGAACGACCAGGCCTACTGGTACGGGCTGCTGACCCTGCTGTACGGCGTGGCCAACTTCTTTGGTGCGCCGGTGCTTGGAACGCTGTCCGACCGGTATGGCCGCCGTTCGGTGCTGCTGATCGGGTTCTGCGGCCTGATGCTGAGCTTTTTCGGCACGGCGCTGTCGACGAGCCTGGGCATGTTGATCGTGGTGCGCCTGGCGGCCGGTTTCATGCAGGCCAATGCATCGGTGGCACAGGCCTATGTGGCCGATATCACGCCGCCCGAGCAGCGTGCGCGCCGTTTCGGCCTGCTGGGTGCGATGTTCGGACTGGGTTTCATCCTGGGTCCGGTGATGGGCGGCATTCTCGGTGCCATCGATCTCCGGTTGCCCTTCTACGTGGCGGGAACCCTGGCGTTCGCCAATCTCGTCTACGGCTTTTTTGTGCTGCCCGAGTCGCTGCCGCTGGAGCGCCGTCAGCCCTGGAACTGGCGTGCCGCCAATCCGGTCGCTTCGCTGAAGGCGCTGGGTGCGCTCGAAGGCGTGCGCCCGCTGGTGGCGGTGGTGATGCTGGCCTCGCTGGCCCAGTTCACGTTGCACACCACCTGGGTGCTGTACACGCAGTTCAAGTTCGGCTGGGGGCCGTTGCAGAACGGCTGGTCGATGTTTGCCGTGGGCTTGACCTCTGCCGTGGTGCAGGGCGGCCTGCTGGGCTGGATGCTGCGCCGTCTGGGTGCCGAGCGGGTGGCGGTGTGGGGGCTGATGTCGTCGACCGTGGCCTACCTGCTCTGGGGCCTGGCGACGCAGGGGTGGATGATGTATGTGATCATCGCCTGCAATGTGCTGGGGTTCGGCGTGACGGCGGCGGTGCAGAGCATGATCTCGAATGCCGCCGATTCCCGTACCCAGGGGCGCACCATGGGTGCGGTTTCGGGCATCAACAGCCTGAGCACGGTGCTGGCGCCGATGATCGCCGCGCCTCTGCTGGTGATGGTGTCGCATTTGCCGCAGGGCGACTGGCGCATCGGCACCCCGTTTTATTTCTGCGCCTTGCTGCTGGCCGCCGCCAGCGTGTTGGCGATTCTGTTTGTGAGGCAACGCGGCCGGCGGGCCGAAGGCGCCGGGCCCCGTGCCCAGTCGCCGATCGGTGCGGATTGACGTCCGACTGCCGCCGCCGTTTTTTGTCTTGTCTTCTGTCCCTGGACTCCCACCATGTCCCATCAAAAAATACTCATCCTGGACTTCGGTTCACAAGTCACCCAACTGATCGCCCGCCGCGTGCGCGAAGCGCATGTGTTCTGCGAAGTCCATCCCTGCGACGTGACCAGCGACTGGGTGCGCGAGTATGCGGCCGACGGCAACCTGAAGGGTGTCATCCTGTCCGGCAGCCATGCCAGCGTGTATGAAGACACCACCGACAAGGCTCCCCAGGCCGTGTTCGATCTGGGCGTGCCCGTGCTGGGCATCTGCTACGGCATGCAGACCATGGCGCAGCAACTCGGCGGCAAGGTCGAGGGCGGCCACAAGCGCGAGTTCGGTTATGCCGAAGTGCGGGCGCACAACCACACTCCGCTGCTCAAGGACATCGCCGACTTCACCACCGCCGAAGGCCACGGCATGCTGCGCGTGTGGATGAGCCATGGCGACAAGGTCACCGAACTGCCGCCGGGCTTCAAGCTCATGGCCAGCACGCCGAGCTGCCCCATCGCCGGCATGGCCGACGAGGCACGCGGTTTCTATGCCGTGCAGTTCCACCCCGAAGTCACGCACACGGTGCAGGGCAAGGCCTTGCTCGAGCGCTTCGTGCTGGGCATCTGTGGCGTGCAGCCCGACTGGATCATGGGCGACTACATCGAGGAAGCCGTCGCTTCCATCCGTGAGCAAGTGGGCGACGAGGAAGTCATCCTCGGCCTGTCGGGCGGCGTGGATTCGTCGGTTGCGGCAGCGCTCATCCACCGCGCCATCGGCGATCAGCTGACCTGCGTGTTTGTGGACCACGGCCTGCTGCGCAAGGACGAAGGCAAGATGGTCATGGAGATGTTTGCCGGCAAGCTGCACGCCCGTGTGGTGCATGTGGACGCCGCCGAGCAGTTTCTGGGCAAGCTGGTGGGCGAGAACGATCCGGAAGCCAAACGCAAGATCATCGGCCGCGAGTTCGTGGAAGTGTTCAAGGCCGAGGCGGCCAAGCTGGTGGCCAGCGGCCAGGGCCACAAGGGTGCGACCTTCCTGGCCCAGGGCACGATCTACCCGGACGTGATCGAATCGGGCGGCGCCAAGAGCAAGAAGGCCGTCACCATCAAGAGCCACCACAACGTGGGTGGCTTGCCCGAGCAACTGGGCCTGAAGCTGCTCGAGCCGCTGCGCGAGCTGTTCAAGGACGAAGTGCGCGAACTGGGCGTGGCCCTGGGCCTGCCGCCCGACATGGTGTATCGCCACCCCTTCCCCGGCCCCGGCCTGGGCGTGCGCATTCTGGGCGAGATCAAGAAGGAATACGCCGACCTGCTGCGCGAAGCCGATGCGATCTTCATCGAGGAACTGCGCAACTTCAAGGACGAAGTCAGCGGCAAGACCTGGTACGAACTGACCAGCCAGGCCTTCACCGTTTTCTTGCCGGTGAAGAGCGTGGGCGTGATGGGCGATGGCCGCACCTACGACTACGTCGTGGCCCTGCGCGCCGTGCAGACCAGCGATTTCATGACCGCCGACTGGGCCGAGCTGCCGTATGCGCTGCTCAAGAAGGTGTCGGGCCGCATCATCAACGAAGTGCGTGGCATCAACCGCGTGACGTACGACGTGAGCAGCAAGCCGCCGGCGACGATTGAGTGGGAGTGATGGCGCGTCGGGAACGACCGAGTTCCTGATGGCCTGAAAAAAGCCATTGTCATCAATGGCTTTTTTTATTTTCATCGTGTTTCAACCGGAGCGGCAAAGGCTTTGCCAAGATCGGTTCGACTCGTCGCATCTGGCGCGATCTCGGCTGTCTTCATACGCGGGCATCATGTTGATACCGACATACCCTGAGTCAAATCGGTTTGCCGATTCGTCGCGATAGTTCTCGATTCGATGGCAAGCGGCAGTCCTCCTCGTCCCATGTGGCTTCGTCGTCTGCCATGTTCGAGATGATCGAGAGCAAAACCTTCCGTGTCATCTGGATTTCCGTGTCCGTGAGGTCTCGTGTTCCGATTTCGTTGACTTCCACAGCGAGCGGAATCAGTTCCTTTTTCAACTTCTTGCCGGACGCCGTGAGGAAGACGTGGATGTTTTTCTTGTTGCCTGGCAGGTGTTTCCGCTCGACATAACCGAGCGCTTCCATGGCTTTGACCGCCGCGAACGTGGTCGGCTCCATGACGCCCGCCTGTTCGCTCAGTTCGCGCTGCGTCAGCCCATCGGTTTCCCACAGGATGCGGAGAAAAGTCCAGTGGCCGAACGACACGTTGTGCCTGACCAGTCGAATCTGAAGTCCCCGCACCAATGCGCGTGTCGCGTCCTTGATCAGATGGGCCAGGCGATCTTCGGGGACCGCGTCACGCCAGTGCGCCAGAACGTTGCGGGTTTCTTTGGACGTCATGCTCGTTCAGTTTCAGCGAATGATGGAAGCTGCGGAAAATGATAGCCGACCGTGTGCAGCACGAACTGGGCTCGTCATCCGGCCTTGGGTGATCTGCTGCGCGGCCATCATCTGCGGCTGTCACGATCATGCCTGATGGTGCAACGCTACATCGCGTCCGCCGGATGCGGAACAAAACATGGCCACACAGATTTCAAGTGTCGACTTGGCCCAGCGGCCATCGTGCAGCGGAGCTTGACCGAGCCGGACCGCGCCCTCCAGTTCGTCGATGACTTCGTGTCGCGGCACGGCAGGCCTCGGGCACGGCAGGAATTCCCGGGCGTCATCGGCATGGATCCAGACACCGTGCGGGGTCGGCTGCAGATCGGCATGTGTACATGAAACAATGAGGGGGCCGAAATGCTGGTGTGCCAGGCCGCCGTCAGGCATGGCCGGGGGGCGATAGGCGGTGCCGCCGTAAGTGCTTTCGGCTTTGAGCCGGGCTTCTGCCTCGGGTGAGCCGATCGACGCGAGCCGGCGACGCGCGGCACCGTAGTTCAGAGGGTTGTCGGCATCCTTGAGCTGACCCATTTCGCCGATACCGCCCATCCATTCGTCTGAATCGAAATGGCCGTAGCCGTTGTAGCTCAGGCTGGCGTAAGCACCGGAGGCAAACCACAGAAGGGCGCTGTACGCGCCTTCTGTCGGGCGCGCCGTATCCCATCTGCCCAAAGCGCTGCGCAGGTTCGTGGCTTTCGACCCGGCCAGCAGGCGCACGATGTCGACTTGGTGCGCGGCCTGGCTGAACACGGCTCCTCCGCCGGCCGCCGAGTCGAGCTCTTCAGGACGGCGTGGGCGCATCAGGTAATCGGTGTAGTTGAGCGCATGAATCATTCGAACCTCGCCCCAGCGGCCGCTGTCGATGAGTTGCCGTGTCTTCAGATAGGGCGTGTCGAAGCTGTGGCAGTGACCGACCAGCAGCGCGACACCCGCCTTGGCGCAGTCGGCGATCATCGCATCGCATTCCTCCAGGCTCAGCGCCATCGGTTTTTCGACCAGCACATGTTTGCCGTGTGCTGCAGCAAGGGCGACATGCGCGGCGTGCATCTGATGAGGACTGGCGATGTAAACGACCTCGACCTCGGGATGGCGGACCAACTCCTCGACACCTGCATAGGCGGGCGCGGTGAAGTCTCGCTCGAACTGATCCCTGGCCTGCGGCCTGGGGTCGCAGGCCGCAACCAGACGGACCCTCGTGTCGGCCAGAAATGTGGGCAGCATCAGCGTGAAGGCGCGTCCGAGTCCAGCGATGCCAATGCGGAGCGGTGCAGATTCTTGGCGCATGAACCGGGTTCCTTCAGAGGTCGAGCGTGATCTGGTTGCAGGTCGCGCGCGAGACGCAGACCATGATTTGATGGTCCTGCTCATCGGGCATCAGAACCATGTCCCGGTGGTCGGCCTGACCCTCGATCATGCGGGTACGGCACGAGCCACAGGTGCCGCTCTCGCACGAGTGAGCCACGTGGACGCCCGCCTGGAGCAGCACCGACAGGATCGATGTGCCGACCGGTATCTCGAAGTGCAGTCCGGAACGTGCCAACTTCACCTGGAACGGCTGATCGTCGGGTTTGATGCCGCCGCCGTCCAGGAAACTCTCGAAGTGGATACGGGAACTTGACCAGTGGCCCGTCATGTCGCGCACGTCGTCCATCAGGCGGCGCGGTCCGCAGCAGTAGACGTGTCCGCGATCGGGTTTCTCTAGCACGGACCACAGATCGAAGGTACGCGCCGGGTCGCCCTGGCTGTGGTGCAGCTTGACCTGCTGTCCGAATTCGGCCGCGGTGAGTTCGTCGGCAAATGCCGTGGCCTCGGGCTGCCGGCAGAGATAGTAGAGTTTCCATGGCGCGGGCGGGAGCTCGCCGAAGGTCCGGATCATGGACATGAAAGGCGTGATGCCGATGCCGCCGGCAATAAAGATCAGGCTGCCGGGTCGCTCGACCAGCGCAAAGGCATTTTCAGGTTCAGACGTGGGTAATGTGTCGTTGACATGGGCCTCGTCGAACAGGCTGATGGAGCCGCCTCGGCCTTCGCTATCGCGCTTGACGGTGATGACGTAACGCAGCCGCTCCTCGGCGCTGTTGCACAGCGAGTACTTGCGAAAGTCGCCGTTGGGCACCTGAACCCGGATGTGCGCTCCCGGCGAAAACGGCGGAAGTTCGGCACCTTCCGGGTCGACCAGCTCATAGGACCGGATACCCTGCGCGGCATCGGTGATCGACGCGATGCGCAGCGGCATCATGGCTGTGGCATTCATGACCGAATCGGGCATAGGCGGGGTCCATTCAGATCTTGTAGGTTTCGTAGGTGCCGGGGTGAAACAGTTCGGACACCGGCACATGCCGCGCCGACAGTCCCTGCGCATGGTGGTGGCGCGTGAAGGCTTCCAGCGTGGGGAGGTTGTCGGCGACGCCATACGACCAGTAGTCCGGGCCCATCGTCTGTCTGGCGGCTCTGAGCTGCTCTTCGACGAAGGGCAACGTCACCTTGGTGGCGGAGGTGTCGTCGAGCTTGTCGAGCGCTGCGGCTTTGGCCAGCGAGAACGCCTTGAACAGCGCCGCCGGCAGCCACGGATGGCGTTCGGCCAGTTCCTTGCGCACACCCAGTACATGCATGATCGGAAAGATTCCGGTGCGGCGGTAATAGTCTTTTGCGGTGGCGGTGGGGTCGTCGAACAGCCAGCCGATGGCGGGGTTGCTGCGCGCGGCGCCCGACGGTGCCCGGGGGGCCATGAATCCGTCGATGTCGCCGCGATCGAGCAGGTCGGATATGGTGGTGTCGGCCGGTGCATTGACCATGACGACGCCGTCAGGCAGCTTCAATTCGATCTTTTCTGCACGGCCGGGCTGATCGATGCCGCCGCGAACCCACGTCACGTCTTGTGGTTGAACGCCGTGGTCGTCCGCCAGGATGGAGCGAGCCCACACATTGGCCGTGAGCTGGTATTCCGGCACGCCTATGCGTTTACCCTTCAAGTCCTCCGGCCTGCGTATGCGGTCCTTGCGAACATACATCGCGGTGTGGCGAAATGCGCGCGACAGAAACACGGGAATGGCGATGTACGGGCAGTTGCCACCGGCATGTTTGACGAGGTAACTCGACAGGGACAACTCGCAGATGTCGAAGTCGCGGAACCGGAAGGCCCTGAAGAACATTTCCTCGGGACTGAGCAGCATGTACGTCGGCTCGACACCGTCGATCTGCACGGTGCCGTCGAACAGTGCGCGCGTGCGGTCGTAGTCGCCCATGGCGACGGAAAGCTGGAGTTTTGGCATGGTCGGTTTCCTAGGTCAGGCCGGTATCTGGTAGTTGGATTCAAGCTCGGGATCGGCTTTGTGCAGGCCGCCGCCGACAGGTCGGGTCTTGAACTCCCGCCAGTCGACGCTTTTTGGCACGATGGCCTGGAACGAGCAGACGCCGGGCGGCACGCGCCCGTCGCCGGTGCCGATGGCCGCTTCTCCGTCCTGAAAGGCACGCACCGCTTCGACCATCTGTTTGCGGAATTCGACGATGGCCAAATCGCTGGCGCCCAGCCGGTCTTCGCTGCGGTCGGCGATGGGGCCCATGGTCACCCACATCGCAATATCCTGGTTGGGGAAGCCTTTGATACCGGTGAAGTTGCCGGCCTTCATTGCCTCCCGGTCCTGCCAGAAACGGTTGCTCTCGTTGCGATAGGGGTTGTAGCGTTCGTCGAGGTCCTTGCCGACGCTCGTGCCCAGAAAGCGTCGCCAGGTCTCGGTTTCGGGCGTGGTCGCAGGATCGCCCCAGGCGATGAAATAGAACGCCGTGTGGGTGTCGTCCATCGGGACGTTGACGTTGGCCACGTTGTAGAGGTTGTTGGGCGGGATCAGCACCGTGCCGGGTGCGACGAAGACCGTCGAGCGCACGTAGTCGGTTTGCGCAGCGTTCGCGATGGGCCGGCGAATGGCCGCATACCGGAAACCGAACGGCGTGTGGTGCACCTGCATCCGAGGCGCCTTGTCGGTCGAGGGGCGCAGCCAATTCTTGTCGGTCGCCTCGGCGCCACCCACACGCGCCGGCACGAAGTCGGACGAGTGCAGGCTGGAGCTGTGCGCCGAGTCGATGGCGCCTTCGAGGATCTGCGCCCAGTTGCAGGGGATCAGCACCTTGGCGATCGACACCCGCACATCGGCCGTCGGTGCCCACGGCGGCGGCGCGAAATCGGGCACCTGATCCTGTGGCCCCATATAGGCCCATACCACGCCACCCCATTCATGAACCTTGTACGCCCGGTGCTTGACCTTCTCGGCCATGTTGCTGGCTGCGGGCTCGGAGACCATCTCGATGACGTGGCCCTCCACATCCATCTTCCAGCCGTGATAGAGGCAGCGCAAGCCGCATTCCTCGTTGCGGCCGTACACCAGCGAGACGCGCCGATGCGGGCAGTATTCATCCATCACCCCGACACGTCCGTCGGTGTCGCGGAACACGACGAGATCCTCGCCCAGGATTCGAGCTTTGATCGGTGTGCCATCGGGTTCACTGACTTCCTCGGCCAGACAGATCGGTGTCCAGTGACGCCGCATGAGCTGCCCCATGGGCGCCTTGCCTTCGACGAGGCAAAGTGAGCGGTTCTCTTCGTTGGTCAACATAGGGGGTTCTCCTTGGGGTGAGGTGCGCTGTGCTTGTGTGTTGCGGACGTGAGGGCCCGTCAGGGCGCGCCAAGTCCGATGGCCTTGATCACGCTTTGATAACGCCGGCTTTCTTCTTCGATCGCCTCTGCGTACTGGGCCGACGAGCCGCCGATCAGTTCGATACCCAGCGTGCGGAACTTGGCCACGACGGCCGGGTCCTGGGCCGTCTTGGCGATCTCGCTGCCGAGCTTTCGGATGGCGTACTCCGGGGTGCCGGCCGCGGCCAGGGCGCCCACGGTCACTGCAAAGTCGAAGTCGGGTAGCACCTCCGCAATGGCAGGGACATCCGGTGCCAGTGCCGACCGCTGCCCTGCATTGGTCGCGAGGATGCGGACCTTGCCTTGCTCTGCGAAGCCCGCCAGCGAGGGGAGGGCCGAGAAGATCACATCGACCTGGCCTCCGACCAGCGCGGGCACGGACTGGCCTGAGCCACGAAAGGGCACGTGTGTGATGTGGGTCTTCAAACCCGCATTCAGCGCCTCCATCGTCAGGTGATGGCTGCTGCCGATACCCGACGAGCCGTAGTTCATTTGGCTGCCGCTGGTCTGCGCGCGCTTGACGAAATCCTGCAGCGACTGGATGCCCGTGCTGGCGCTGGTGGCCAGGAACAGTGGCGAGGTGGCAATGAGCGAGACGGGCTTGAAATCGCGTTTCGGGTTGTAGGCCAGATCCTTGTAAAGCGCCGGGTTGATCGAAATCATCGATCCGTCGGTGACCAGGTAGGTGTACCCATCGTGAGGGCTGCTCATCAGCGCCTGCGCGGCCACCACGCCGTTGGCCCCCGGCTTGTTGTCGACCACCACCGGCTGTCCCAGCGTCTGTCCCAGGTGCTGCGCAATCACACGCGCTACCGTATCGGGCAGGCCGCCGGGCGCATAGGGAACGATGAACTTGATGGGTTGCGTCGGGAAGTTCGGCGCGCCGGTCTGTGCGTGCGCCGTGGGGCTGCATGCGGCAAGACCCGCAGCGATCGCGACAAGGATGCGGATCCGTGTGCGCAGGTGGGCCGCGCCGTCGTATGAGGTCGAAAAGCGAGTCATGAAGGTCTCCGTGGGGATATCGGTTTTGTTGGAACCCGTTCGACGAGCCGGCCTCGACTTGCAGCCGCGTGAGCTCCTGGATGCGTATATTCTTATAGGACTAAGTAAATTTCAACGTGTTTTGGCTCTGAAAACGTGGGGACTTACCCGCGCCTGGGGAAAGGACGTTGGGGAACCGGGCCATGCATGCGGATGCACGCGTACTCGACGGATGACGAGAGACGTTACGGCCGCTGCCCGGATCGCGCCGTTCTGCAGAGGGCGCCCGCGCACGCAAGCCGTGCCGGGCGATGTGCCGCGAGACGACCTAGCCCAGTTTGAGGTTGACGTTCTTGCTGTACGTGAATTCGAGCAGTTCGGAAAAACATTCCTCGCGTCCGATGCCCGATTGCTTGACGCCGCCGAAGGGGGCTCCCATGAAGTGCTGACTCGAATTGTTGATCCAGACATAGCCCGTCTGAATGCGCCTGACGGCGCGGTGCGCCGTGACGAGGTCGCGTGTCCAGATCGCCCCGGTCAGCCCGAAGTCGACATCGTTGACGGCCTCGAAAAGCGCATCCTCGTCAGACCACTTGAAGACGGACAGGATGGGACCGAACACTTCTTCCCTGGCCAGGCGCATGTGCGGCTGCATGTCGGCGAAAACCGTCGGTTCGTAGAAAAAGCCGTCCTTCAGTTGCGGGTCGTCTGGCCGCCGCCCGCCGCACACCAAGCGGCCGCCGTCCTCGAGTCCGATGCGCACGTAATGCTCGACTTTCTGCAACTGGGCCAGGCTGACCAGCGATCCCATGGTCGTCTTTGGATCGGTCGGGATGCCGGGACGATGCCGGCGCGGCAATTGCTCGATCACGTCTTGCAGCACCTGGTCGTGAATCGACTCGTGCAGGAACACACGGCTCGTCGAGCCGCAGCTTTGGCCCGACCACGTGAAGTTCATGCCGCCGATGATGCCGTCGACCAGTGCCGGCAGGTGTGCGTCGGGGTAGGCGATCAGGGCATTTTTACCGCCGAGCTCGAGCAACACGGGCTTGAGCGAATCGGCCGCTGTCTTCATCACCGCCTTTCCGGTGGGCACGCCACCGATCAAGGTGACCTTGCGTACGAGGGGGTGCCGGCCCAGCGCATCGCCGCAGTCACGGCCGCCGCACAGAAAATTGGCCACGCCCGGAGGAAACACGTCGCCGACCAGTTCGGCCAATCTCAGCAGCGACAGCGGGGCTTGGTCGGGCGCTTTCACGACTACCGTGTTCCCGGCTGCCAGCGGCGCGGCCAGGCGTGCCGCCGCAAACATGAGCGGATGGTTGTACGCGACGATACGCGCGATCACGCCCAGCGGTTCCTGCACGGTGTAGTTGAAGTGGCCGTCGCCCATGGGAATGGTCTCGCCCTTGATCTCCGTGGCCAGTCCCGCGAAGTAATCCAGGCAGTCGGCGGCGAAGTTCGCGTCATGCGCCAAGGCAGAGACCGGATTGCCGTTGTTGATTGCATCGAGTTGCGCGAGTGCCGGTGCATGCTCGCGCAGAATGGCCGCAGCGCGGCGCAACAGCCGGCCGCGCTGCACGGGGGGCGTGGCGGCCCAAGCCGGAAATGCCGCATGGGCCGCACGCACGGCGGCGTCGACATCGGCGGCATCGGCCACGGGGGCCTGCATGATGACTTCGTTGTAGCAGGGATTGACGGTGTCCGTATAGAGGCCGGAGAGCGGCTCGTGCCAGCCGCCGTCGTAGAACAGCGCACGGTGAGCAGGCAGGATGCCTTTGGGAATGCTATGGGTTCGCATGGCGTTCTCCTCGGTTGAACGTTCGGGTGAATCAGTCGTCGGCGCGGGTCAAGCCGGCGGTCATGGCGGGGCTGTAGCCGGTCTGGACGACGGCGTCCACCACCACACAAGAGCCCGCCTTCACGGCATCGATGGCCTGGCGCAACACCCGTTCGAGTTCATCGGCCTGCTCGATCGGTCCGTATCCCGTCCAGCCCTGTGCACGGGCCATGGCAGCCAGGTCGGGTTCGGGGTTGGTGATGCGCTGTCCGATCCAGCGGTTTTCCACCGGCCGGTTGCGCTGGCGAGCCATGCGTTCCTGGTGCAGTTCGTCGTTGAAAAACGATCGGTTGTTGCAGACGATCATCAGCAGCGGAATCTGCGCATTGGCCGCGGTCCAAAGGGCGTTGACTCCCATCATGTAATCGCCGTCGCCGATGATGGCAACCGGCAGGCGGTCGCTGGCCTTGAGCGCAAGGGCCGAGCCGATGGCCATGCCCGGGCCTGAACCGATGCCGCCGCCGCCGTCGTAGCCCAGGAAATCCAGCGGATGGTCGAAGTCCCACAGCTCGCCACTCCAGCTCAGAGGCAGACGCGTCAGGCAGACCTTGCGATCACCCAGCGCGCGGTGCAAGGTGGCCGCCACGATCGGAACCGTCAGACCGGCGGGACGCGCCGCGGACTCGTTCGGCGAAAGCGGACGCGAATGGCGTTCGTATCGGCCCGTTGCCGACGGCTTCAATTGCCTGTTGAGCAGCTCGACCGCCGGTTCGGGTTCGCACTGCAGGAAAAGGTCCACCGGGGGGAGGCCCTGGTGGTCCATGCTCCAGCCGTTGTGGCTGTAGTGATCGACCGAAACCTGGATCACCGTGCTGGCGACCGGCGCATCGTCCCAGGCCTGCTTCAGCGTGCCGGCCAAGTCGAGCCAGTCCAGGCTGAGCACCACATCGGCGCCACGCAGTGTTTCTTTGGCGGCTGCATTGAGGAAATGCCCGGCAGGCGCGGCATGCAGTGGATGATGGGTCGGGAACGCGCAACCGACCTTCAGATCTGTCAGCACTTTCGCGCCCAGGGTTTCGGCCAGTTGCACACGTTGTTGCCAGCCGTGTTCGTCGCGGTTGACCCGGCCAGCCAGGATGACCGGGTTCCGGGCCTGCGCCAGCAGGTTTGCGGCTTGCTCCACCAGGTCGTCTGAAGGCCTGGCCGGGGGAGGCGCTTTGTAGCGAGCCGTGTCGGGCAGGGCGGGTTTTTGCGTGAGCTGCGACTCCTGCAAGGCGGCGTCGAAACACACGTAGACCGGGCCTTGAGGTGCCGTGGTGGCGATCTGTTTCGCCCGTAGCAGCGCCTCTTGAGCGGCCGTGATCGATGCCGGTTGGGCATCCCATTTGATGAAGTGCCGCACCAGCGCCGCCTGATCCTGTGCGGTGTGTATCCAGTCGATCCACGGCCGCCGCTTGGCCGCATCGACAGGCCCCGTTGCCCCGAGCACGATGACCGGCACACGGTCCACCCAGGCGTCGTAGATCGCCATGGAACCATGCATCAGTCCGACATTGCTGTGCAGTATGGCGGCGAGCGGCCGGCCCGTGACCTTGGTGTAGCCGTGTGCAATGGCGACCGCGTGCTCTTCGTGGAGCACCACGATCATCTGCGGGTTTTCGTTGCCGAGGTGGTTCACCAGGCTGTCGTGCAGTCCGCGAAAACTGGCACCGGGGTTGAGCAGCACAAACGGGATGTCCAGTGCGCGCAGCATGTCGGCGATGGCGTCGCTGCACCACACGGTGGTATCGGATGGGGTCGAGGCCGATGCGGCAGGGATGTCACGCCGTACGCTGATTCTGTCGATGTTCTGCATAGGGATTCGGGGCCAAACGGTTGAGAAAGGGAATGCCGGTTCCGCTGCGTGGATGGCCGCTGGCGGTGGTCGGCGAGGTCGGGGATGGAGGAGGGGCAGGCTGTCAGGACGAGGGATGCGGCCACGGCCCTCAGTCGGGCTTGATGTTGGCGGTCTTGATGACCTCTGCCCAGCGTTTCTGGTCAGTCGCGATCAACTGATTGAACTCGTCCGCGCTGCTCGAGGCGGCGGTGATGCCCTGCTCGGCGAGCTTGCTGCGCACATCCGGCAACTCGAGCACACGGCGCAACTCGGCATTGAGCTTTTCGATCACGTGACGCGGCGTCTTGGCCGGCGCGATCATCCCGATCCAGATATCGCTTTCGTAGCCAGGCAGAGTCTCTGCAATGGTCGGCAGGTCGGCCACCAGCGTCAGGCGCTTCGTGCCGGTCGATCCGAGTGCCTTGAGTTTGCCGCTGCGGATATGGGGCAGGGCCGAGTTCAGCGGGCAGAACATGACGCTGACCGTGCCGGCCAGAACGTCCACCAGTGCGGGGGCCGAGCCCTTGTAAGGGATGTGCGTGATGTTCACGCCCGACATCGACTTGAATACTTCGGCAGCCATATGCTGAGGGCTGCCGGCACCGGCCGATGCATAGGACAGCTTTTGAGGATCGTTCTTTGCCATCGCCACGAGTTCGCCGACGGTCGAGACGGCGACCGACGGGTGAACGACCAGCACCATCGGCACGCTGCCTAGCATGCTGATGCCCTGAACGTCGGTGAGGACGTTGAACGGCAGCTTGGAATAGAGAACCGGATTGACCGCCACAGTCTGGTTGGGCGCAATGGCGAGCGTGTAGCCGTCAGGCTCGGATTTGACGAGTGCGTCGGTTGCGATGTTGCCCGCTGCCCCGGGTTTGTTCTCGACGATAACCGGCTGCCCCATGGACTCGCCGATCTTCTGCCCGAGCGTCCTCGCGAGAACGTCGTTCGATCCTCCGGGCGGCAGCG
>ERZ1031720.16-NODE-16-length-22796-cov-9.428565_pt1 | contig 22796 bp, 18 predicted proteins | sample MGYA00518750_ERZ1031720 | MGnify/ENA primary metagenome ERZ1031720 (study PRJEB33718, sample SAMN03160008) | human skin metagenome | collected 2014-04-10 | study: EMG produced TPA metagenomics assembly of the PRJNA266117 data set (Human skin bacterial metagenome and... | reverse complement strand
CGAGATTTCTGCCTGTCTCGTGGGCTCGGAGATGTGTATAAGAGACAGCACTCCTCCTGCCGGGCCGCATGCCCCCTCAGCGCCTCCTCGTCCTCGCGCTGCCGCGCCTGCAAGGCCGCGACCTGCTGCACAAGACGGGCATTGTCCTGATTGGCCGCAATGGCTTCGTGCTGCTTGACCGCCAGGGCCTGGCGCAAGGTATGCAGCTCGCCCTGCAGATACTGCACCTGCTGTTCGTGCTGACGCGCCTCTTGCTCGCGCTGCTCTCGCGAGGCCTGGCGGAAATGCTCCAGGCTCTTCTGGGCATGCCGGTTCTTTTCTTCGAGCGATTCGGTGTGGCGCACCAGGTCGGCCAGCCGCTCCTGCGTACCGGCGAGATCACGGCTGCGATCCGCCAGATCGAGCTGCAGGCGGCTTGAGGTCGCCTGCAATGCCTCATGCAAACGCAGAAGACCGGCATGCAAACCCTCGGCCTGGACTCGTGCATCGCCTTGCACCGCCAACTCGCGCTGCAGAGCCTCGCGCTCGGCCGCCAGTTCAGCCAGACGAGCGGCTTGGGCCGCCTCCAGCACCTGCACACGCTCACCCGCCTCCTCCCGCAGACGCTCGGCCAGCCTGGCGACCAGCTCCGTCAGCGCTTCGCTGACATGGGCCTGCGCCACCCCCGGGCGATCGCCGCCCTGCTCCTCGTCGATCTCCTTGAGAAAACGGTGAATCGTGCCCTTGGAGCCGGTATCGCCCAGCTCGCGCCGCACGGCATCGATCGATGGATAGCGCCCGTCGGCGACCAGGCGATCCCTGGCCCGCAAAACGTCAGATTTATAGATGCCCGACCGTGCCATGTTTTGTCCTTTTATTACGTACTACGTTACATAATGATGTATTACGTACTATTTTACACAAAATACGATTTCAGAATTCCGGATTTATGACATTCGATAATCATGATTTATGCAATGTGAGGCGTAAAAAAGCCCGCAGGTCGCTCCAAAGAGTCGTACCGTGCGGGCAGGAGGGATGGAAAAAAGAAGTCAGGCGCCGTCTGTGTCGCCACCGTCCCAGGGCACCCGGTTTTCAAGCGTCATGGCAGCCAGCATCGACAGCATCAATGCCAGAAAAAAGAACGGCAGGCCCACATCGGGGTGCATGTCGTCGTGGCCTTGCGCGCTCAGGTAGACCACCCAGCCCACGACAAGCACCACGTTGACCAGTGCCACCCATTTGGCAAATGGCAAAACAGGGCGTGTCGCAATGGCATCGGACAAACTTCGCCGCATTCCCCCCCGAGTCTCGGCGCTTGCAGGGCTCGGGGTGGCGTCGGGTTGCAGGGCCAGCAGCAGCAGAACCAACTGGCACACAGGCAAGACCGTGGTGGCCAACGCGATCACACTCGCCACCCCGTAGTGGGCAGTGGTCCAGTATTGATCGACCATGCCCAGAAAACGCAGGTTGTGGCCTTCCAGTCCGTGATCCAGCACTGGCAAGGCATTGGACATGCCAAAAAGCACAAAACTGCCGGCGCACAACACCAGTGCCAGCGTGCGATTGCCCATCACGCGGGAATCGGCGCCCGGCAGCCGCACCGCCTTGGCAAAAGCCGCTTCATCGGACACATCGGACAGGTCGCCCGACAGTGTCCCGGGATGGCTGCCATCGGGCTGAGGGGCGTGGACCCCATGGCCGGGCCCGTCTTTCGAGATGCGTGGTTTCCATCGGGCCATGGCGGCCTCCCTGCGACGATGTGGACACCTCATTCTTTCAAGACTAGACAAATTTGTCGAATATTTTCTGGACAAATTTGTCTAGTCTCTGTCTCGTATCTGTGACAAGATCCAGCCCGAGGAGTGAACACCACCATGGGTCAGCAGGATCAACCGCCATCCCCCCGTGACACCGAGCCAGACCCCGCTTCCCCGGCAGCCGCTCCACGCCGGCGCCAGCCCAGCCAGGCGCGCGGCCAGCAGCGGGTGGACGCCATCCTGGATGCCGTCTCGCAACTGGTCGTGAGAGATGGCATTGCCAACGTGACCATGCATACGGTGGCCCGCCAGGCACAGACCTCGGTCGGCTCCATGTACCACTTCTTCCCGGATCGGGAACATCTTCTGGATGCCTTGGCACAGCGGCATGAACAGGCTCTGGCCGACATCGCCCAGACCTTCGACGGCGTGACCCTGGACAGTTGGACCGCCATGCAGCCGCAGGCGCTGTTTCAGTTCCTGACGCGCCCTTATACCGAGTACCTGGTCCGGAATGTCGATGTCCTGCCCGTGCTGCATCACCAGCTGATTCCGGGCAACGACGAGGGTTTCATCCGTTTGCTCATGGCCATCCTGAGCGCCCGGCTGCCCCATACCCCGCAGGCGCAACTCGAGCGCCATGCGGCCGTGGTGCAATCGACGGCGGCGGGCCTGCTGATGTTTGCGTACCGTATGGATGGGGCCAACATCGACTTCTACCTGAAGGAAATGCCGAGAGTGCTGGGCGCCTACCTGGTGCACCTGCATGCCCTGGATGCGGCTCTGGCAGCCGGCCGGCAGGACACCGCCCAAGCCGACGCACAGAAGGACGCTGCCGGTTCGCCATGAACGGACCGCGCCGGTCGGCAGAACCTGCTCGCTCGGAACAGGCCCGCTGCGGGTCTGCGATCCGGCGCCCCGCCGCTCCGCTACGATGGCGGTCATGCGCCATCCCGCTTCAGTCCCCGTAGCCGCCGAGGCCTCGCCTTCACCGCCCGCCACGTCCCGCTCGGTCGAGGACTTTCTGGCTGCCGGCCAGCGCCACAACACCCGGCGCAGCTACGCCTCGGCCGTGCAGCACTTCGAATCGGAATGGGGCGGCCTGCTGCCCGCTGCGCCGGATGCGGTCGCGCGTTATCTGGCGCACTATGCCGGCGCCCTGTCGCTCAACACCTTGCGCCAGCGGCTGGCCGCGCTCTCGCGTTGGCACGCGGATCACGGTTTCTCGGATCCGACCAAAGCGCCTGTGGTCCGGCAGGTGTTCAAGGGCATACGCACCGTGCATCCGCAGCAGGAACGGCAGGCACGGCCGGTGGATCTTGGCCACCTGCAGGCGGTCGATGCCTGGCTGCGGCAGGCCCAGGCCGACGCCGCGGTCCGAGGCGATCAGGCGGCGGCCTTGCGGCATGCGCGCGACCGGTCTCTGGTGCTTCTGGGTTTCTGGCGGGGTTTTCGCTCGGACGAGCTCACGCGGCTGGAACGCCGGTTCGTGGAGATCGCGCCAGGGCGCGGCATGAGCTGTTTCCTGCCGCACAGCAAAACGGATCGGCTGGGACAGGGTCAGACCTACAAGTGCCCGGCGCTGTCGGCACTGTGCCCGGTCGAGGCGCTCTCGGCCTGGCTGGCGCTGAGCGTGGAGAAGACAGACGGCCCGGTGTTTCCGGCCATCGACCGCTGGGGAAGGCTGGGCGACGAGCCCATGGCGCCCACCAGCCTGAATCTCATCCTGCGCCGTGTGCTCGAGGCCGCTGGCGTCGATGCGGCACAAGGCTTCAGCAGTCACTCGCTGCGGCGCGGCTTTGCAAGCTGGGCGCGCGACAGCGGCTGGGACATCAAGGAACTGATGGCCTACATCGGCTGGCGCGACATGAAATCTGCGCTGCGCTACATGGACATCAGCGGCCAGGATCTGCAGCAGCGCTTCGAAAGAGCCCTGGCACGCTGATGCGCCGGGCCCGTCGGTTCTTCAATCGCGGCGCAAGGTCAGCAGCTCGCGGAAATGGGCTTCCATGCGGTCCGCATCCGCGGTGAGTCCGGGGTTGAACAGCTCGAACGCCCGCACGGCCTGGCCCACGGCCATGCCGCCGCCATGCGCCGTCGCGCAACCGCGTGCCCGGGCGGCCTTGAGCAAGGCCGTTTCGAGCGGAAAGTAGACGATCTCGGAGACCCACAGACCCGCGTGCAGCAGGTTTTCGTCGAGCGGCAGGCCGGGCAGCTTGTCCATGCCGGTCGGCGTGGCGTGCACCAGTCCGGTCGCACCTTGCAGGGCCACCGCGACATCGCTCTGCGACGTCACCCGATCGGCACCGTAATGACCGGCCAGGCTGGCCGCCAACTGCTCGGCCTTGCGCGCATCGCTGTCGCTCACCACCAGTTCGCCCACACCGCGCGACAGCGCTGCATGGGCGATGGCCGAACCGGCGCCGCCTGCGCCCAGCAGCACCACGCGGGAGAGATCGGCCGCCGGCAACTGGCGCTGCAGCCCATCCCACCAGCCCGAGCCGTCGGTGTTGTGGCCCACGGTGCGGCCGTCGCGGATCACCACCGTGTTGACGGCCCCCATGGCACGCGCTTCGTCCGAGAGCTCGTCGAGCAGCGGGATCACCTGCTGCTTGCACGGGAAGGTGATGTTCAGGCCGTCGAAGCCCATGATGCGCGCGGACTGCAGCAGTGCGGGCAGCACCGAGGGATCGACCTGGGCACGATCGAGATCGATGATCTGGTAGTGAACACGCAGGCCATGATGCCCTCCCTCGCGCTCGTGCATCGCCGGTGTGAGCGAGCGCTGGATGCCCGAGCCGATGAGGCCGAGCAACACCTTGCGAGCGGGTTGTCCAGTTGCTGAATCAACCGGCGAGGACGTGGCGGAAAGAGAGGAAGTCATGGCTACTGCGTCTACAAAAGCTGAGAAATTACTTGCGGATCTTGGCGATCTCGGCGTCGAGCGCCTTGACCGTGTCGGCACCGACCGCAGCCGAGTACTTCTCGACCACCGGCTTGACACGCTCACGCCAGCGCTGGAGTTCCTGTGCGCTGAGCTCGGTCACCTGCACGCCGTCCTTCTTGAGCTGCTCGAGGTCGGCCTGATCCTTGGCGCGCGAAACCTGGCGTTGGAACTGGGTCGCTTCGGCTGCGGCTTCGGTGATCACCTTCTGCTCGTCGGCGCTCAGGCTGTCCCAGAACTTGCGGCTCACCAGCAGGGCTTGGGGATTGTAGATATGACGCGTCAGGGTCAGGTACTTCTGCACTTCGCCGAGCTTGGACGACAGGATGGTCGAAGCCGGGTTCTCCTGGCCGTCGACCGCCTTCTGCTCGAGCGCGCCGTACAGTTCGGGGAAAGGCAGCGGCGTGGCGTTGGCGCCCAGCGTGTTGAAGAGGTCGATGTAGATCGGCGACTGGATGACGCGGATCTTCAGACCGGACACGTCCTCGAGCTTGGCGACCGCATGCTTGCTGTTGGTCAGGTGACGGAAGCCCAGATCCCAGTAGCCCAGACCGATCAGGTTCTTGTCGTGCAGCTTGGCCAGCAGGCCCTTGCCGAAAGCGCCGTCGGTGACGGCATCGGCCTCGGCGGCGCTGGAGAACAGGAAGGGCAGATCGAAGGCGGCGAATTCCTTGACTTGCGCGGACAGGATGCCGGCGTTGAGCACCGTCATCTCGACCGTGCCGCCCTGCAGCGCCGAGACGGTCTGCAGATCGCCGCCCAGAATGCCGCCCGCATAGGTGCGGACCTTCATCTTGTCGCCGGACTTGGCAGCGACCAGATCGGCGAATTTCTTGGCGCCTTGGGCCTGGGGATGTTCGCCCTGGTTCTGGAATGCGAACTTGATGGTGCGCGACTTGATGTCCTGCGCCATGGCCGAGCCCAGGGGCAGCAGCGTGGTGGCAACCGCAGCGGCGATGCACAGTGTCTTTTTGAAGGCTTTCATGAGATGTCTCCGTTTAAAAATCAGGGAATCAGACCGCGGCACCCTGCCGCGGCATCGGCGTTCAGCCGCCAAACCACTTGGCAGGCACGGTGATGAGCTGCGGGAACAGCACAAACAGGAACATGATGAGGAACTGAGCGGCCATGAAGGGCAGCACGCCACGCGTGACTTCGTCCATGCGCATGCGGCCCACGCCGGCCACCGTGCTCAGCACCGTCCCCACGGGCGGCGTGATCAGCCCGATGGCGTTGTTGATGATAAACAGCACGCCGAAGTACACCGGGTCGATGCCTGCGGCCTTGACCACCGGCATCAGCACCGGCGTGAGGATCAGGATGGTGGGCGTCATGTCCATGGCCGTCCCGACGATCATCACCAGAATCATGATCACGAAGACCAGCATCTTGGGGCTGTCGAGGAAAGGCTCGAGCAGATCGATCACGGCGCCGGGCAGGTCGGCCACGGTGATCAGCCAGGCTGCGACCATGGCCGCGGCCACCAGCAGCATCACCACGGCACTGGTGCGGGCGGCACTCACGAAGATCGCGTAGAGCTGGCGCAGCTTGAGCTCGCGGTACACCACCGTCGACACGAACAGCGCGTACATCGCAGCGACCACGGCCGCTTCGGTCGGCGTGAACACGCCCATGCGCAGGCCCACCAGGATGATCACCGGCAGCATCAGCGCCCAGGCCGAATCGCGCAGCGCCTTGATCACCACGGCACGCGGCTGGCGCGGCGGAGGCACGATGGTTTCCTTGCGCACCAGCCACCACCAGGTGAACCACAGTGCGGCACCGATCATCAGGCCGGGGGCGATACCGGCCATGAACAGCTTGGAGATCGACACGTTGGCTGCAACGCCGAAGATGATCAGGCCGATGGAAGGCGGCAGAACCGGCGCGATGATGCCGGTGGCCGCGATCAGGCCGCCCGAACGCGCACGGTCGTGACCGGCCTTCACCATCATGGGCAGCAGCAGCGCGGTGAGCGCCGCGGCATCCGCCACGGCCGAGCCCGACAATGCAGCCAGCAGGCAACCGGCCATGATGGTCACGTAACCCAGTCCACCCCGCACATGGCCCACCACCGAGAGCGCCAGTTCGACGATGCGGCGCGACAGTCCGCCGACGTTCATGATCTCGCCGGCCAGCATGAAGAAGGGCACGGCCAGCAGCGGGAAGCTGTCGGCGCCGTTGATGATGTTCTGCGCCAGGATCTGCGCATCGAACAGGTCGAGGTGCAGCATCAGCGCCACCCCCGACAACAGCAGGGCAAAGGCGATGGGTACGCCCAGGGCCATGGCGCCCAGCAGGGCACCGACAAAAATCAGGATGGTCATGGCTGAAGGAATCTGCTCTTCTTGCCTGCGGTCGCGACGTGTGCAGGGGATGCGCGACCGGTCAGGCGTGGGTTTTTCGAGATTGAAGTGGGGCGCAATCGGCGCAAGCTACCGGGATCGGGCCGGATCAATGCGCCACGTGGGCGGTTTCCTCGGACTCCTGGATGCCGGTCAGCTCGTGGTCGGCGAGTTTTCCGGTCACCAGGCGAAACAGGTTGAAAGCCAGGATGACCAGGGTCGAGGCGGCAAACACCACGCCGCTGAGGTAGACGACGGCGACCGACCAGCCGGTGGTGGGCGCGCTCACGTCCCAGTTGATCAGGGTCTGCTGCCAGCTGCCCGTCATGACCAGCCAGCAGGCCAGAATCATCAGAGCCTGGGAGATCGCGTAGCAGATCTGCTGACCCAGGCGCGGAAGGCGCGAGATGAGCATGTCGCTGCCGAGGTGGCCGCGGTGGTGCATGGCCGCGATGGCACCCAGGAACACGACCCAGATGAAGGCCCAGCGGGCGACCTCTTCGGACACCGTCCAGCCGGAGTTGAATCCGTAGCGCAGGACGACGTTGCCGAAGACCAGTACGACCATGATCAGCAGCAGCGCAGCGGTCAGGGCGTCGAGTAGTTTGCAGTAAAGGCGGATCAAGCAGTTCAAGGGTGTCTCCCCCCGTATGAGAATGTGGATGGCGTAATGTACGAACTGGTTACTTATGCCGGAATCGGTGATTACCCTTGAAATGGGGAACATCCGTAGAGCCACGGCACAGACCGGCTCGAGATCGTGCGTCGCATCGTGGGCGGATCCGTAGAATCATATTCATGATTGTCTTGCGCATGGCCGGTTTGTTTGTTCTGAGCGTGGTGCTTCTGCTGGCGACGGCATGGGTGTGCGGTGCCCTGTGGTACCAGTTGCCGGTCTCCCGCGGCTGGCGCATCGCCGCGCTGGTGGCATCGGCCCTGCTGGGCCTGGCGACACTCGTGTTGTGCTGGCGCCATCAGGGGATGCGCGCCCTGCCCGCCTACGCCGTGGCCTTCACGGTCGTGCTGGGCTGGTGGGCCGGCATCCAGCCGACCGGGCAACGGGACTGGGCCGACGATGTCGCACGCCAGACACGCGCCACGGTGCAGGATCGCTTCATCACTTTCGATCAGGTGCGCGATTTCGAATGGCGCAGCGAGACCGACTACACCGTGCGCTGGAAAACCGCCCGATACGACCTCGACACGGTCGAGACCGTGGATGTCGCCACCTCTTACTGGATGGGCCCGGCGATCGCGCACACGCTGGTGTCGTTCGGTTTTCGGGATGGCCGCTACCTGACGTTCTCGATCGAGATCCGCAAGCGCCGCGGCGAGGCTTTTTCGTCGATCGCCGGATTCTTCAAACACTTCGAGGCCACGCTGGTGGCGGCCGAGGAAAGCGACATCCTGCGCACCCGCACCCATGCACGCGGCGAAGACGTCTATCTGTACCGGGTCGGCATGTCGCCCGAAGCCCGGCGCTCGCTGCTGCTGGCCTATGCAGACGAAGCCAATCTGCTGGCAGCCAAGCCCCGGTTCTACAACACGCTCACGGCCAATTGCACCACCATCGTGTATCAGATGGCCGAGCGCATCGTGCCCGGCCTGCCCCTGGACTATCGGCTGCTGCTGTCCGGCCTGCTGCCGCAGTATCTCTACGACATCGGCGCGCTGGATACCGGCCGCCCGTTCGAAGAAGTGCGCACGGCGGCACGCATCACGCAGCGCGCGCAGTCGGCGCCCTCCGGGCCGGCATTCTCGGCCGCCATCCGGGCCGGCCAAGGGCCACGCTGACCGAGACCATGCCCGGGGCGCAGCAGATCGATCCCTGCGGGCCGGTCGAAGCCCGCAGACCGCTCAGACCACGCGTGTGACGGCCGAAGGCTTGAAGCCCAGGTCGGCCGCCTTGCCCTTGCGCGCGCGGGCGGCACGTGCATTGTTGAGCGAACGGATTTCGAGCGTTTCGTCGCGGTCCTTGCCGCCGCGACCCACACCCTCGATGCGCACGCTGCGGATGTAGGCCGCTGCACCGGCCAGGGTGTCCTTGTTTTCCAGGTCGATCAGCATCAGGCCGCGGCCGCCCTTGGGCTGCAGCTTGAGTTCGCCGATCTCGAACGTCAGGATCCGACCGCCGGTCGAGGCGCAGGCCACGTGCGTGGCTTCGGGCAGCGGCAGCCCTTCGACGATGGATCCGCCCACCTGCGAGGGCCGGCACAGCGTTTCGTTGTCGGCCAGGTTGACGAAGGATTTGCCGGCCTTGTGGCGCGAGACCATGTGTTCCACCTGGGCCAGGAAACCGTAGCCTCCCGAGCCGCTGAGCAGCAGGCTGGCCGCCGGCGGTCCGGCAAAAAAATGCGCGAGCTGGGTGCCGCTCTCGAGCTCGATCAGCGTGGTCACGGGCTGGCCGTCGCCACGCCCGCCCGGCAGGGACGAGACGGGCACCGAGTACACCCGGCCATTGCTGCCGAACACGATGAGCACGTCGACGCTGCGGCATTCGAAGGCTGCATACAGCGTGTCGCCCGACTTGAAGCTGTACTCGGGTGCACCGCCTGCGGCCGCCGCCCGTTCGCTGGCCCAGCCCTTCTGGGTCCGGACCCAGCCCTTCTGCGAGACCACGACGGTCACCGGCTCGTCGACCACCTTGATCTCGGCGACGGCTTTTTTCTCCTCGAGGATGAGGGTGCGCCGCTCGTCGCCGAACTGCTTGGCATCGGCCTCGATCTCCTTGATCATCTGCCGGCGCAGCACCGACGGGTTGTCGATGATGTCGCGCAGCTTCTTTTCCTCGTCGCGCAGGGTCGAGAGTTCCTGTTCGATCTTGATGGCTTCGAGCCTTGCCAGCTGACGCAGGCGGATCTCGAGGATGTCCTCGGCCTGGCGGTCGCTGAGGCTGAATCGTTCGATCAGGGCCGCCTTGGGCTCGTCGCTTGCCCGGATGATGGCGATCACCTCGTCGAGGTTGAGCAGCACGATCTGCCGGCCTTCGAGGATATGGATGCGATCGAGCACCTTGTCGAGCCGGTACTGCGTGCGGCGCAGGATGGTGGCCTGGCGGAAGGCCAGCCACTCGGTGAGCATCTCGCGCAGCGACTTCTGCACCGGCTTGCCGTCCAGTCCCACCATGGTGAGGTTGACCGACGCCGAGGTCTCGAGGCTGGTGTGGGCCAGCAGCGCAGTGATGACTTCCTGCTGGGGGGTGCGGCTGCTCTTGGGTTCAAACACCAGGCGCACGGCCGCGCTCTTGCTCGACTCGTCGCGCACGCCGTCGAGCACGGCCAGCAGGCTGGCCTTGAGCTGCTGCTGATCGGCGGTCAGGGCCTTCTTGCCGGCCTTGACCTTGGGGTTGGTGAGCTCCTCGATCTCTTCGAGCACACGCTGCGAGCTCACGCCGGGCGGCAACTCGGTGATCACGAGCTGCCACTGGCCGCGCGCCAGTTCCTCGATCTTCCAGCGGGCCCGCACCTTGAGGCTGCCCCGTCCGCTGCCATAGGCATCGGCGATGTCGCGCGCCGAGCTGATGATCTGGCCGCCGCCCGGATAGTCCGGGCCGGGCACCAGGGCATAGAGCTCGTCGTCGGTCAGCTTGGGCGACCTGGCCAGTGCCACGCTGGCCGCGGCGATCTCGCGCAGGTTGTGGCTGGGAATCTCGGTGGCCATGCCCACGGCGATGCCGCTGGCGCCGTTGAGCAGCGAGAACGGCAGCCGCGCCGGCAACTGGCGGGGCTCTTCGGTCGAACCGTCGTAGTTGGGCACGAAGTCGACCGTGCCCATGTCGATCTCGTCGAGCAGCAGGCGGGCAATCGGGGCCAGCCGGGCTTCGGTGTAGCGCATGGCGGCCGCACCGTCTCCATCGCGGCTGCCGAAATTGCCCTGGCCATCGATCAGCGGATAACGCTGCGAGAAATCCTGTGCCATGCGCACCAGCGCGTCGTAGGCCGCCTGGTCGCCATGCGGATGGAAGCGACCCAGCACGTCGCCCACCACACGTGCGCTCTTGACCGGCCTGGGGCCGCCCGTGCCCGTGAACGACAGGCCCATGCGGTCCATGGCGTACAGGATGCGGCGCTGCACGGGTTTCTGGCCGTCGGCCACGTCGGGCAAGGCCCGGCCCTTGACGACCGACAGGGCGTACTCGAGGTACGCACGCTGCGCATAGGCCGCCAGCGAAAGGTTGTCGGCCCCCTCCCCGCTGTCGAGCGGCGGAGCGGGTGGCGGCGGATCGCCGCCGGCATCGGCGGGCTCTGCGGAAAAAAGACTGGATTGTTCGGAGCTCATCTGCGGTGTGGTTCGATTAGCGGGCGGCAAGCCGCCGGACTGCAACAACGAATGCCGGGCGGGCGGAACACCCGCGCCAGGTGCACGAGGCCGGGTTCATCCGGCCTGCGGCGGCGGTATCAGACATCGACTTCGATGTCGTTGCCATGGCGCTCCATGAGGTCGCGGCGCGCGGCCGCTTCGCCCTTGCCCATCAGCTTGGTGATCTCGGACTGGGTCTGCAGGAAGTCGAGCGTGCCCAGCGAAATGGGCAGCAGACGGCGCGTGTCCGGGTTCAGCGTGGTGTCCCACAACTGCTCGGCACTCATCTCGCCCAGGCCCTTGAAGCGGCTGATGGACCAGGCGCTTTCGCGCACGCCGTCCTTGCGCATCTTGTCGAGCGTGGCGTTGAGCTCGGCCTCGTCGAGCGCATAGATCTTTGCCGCGGGCTTCTTGCCGCGCGCCGGCGCATCGACACGGAACAGCGGCGGACGGGCGATGTAGACATGGCCCGTATCGATCAGCTTGGGGAAATGCCGGAAGAACAGCGTGAGCAGCAGCACCTGGATGTGCGAACCGTCGACGTCGGCATCCGAGAGGATGCAGATCTTGCCGTAGCGCAGGCCGGAGAGATCGGGGCTGTCGCCGGGCCCGTGGGGGTCGACGCCGATGGCCACCGAGATGTCGTGGATCTCGTTGTTGGCGAACAGCCGGTCGCGCTCGACCTCCCAGGTGTTGAGCACCTTGCCCCGCAGCGGCAGCACCGCCTGGGTTTCCTTGTCGCGGCCCATCTTGGCGCTGCCGCCGGCCGAATCGCCTTCGACCAGGAACACCTCGTTGTAGGCGATGTCGCGGCTTTCGCAGTCGGTCAGCTTGCCGGGCAGCACGGCGACGCCCGAACCTTTGCGTTTCTCGACCTTCTGGCCCGCCCGCTGGCGGGTCTGCGCGGCCTTGATCGCGAGTTCGGCGAGCTTCTTGCCGTAGTCCACATGCTCGTTGAGCCACAGCTCGAGCGCCGGGCGCACGAAGCTCGAGACCAGGCGCACCGAATCGCGCGAATTCAGGCGTTCCTTGATCTGGCCCTGGAACTGCGGATCGAGCACCTTGGCCGACAGCACATAGCTGGCCCGTGCAAAGACGTCTTCCGGCATCAGCTTGACGCCCTTGGGCAGCAGCGAATGCAGGTCGATGAAGCTCTTGACGGCGTTGAACAGCCCGTCGCGCAAACCGCTTTCGTGGGTTCCGCCGGCACTGGTGGGAATGAGGTTGACGTAGCTTTCGCGCACCGCCTGGCCTTCTTCGGTGAAGGCCACGGCCCAGGCCGCACCCTCGCCTTCGGCAAAGCTGTCGTGCTGGCGGTCGGCGTAACCCTCGCCCTCGAAGATGGGCACCACCGGATCGGCATTCAGCGTCTGGCTCAGGTAATCGAGCAGGCCACCCTTGTACTGCCAGGTCTGGCTGTCGCGGGTCTTTTCGTTGACCAGGGTGACGCTGATGCCGGGCATCAGCACCGCCTTGCTGCGCAGCAGGTGCACCAGCTCGTTCTGAGGCAGCGCCGGGGATTCGAAGTACTTGGCATCGGGCCAGACCCGCACGGTCGTGCCGTGCTTGCGGTCGCCGCTGGCCTGGGGCCGCTGGGTGAGCGCCTCGACCACATCGCCGCCCGAGAACACCAGGCTGGCCACCTGGCCCTCGCGGTGGCTGGTGGCCTCGAGCCGCGTGGACAGCGCGTTGGTCACGCTCACGCCGACCCCGTGCAGGCCGCCGGAAAAGCTGTAGGCCCCGCCCTTGCCCTTGTCGAACTTGCCGCCTGCGTGCAGACGGGTGAAGACGAGTTCGATCACCGGGGCTTTTTCCTCGGGATGCAGGCCGAAGGGAATGCCGCGGCCGTCGTCCTCGATGCTCACCGACTGGTCGGCGTGCAAGGTCACCTTGATCTTTTTTCCGTAGCCGGCCAGCGCCTCGTCGGCGGCGTTGTCCAGGACCTCCTGGATGATGTGCAACGGATTGTCGGTACGGGTGTACATGCCCGGACGCTGCTTGACCGGTTCGAGTCCCTTGAGAACCCGGATCGAGCCTTCGCCGTATTCGGGGCTCACGGTAGAGGAAGTTGCTTTGGTCGCCATGGTGGGCGATTGTAGTCAGGTTTGACGACGCCCACTGTATGAATAGACAGCCAGCATCGCGCCGATGCTCGAATCCACACCTAGGGAATACCCTTTAATGCGTCTGCGCCTTTACAAAACCGTTATCGTTGCGCCCGCTGGCCGGGCACCGCCGCCCCCTTTTCCGTTCCAGGCACCGCTGCCTCCCGATCGGTCGACACGCCGGTCCGCATGCCGGCCGGGATCCCGAGAAATGGGGCTCCAGCCCGCATGCCCGGCCCCGCATTTCCTGATCACACCGCTTATGACTCTGACATCCATGCCGCTTCGCCTGCATCCTCTTGCACTGGCCGTGCTGACCCTGGCGACGGCCTCGGTTCAAGCCCAGACCGCTCCCGTGGCCCCATCCGCCGGAACGAGCACGCCGACCTTGCCTGAAGTGACCATTTCGAGCACGCTCACCGAACGTCCCATCACCCGTACGCCGGCTTCGGTGAGCCTGGTCGACGGTGCCGACATGCGCGAGGGCAAGGCCCAGATCAACCTCAGCGAAAGCCTGGGCGGCGTGCCCGGCCTGCAGGTGCAGAACCGCAACAACTACGCCCAGGATCTGCAGCTGTCGGTGCGCGGCTTCGGTGCACGATCCACCTTCGGCGTGCGGGGTCTGCGCATCTATGTCGACGGCATTCCCGCCACCATGCCCGACGGACAGGGCCAGACTTCCAACATCGACATCGCTTCGATCGACCATGTGGAAGTCCTGCGCGGACCGTTCTCTGCGATTTACGGCAACTCGTCGGGCGGCGTGATCCAGGTCTACACCGCGCCGGGCGAAGGCCGGCCGCAGGTCACGACCCGATTCAGCGTCGGCAGCGACCACACCTACCGCTACGGCCTGCAAGCCAGCGGCGCCACCGGCCTGGCCACCGGCGTGACCGACTACAACCTCAGCGCCAACCGGTTCACCACCCAGGGTTACCGCGATCACAGCGCGGCGCGCAAGAACCTGGCCAATGCCCGGGTCGGCGTCTCGCTGGGCGACGACAGCAAACTCACGCTGGTGGCCAACAGCGTCGACCTGACGGCCCAGGACCCGCTGGGACTGACCGCCGCGCAGTACGGCGCCGACTGGCACGCCACAGCGCCCCAGGCCACCACCTTCGACACCCGCAAGACGGTGAAGCAGACCCAGGCTGGCGGCGTGTACGACAAACGCATCGACGGCGACAACGATCTGCGCCTGATGGTCTATTACGGCCAGCGCGACACCGTGCAGTACCAATCGATCCCCAAGGCTTCGCAGGCTCCCGCCGCGCATGCCGGCGGCGTGATCGACCTGGCGCGCCAGTATGGCGGGCTCGATGCCCGCTGGACCAGCCGCCAGTCGCTGGCCGGCCGGCCCCTGACGCTGGTCGGCGGCGTGGCCTACGACCAGATGGAAGAAACCCGCAAGGGCTATGAAAACTTCGTCGGCTCGACCCTGGGCGTGCGCGGCAACCTGCGGCGCGACGAACGCAACACGCTGTGGAACATCGACCCCTACCTGCAGGCCTCCTGGCAGGCCAGCGAACGCTGGACGCTGGACGGCGGCCTGCGCTACAGCAGCGTGCATTTCAAGTCGCGCGATCGCTACATCGCCACCGGCAACGGCGACGACAGCGGCAGCGCCTCCTACCGCGAATGGCTGCCGGTCGCCTCGCTCGGCTACCGGGCCACGCCGGACCTCAACCTGTATGCCACCGCTGGCCGCGGCTTCGAGACGCCGACCTTCAACGAGATTTCCTACCGCACCGACAGCCTGCCCGGCCTGAACTTCGCGCTGCAACCCGCACTGAGCAACAACTACGAAGTCGGCGCCAAGCTGCGCACCGGCAATGGCCTGGCCACGCTGGCCCTGTTCCAGACCGACACCCGCGATGAAATCGTCAGCGCCGGCTCGGACAACGGCCGCACCAGCTACGAAAACGCCGGCAAGACCCGCCGCCAGGGCCTCGAGCTGGGCTGGAGCGGCCAATGGGCGGGTGCGCTGCGCTCGCAAGTGGCCTACACCTGGCTCGACGCCAAGGTCCGCAACAGCAGCAGCGGCTCGGCCATTCCGGGGGTCGCCCGCCAGGCGCTGTTCGCCTCGCTGGACTGGCTGCCGCCCCAGGGCTGGCGCGCCGGCGTGGAATGGCGTTACCTCGACAAGGTCTATGCCAACTCCGCCAACACCGTCTCGGCCCCCAGCTACGCCACCACCGGCCTGTACGGCGGCTACAAGCTGATCTGGCAGAAATGGGACCTCAACGCCATCGCCCGCGTCGACAATCTGTTTGACCGGCGATACGTCGGCTCCGTTATCGTGAACGAAAGCAATAGCCGCTATTACGAGCCCGCAATGGGCCGCAGCTGGCTTCTGTCCTTGACAGGAACCTATCATTTCTGAAGTAAATAAGTCTACTTTGATGCTGGGTCGCCGCCGAGCCGTCGTTCGAACGATGTACCATCTCGGTTTTCAGAGATTTGCGTAATGTGTGAAAGCAGCCTGTCGGCGTGACACCCGACGGCTGCTTTCGCTCGGACGCCGTGAAGGATGCGGACGGCGGCGCACACACCTATCTTTTTTCTTGTACTTCTCTATTACATCGATCGAGCCATGAATTCATCGAAAACCTCAGGACTGGCCCGCTGGTTGCTGTCCATCGGACTGCTGGCATTGCTCAGCGGCTGCAACTTGACCGTGCTGGACCCCAAAGGCCAGATCGGCATTGCGCAGAAGGAACTGCTCATCATCTGTACCGCGCTGATGCTGCTGGTGGTGGTTCCGGTCATCATCATGACCTTCGTGTTCGCGTGGAAGTACCGCGAATCCAACACCGAGGCAGAGTACCTGCCCAACTGGTCGCACTCCACCAAGATCGAAGCCGTGGTCTGGGCCGTGCCCTGCGTGATCATCGTTTTCCTGGCCATCCTGACCTGGAAATCGTCGCACGCCCTCGACCCCTACAAACCGCTGGAATCGAGCGTCAAGCCCGTGACCATCCAGGCCATCTCGATGGACTGGAAGTGGCTCTTCATATACCCCGAAGAAGGCGTGGCGACGATCAACGAGATCGCCTTCCCCGTCGACACCCCGGTGAACTTCCAGATCACCTCGGACACGGTGATGAACGCCTTCTTCATCCCCCAGCTGGGTTCGATGATCTACTCCATGGCCGGCATGGAAACCAAGCTGCACCTGGACGCCCACGAGATCGGCAACTACGACGGCATGTCCTCGCACTACAGCGGCGGCGGTTTCTCCGGCATGTCCTTCGTGGCCAAGGCCACCTCGAACGAGGACTACCAGGCCTGGCTGGCCAAGGCCAAGGCTTCGCCCCTGCAGCTCAACGCCGAGCAGTACCGCGACCTGTCCCTGCTGCGCAACGACAAGAAAGCCCCCGTGACCTACTTCTCGTCGGTCACGCCCAACCTGTTCACGCAAGTGATCCACAAGTACATGAGCCCAACCGCCAAGGATAGAGAAGTCGCGCTGGCCATGAACACGATTTGCCGCGCCGGAGAATAAGACAATGATGGGAAAACTGAACCTAGATCAAATGCTGTTCCTTCACGAACCGATTGTGTTCGTGACGCTGATCGGCGTGCTCATCGGAGGAGCAGCCCTGCTGGCAGCCATCACCTACTTCAAGAAGTGGACCTGGCTGTGGAAAGAGTGGCTGACGAGCGTCGACCACAAGAAAATCGGCGTGATGTACATCATCGTCGCCCTGGTGATGCTGCTGCGCGGCTTCGCCGACGCCATCATGATGCGCGGCCAGCAGGCCGTTGCAGTTGCCGGTGCCGAAGGTTTCCTGCCGCCCCACCATTACGACCAGATCTTCACCGCCCACGGCGTGATCATGATTTTCTTCATGGCCATGCCTTTCATGACGGGCCTGGTCAACATCGTGGTGCCGCTGCAGATCGGCGCCCGCGACGTGGCTTTCCCGTTCCTGAACTCGCTGAGCTTCTGGCTGTTCGCCTCCGGCGCCGTGATGATCATGCTGTCGCTGTTCGTGGGTGAATTCGCCGCGACCGGCTGGCTGGCCTTCCCGCCGCTGTCGCTGCTGGAGTTCAGTCCGGGCGTGGGGGTCGACTACTACATCTGGGCCCTGCAGTTGTCGGGCCTGGGTACGCTGCTGGCCGGCGTGAACTTCGTGGTCACCATCTTCAAGATGCGTGCCCCCGGCATGACGCTCATGAAGATGCCCATCTTCACCTGGACCGCACTCGTCACCAACGTGCTGATCGTCGCCGCCTTCCCGGTGCTGACGGCCACGCTGGCGCTGCTGGGCGCCGACCGTTACCTGGACACCCACTTCTTCACCAACGACGGTGGTGGGAATGCCATGTTCTATGTCAACCTGATCTGGATCTGGGGCCACCCCGAGGTCTACATCCTGATCCTGCCGGCGTTCGGCGTTTTCTCTGAAATCGTCGCCACCTTCGCCCGCAAGAAGCTGTTCGGCTACGCCTCCATGGTGTACGCCACCTCCGCCATCGGTATCCTGTCCTTCATCGTGTGGCTGCACCACTTCTTCACGATGGGTTCGGGCGCCAACGTCAATGCCTTCTTCGGCATCGCCACCATGATCATCTCCATCCCGACCGGGGTGAAGGTGTTCAACTGGCTGTTCACCATGTACAAGGGCCGCATCCAGTTCAAGAGCCCGATGTACTGGACCATGGGCTTCATGGTGACCTTCGTGATCGGCGGCATGACCGGCGTGATCCTGGCCATCCCCGCCGTCGACTTCGTGCTGCACAACAGCCTGTTCCTGATCGCTCACTTCCACAACGTCATCATCGGCGGCGTGCTGTTCGGTTACGTGGCCGGCCTGGTGTACTGGTTCCCCAAGTCGTTCGGTTTCTCGCTCGACGAAAAGTGGGGCAAGCGTTCGTTCTGGTGCTGGCTGGTGGGCTTCTACCTGGCCTTCATGCCGCTGTACGTGCTGGGCTTCATGGGCATGACGCGCCGTATGCAGAGCTATGAGAACCCGGCATGGCAGCCCTGGCTGATCGTCGCGGCCATCGGCGCCGTGGTGATCGCTGCCGGCATCGCCTGCATGCTGATCATGATCGTGGTCTCCATCATCAACCGCAACAAGAACCTCGACCTGACCGGCGACTACTGGGGCACCGGCCGTACGCTGGAGTGGGCCACCTCCTCGCCCCCGCCGTTCTACAACTTCGCACACGTGCCCCACGTGTCCGAACTCGACGAGTTCTGGGAACAGAAGGTCAAGGGCACGGCTTACAAGAAGCCCGCCAAGTACACCGACATCCACATGCCGCGCAACACCGGCACGGGCGTGATCATGGGTGCATTCGGCACGGCCCTGGGCTTTGCGCTGACCTTCCACATGTGGTGGCTGGCCGTGATCGGCCTGGCCGGCATGATCATCGCGTTCATCGTGCGTTCGTTCGACGACGACATCGATTACTACGTGCCGGCAGCCGAGGTGGAGCGCATCGAAAACGCCCATCGCCAACGCCTGGAAAAAGCCATGCCTGAACTGGCCCGCAACGCCTGATCCACGCATCCATCCGATACACATCGACCAACAACATGTCCAGCACCACACTCGACCCTCACGCCGCGCACGCGGCGCATGACGAGCACGACGAACACCATCACGACGCCGGCGGCAATACCGTCTTCGGCTTCTGGGTGTACCTGATGAGCGACTGCATCATCTTCGCGTGCCTGTTCGCCACCTTTGCCGTGCTCTCCAACGCCGTCGCCGACGGTCCGTCCGGCAAGGAACTGTTCGACCTGTCCTTCGTGGCCGTCGAAACCGCCCTGCTGCTGCTGAGCTCGCTGAGCTTCGGCCTCGGCATGCTGCAGGCCCACAAGGGCAACGTGAAGGGGCTGTTCGCCTGGCTGGCCGTCACCTTCCTGCTGGGTGCGGGCTTCATCGGCATGGAGCTCTACGAGTTCAACCACCTCATCCACGAGGGCGCAGGCCCCGGTGCCAGCGCCTTCTGGTCGTCGTTCTTCCTGCTGGTCGGCACCCACGGCCTGCACGTGACCTGCGGCCTGATCTGGATGGTGATCCTGGTGATCCAGATCAGCCGCAAGGGCCTGACCGCCGTCAACAGCACGCGACTGGCCTGCCTCAGCCTCTTCTGGCACTTCTTGGACATCATCTGGATCGGTGTGTTCACTGTCGTCTATCTTCTGGGAGCCCTGTAAATGAGCGGACATGCACACGCCGAAGGCGGCGCCAGCCACGGCACCGTCACCTCTTACATCACCGGTTTTGTTCTCTCGGCCATCCTGACCATCATTCCGTTCTGGATCGTGATGACCGGGTCGCTGCCGCGCGGCACCACCATCATCGCCATCTCGCTGCTGGCAGCGGTTCAGGTCGTGGTGCAACTGGTCTACTTCCTGCACATGGACCGTTCGTCCGAACAGCGCTGGAACGTGCTGACCTTCATCTTCACGATCAAGGTCCTGGCCATCATTCTGGTGGGCTCGCTCTGGGTCATGCACAACATGAACGCCAACATGATGCACGGCTGATCGGCCGCATCGGCGGTCCCCTTTCCCAGGGGCCGCCATACACCGGAACCGCCTCGGTATCGAGGCGGTTTTTTTATGCCCGACGCATTCGACGGCTCTGCTGTGTATGCACGGTGTGACCGGCCGGTTCGAAGCGAATGTGCCGTCATAAGCTTGTGGCCTTTCCGACATTGGCAGTCATCCCGTTGCGCCCTAAAGTCGAACCACACGTCTTCCCCGAATACAGCAGTCGTCGAAAGCGAGGGTCCTGTGCCACTGGCAAAAATCGAAGTGAGAAAGAGTCGGCCTGCCGATCAAGTGCAAGCCTTGATCGAGGCGGTCTATCTGGCGCAGAGAGAAGCGCTCAAGGTTCCCGAGAACGACCGGCAAATTCGCTACATCGAGCACAAGCCGGAACACTTTGCCGTGCCGCCGGACAAGGGCGACGACTACACGATCGTGGAAATCAACCTGTTTCCAGGCCGCTCCACAGAGGCCAAGAAGGCCTTGTTCACGTCCATCGTCACCCGGTTCGAAGCACTGGGCATCTCGAGAGCCGACGTGTTCATCGTGCTGCATGAACCGCCGCTCGAGAACTGGGCGTTACGCGGCGGCATTCCGGCGTCCGAATTGAACCTGGGTTTCCGCCTCGACGTCTAGGAAGGGCTGCTCCACGGCAGCCGCTTCCCAGAGCGCCTCGGCCACCTGGCCCAGTGCGCTGCGGGCGCGGTAAAGCCGGATGTCCAGATCGACATGCCAGTGCGGCGCAGCCGCCGGCACGACCGTGCCCGCGAGCAGGTCATCCCGGATGAGGCTTTGCGGCAGCCAGGCGATGCCGCGTCCATCGAGAACCATGGTCCTCAGTACCGAGGCCAGATGGGCAGTGAAGGCGGTATGAGTCGGGATTCGGTTCAGCTCGGCCTGGCATGTCTCGCGCAGGATCTGGCTCAGGCCCGATTCGGCGCTGTAGCTCAGCAGAGCCACAGGTGACTCGCCCTGCTCGAGACGATGCAGAGGCACGCCCTGCTCATCCACCGCCGTGACGGGAATCAGGCGGTCGCGACCGATCCGCAGCGATCGGTACCCGTCGGTGTCGAGTTTGCCCGGGACCTGCGCATGCGCGTGACACAGCACGAACTGCACTTTGCTGTGTTCCAGCAGCGATTCACAGCGCTGCAGAACGTCGGACTCCAACTGCACGGTTCCGACCAGGGTCAACGCATCGAAACGGCGCAACCACCGGGGCACGAAGGTGAAGGACAGCGCATGCGTGGCCGCGAATCTCAGCGAGCGCGAGCTCATTTCCGCCACCGCCCGCGCTTCGCCCGGCACACGGGCCACCTGCTCCAGCAGGTCTTGGGCGACGCTCTGAAACCATTGCCCGGCGACCGTCAGCCGAACGGGATGTGAGCTGCGGTCGAACAGCTCGGTACCCAGCCAGTCTTCGAGCGCACGGATCCGGCGGCCGAATGCGGGCTGGGTCATGTGCCTCGCATCGGCGGCGCGAGAGAAATTCCCCAGGGCCGCCAACGTCAGGAAATCATCGAGCCAGGAGAGGTTCATAGCCGGTGCTTTGAAAGCATCAAAAGGAAAAAAATCAGCATTGGCCAGGACCGACGCGATTGCAGATCATAGCCATCCTCCCGCACGACAAACCAAGGAGTCCGCATGAGAATCGTCGACGTCAGAGAAATCACCCTCCCCATCAGTTCCCCCATTCGCAACGCCTATATCGACTTCAGCAAGATGACGCTGAGTCTGGTCGCCGTCGTCACCGATGTGATGCGCGACGGCCGGCCGGTGGTCGGCTACGGCTTCAACTCCAACGGCCGGTATGGCCAGGGCAAGTTGATGCGCGAACGTTTCATCCCGCGCATTCTCGAGGCGGCGCCGGACACCCTCGTCGACGACAGCGGGCGCAACCTGTGCCCGCACAAGATCTGGAACGCCATGTTCACCAACGAAAAGCCCGGCGGCCATGGCGAACGCTCGGTGGCCATCGGCACCATCGACATGGCGGTCTGGGATGCGGTGGCCAAGATCGAAGGCAAACCGCTGTTCCAGTTGCTCGCCGATCGCTACGGCAACGGTCAACCCGACCGCAGGATCTTCGTGTATGCCGCCGGCGGTTACTACTACCCCGGCCAGGACCACGGCAAGCTCAAGGACGAGATGCGCAGCTACATCGACCGCGGTTACACCGTGGTCAAGAAAAAGATCGGCGGTGCGTCGCTCGACGAGGATCTGCGCCGCATCGATTCGATCCTGAGCGTGCTGCAGGACGGACAGAAACTCTGCGTGGATGCCAACGGCCGTTTCGACCTCGATACCGCGATTCAGTACGCCAAGGCCTTGTCCCAGTACGACCTGTTCTGGTATGAAGAGCCCGGCGATCCGCTGGATTTCGAGCTGCAGGCCACGCTGCGCAACTACTACAGCAACCCCATGGCGACCGGCGAAGACCTGTTCTCGATGCAGGATGCCCGCAACCTGATCCGTTACGGCGGCCTGAGGCCGGATCGCGACTGGCTGCAGTTCGACTGCGCGCTGAGCTACGGCCTGGTCGAGTACCTGCGCACGCTCGACATGCTGAAGGAGCACGGCTGGTCGGCCAGTCGATGCATTCCCCATGGCGGCCACCAGATGTCGCTGAACATCGCGGCCGGTCTGGGACTGGGCGGCAACGAATCCTATCCCGACCTGTTCCAGCCCTTCGGCGGCTTCCCGGACGGCGTGAAAGTCATCGACGGTCATGTGACGTTGCCCGACCTGCCCGGCATCGGCTTCGAGGGCAAGGCCGATCTTTTTGCGCACATGCAGAAGCTGTCGGGCCTGTCTCTTATACACATCTGACGCTGCCGACGAATAGAGAGGTGT
>ERZ1031720.15-NODE-15-length-23688-cov-8.314560_pt1 | contig 23688 bp, 17 predicted proteins | sample MGYA00518750_ERZ1031720 | MGnify/ENA primary metagenome ERZ1031720 (study PRJEB33718, sample SAMN03160008) | human skin metagenome | collected 2014-04-10 | study: EMG produced TPA metagenomics assembly of the PRJNA266117 data set (Human skin bacterial metagenome and... | reverse complement strand
ACACCTCTCTATTCGTCGGCAGCGTCAGATGTGTATAAGAGACAGGGGTGTGCTCATCGCCGTGCACGAATACGGGCATTACCGTGTGGCCGTGGCATGCGATGTGCGCGTGCTGCGTTTTTCCATCGGCTTCGGCCATCCCATCCTGCGCTGGCGGCCCCGCCGCCAGCGGCCGGGCCAAGACACCGAATTCGTGATCGGCCTGCTGCCGCTGGGCGGCTACGTGAAGATGCTCGACGAACGCGAGAGCCCGGTGCCGGTCGAGCAGCGCGGGTGGGCCTTCAACAACAAGCCGCTGAGCGCCCGTGCGGCCATCGTCGCGGCAGGCCCTGCGGCCAATCTGCTGCTGGCGGTGGTGCTGTATGCCTGCGTCAACTGGTACGGTGTCGACGAGGCCCGCGCCGTGCTGTCGCCGCCTGCCGCCGGCACCCTGGCCGCCCAGGCCGGCCTGCATGGCCGCGAGACCGTGCTCGAAGTGGCCGACGCCGACGATCCGGGCGCCACGCCCGTCGCCGTGCAGTCCTTCGACGATCTGCGCTGGAACCTCACGAATGCCGGCATCGACCGCCAGGACCTGCGCCTGCACGTGCAGCAGCCGTCCGGCTCCAGCCGCTGGGTCACGCTGCGCCTGAGCCAGCTCGAGTCCAACGATGCCGACGCCGCGATGTTCCGCAGCATCGGTCTGCTGGCGCCCTGGATGGAACCGGCCATCGGCGAGGTTCTGCCCGGCTCCGCAGCCGAACGCAGCGGCCTTCAGCAGGGCGACGTCGTCCTGTCGGTCGACGGACAGCCCGTGGCCGATGCACAGCAGCTCAGGGCTTCCATTCAGCGTGGCGTGCGCGACGGGCAGGGCATCGTCCAGGCGTGGCAGGTCAGCCGGCAAGGCCAGTCGATGGCCCTGTCGGTGCAGCCGGACGTGGCGGAGTCGCCCGCCGGCAACGGCGAGAGCATCGGCCGCGTGGGTGCCTACATCGGTGCTGCACCGCAGATGGTGAGGGTCAGCCACGGCCCGGTCGACGGCCTCTGGATGGGCGTGACGCGGACCTGGGAGATGTCCTGGCTGACGCTGAAGATGATCGGGCGCATGGTCATCGGTGAAGCTTCCGTGAAGAATCTCAGCGGTCCGCTGACCATCGCCGACTACGCCGGCAAGTCGGCCAGCCTGGGCGTGACGCAATACCTGCTGTTCCTGGCGCTGATCAGCGTGAGCCTGGGCGTGCTCAACCTGTTGCCTTTACCCGTGCTTGATGGCGGCCACCTGATATATTACCTGTGGGAAGCCGTCACCGGAAAAACTGTCTCCGACCAATGGATGGAGCGTTTGCAGCGTGGCGGCGTCGCTGTATTGCTCGTCATGATGTCCATTGCCCTGTTCAACGATTTTGCTCGGCTCCTGGGCTGAAGCGTTGCATTCATCACCGTTTTTTTCTCTTGCATGAAGACCATCAACCATCGTTTCCATCTGCGTGCCGTTACTTCGGTTGCCGCGCTGTTTTTTGCTGCACAGGCTTGGGCGGTGGATCCTTTCACCATCCGCGACATCCGCGTGGAAGGCCTGCAGCGCGTCGAACCGGGAACGGTCTTCGCCTCGCTGCCGGTGCGAGTCGGTGACGTCTACAACGACGACAAGGGCACCGAGTCCATCCGTTCGCTGTTCGGACTGGGCTTGTTCACCGACGTGCGCCTCCAGACCCAGGGCAACGTCCTGGTCGTGGTCGTGCAAGAGCGTCCGACCATCGCCAACGTCGAGTTCGTCGGCACCAAGGAGTTCGACAAGGACACCCTGATCAAGGCCTTGCGCGACATCGGCGTGACCGATGGCCGCCCCTACGACAAGGCCCTGGCCGACCAAGCCGAGCAGGAACTCAAGCGCCAGTACATCAACAAGAGCCTGTACGGCGCGGACGTCGTGACCACGGTCACGCCGATCGACCGCAACCGCGTGAACCTGACCTTCACCGTCACCGAGGGCGATACGGCCAAGATCAACGACATCCAGATCGTCGGCAACCGGGCGTTCAGCGATTCCACGCTCAAGGGGCTGTTCGAGCTCGACACCGGCGGCTGGCTGAGCTGGTACACCAAGTCCGACCAGTACTCGCGCACCAAGCTCAACGCCGATCTCGAGAAACTGCGGGCCTACTACATGTCGCGCGGCTACCTCGAGTTCCGTATCGATTCGACCCAGGTGTCGATCTCGCCCGACAAGCAGAAGATCGGCGTGGTCATCAACATCACCGAAGGCCAGCGCTTCGTGGTCTCGGGCATCAAGATCGAGGGCAACTACCTCAATCGCGACGACGAATTCAAGTCCCGCATCACCATCCGCCCGGGCGAGGCCTACAACGCCGACCAGGTGGCAGAAACCGTCAAGGCGTTCACCGACCACTTCGGTTCGTTCGGTTATGCCTTTGCACAGGTACAGCCGGTGCCCCAGATCGATCGCCAGACCAACCAGGTCGCGCTCGTCATCAATTCCACACCGGGCCAGCGCGCCTACGTCCGCCGCATCAACGTGGTGGGCAACGACAAGACGCGCGACGAAGTCATCCGCCGCGAGCTGCGCCAGCTCGAATCGTCCTGGTACGACAGCAACAAGATCAAGCTCTCGCGCGATCGCGTCGACCGTCTGGGCTACTTCACCGACGTCAACGTCGACACCCGCGAGGTGCCCGGTGTCCAGGATCAGGTCGATCTGGTCGTCACCGTCAAGGAAAAGCCCACGGGCAGCCTGACGGTGGGTGCGGGTTACTCGAGCTCGGAAAAGCTGTCGTTCGTGTTCGGCATTTCGCAAGAAAACGTGTTCGGTTCGGGCAATTACCTGGGCCTCAACGTGAACACCAGCAAGTACTACCGCGAATACTCGGTCAGCACGACCAATCCGTACTTCACCGACAGCGGCATCTCGCGCACGTACGACATCTACTACCGCACCCAGCACCCGTACAACTACGAGACCGACGAGGACTATTACACCTACGTCACCAAGGGTGCCTCGATCAAGTTCGGCGTGCCGTTCACCGAACGCGACACGGTATTCTTCGGTGCCGGTATCGAGAACGTGAAGGTCAAGGACTACACGGCCAACGACACCTATATCCGCGATCAGATCAACGAGTACGGCTCGTCGGTCAATACGATTCCGCTGACTCTGGGATGGGCACGCGACCAGCGCGACAGCTCGCTGGTCCCGACCACCGGTTCGCTGCACCGCGTGAATGGCGAATCCAGCCTGATCGGCGATGCGCATTACGTGCGCGCCAACTACCAGTACCAGCGTTATGCGTCGCTGTCGCCGCGCTACACGCTGGCCTTCAACGGCGAACTGGGTTGGGGCAAGGGCCTGGGCGGCTCGCTGCCGTTCTTCAAGAACTTCTACTCGGGCGGCCTGGGTTCGGTTCGCGGCTTCGAGCAAAGCAGCCTGGGTCCGCGCGACTCGGCCGGCAACGCCTACGGCGGTTCGAAGAAGGTCACGGCCAACGTAGAATTGCTGACGCCCTTCCCAGGCGCGGGCAATGACCGCACCTTGCGCATGTATGCTTTCGTGGATGCCGGCACCGTGTACGGAGACAGTGAAAACATCTCCATCGGCGAGCTGCGTGCTTCCACCGGGATTGGCGTGAGCTGGATTTCACCGGTCGGCCCGCTGCGCATTGCTTATGCTCAGCCGCTGCGCAAGAAATCGGGTGATGAGATCCAGCGCATACAATTCCAAATCGGGACTTCGTTCTAAATGAAAAAATTCACTCGTCATCTGCTGGTTGCAACCTCCATCGGCCTGGCTGCGTTCTCGGGCGCGGCGAGCGCACAGGCGCTCAAGTTCGGCTTCGTCAACACCGACCGCATCTTCCGCGAAGCGTCGCCGGCCCTGGCTGCACAGGCCAAACTGGAGCAGGAATTCTCCAAGCGCGAAGCCGACCTCAACGGGCAGGGCGCCACGCTCAAGGCTGCCTCCGAAAAGTTCGAGCGCGAAGCGCCCACGCTGTCGGATACCCAGCGTGCCCAGCGCCAGCGCCAGCTCGCCGAGCAGGACCGTGACCTGCAGCGCCGCAGCCGCGAATTCCAGGAAGACCTCAACACCCGCCGCAACGAAGAGCTGCAGCAGGTGCTCGAGCGCGCCAACCGCGTGATCAAACAGGTCGCCGAAGCCGAATCCTACGATCTCATCCTCCAGGATGCGGTCTACGTCAATCCCAAGAACGACATCACGGACAAGGTTCTCAAGGCCTTGAACGGCAAGTAAGCCGTGGCGTTGCGACTTCAGCAGATCATCGATGCCCTGGGTGGCGAGCTGGTCGGTTCGCCCGATCTGCTCGTCGAGCGCCTCGCCCCCCTGGACAAGGCGCAGCCGGGCGACATCACGTTTCTCTCCAGCGTCAAGTATCTGGCTCAGCTCAAGGCTTGCCAGGCCGGCTGCGTCATCGTGTCGCCTCGTGTGCGCGAGACCGCAGAGGCGCGGGGTGCATGCATCGTCGCTGCAGACCCGTATCTCTATTACGCACGGCTCACTCAACTGTGGCGGCGTCGCCATGAACCGGCCCGTGTGCCGGGCGTGCACCGCACCGCCGTGGTCGACCCGACGGCCGTGGTCTCGCCCACGGCGACCATCGAGGCCCTGGCCTTTGTCGGCCCGGGTGCCGTGATCGGCGACAATGTCCACATCGGACCTCAGGCCACCGTCGAGGCCGGTGCCCAGGTGGGTGCCGATTCCCAGATCAAGGCCCGAGCGGTGTTGGGCGAACGTTGCCGTATCGGCGAGCGGTGCGTGCTCAACCAGGGTGCGGTCGTGGGCGGCGACGGTTTCGGCTTTGCTCCCGACCAGGGCACCTGGGTCAAGATCGAGCAGATGGGCATCGCCTGGCTGGGCGACGATGTCGAGATCGGCATCAACACCTGTGTCGATCGAGGCGCATTGGGCGACACCGTCCTTGAAGATGGCGTGAAGCTCGATAACCAGATCCAGGTGGCGCACAATGTGCATATCGGCAAGCACACCGCCATGGCGGGTTGCGTCGGCATTGCCGGCAGTTGCGACATCGGGGCCTATTGCACCATCGGTGGCGCAGCCATGATCGGCGGTCATATCCGGATCGGCGACCATGTGCACATCTCGGCGGCGACCGTGGTCACCCGCTCGGTGCTCAAGCCGGGTGTGTATACGGGCGCTTTCCCGCTGTCGGAGAATGCGGTGTGGCGCAAGAACGCAGCCGCGCTGCGTCACCTCAGCACTTTGCGAGACCGCGTGCGGTCACTGGAGCAGCATGCAGGTTTGTCTCGCTTGGAAGACGGGATCAGCGAGGATCTCTGATCCGGCCTGGCGGAGCATGTACCATCTCGCCTTTGCCGGCTACCCTGGGCCCGTCGCCGCAGTGCTCCGGGCCCAGTTCAATTCACCGGCGGGGTGCCGAGTCGCCCGATCAACACAACATTCAACAGACTTCGAGAGTATTCAAGCATGATCACGATGGACATCCACCAGATTCTCAAGCGGCTGCCTCACCGTTATCCTTTCCTGCTTGTCGACCGGGTCCTCGAGCTTGAAACAGACAAGCGCATCAAGGCCATCAAGAACATCACCTTCAACGAGCCTTGCTTCACGGGTCATTTTCCGCATCGTCCGGTGTTCCCGGGCGTGCTGATTCTCGAAGCGCTGGCCCAGACGTCGGCGCTGCTGTCGTTCGTCTCGGCCGGCGAAGAGCCCGATGAAAAGACGGTCTACTATTTCGTGGGCATCGACAACGCACGTTTCAAGCGTCCGACCGGCCCTGGCGACCAGCTCGTTCTCGAAGCCGAAGTCGAACGCCACAAGGCCGGAATCTACCGTTTCAAGGCCTGGGCCAAGGTCGACGACGAAGTGGTTGCCGAAGGCAACCTGATGTGCACGGTGCGCCGTATCGAGGACTGAACCCGTGGCGCGCATTCATGCCAGTGCCCTTGTGGATCCAGGGGCGCGACTGGCCGACGACGTCGAGGTCGGCCCTTTCACCGTGATCGGTCCGCATGTCCAGATCGGCCGAGGCACCCGCATCGGCTCTCACTGCGTGATCGAAGGACGCACGACGATCGGCGAGGACAACGAGATCTTCCAGTTCACCTCGCTGGGCGCTGCACCGCAGGACAAGAAGTACAAGGGTGAACCGACCCGGCTCGAGATCGGCGACCGCAACACCATCCGCGAGTTCTGCACCTTCAACCTGGGCACCGTCCAGCAAGAGGGCGTGACCCGTGTCGGCGACGACAACTGGATCATGGCCTATGTGCATATCGCGCATGACGTGTCCGTGGGCAACCGCACCATCCTGGCCAACAACGCCACGCTGGCCGGCCATGTCTCGGTGGGCGACTGGGCCATCATCGGCGGTCTCACCGGTGTGCACCAGTTCGTGAAGATCGGCGCCCACACCATGATCGGTTTCGCCACCGCCGTGTCGCAGGACGTACCGCCTTTCATGCTGATCGACGGCAATCCGGCCGCTGCGCGCGGCTTCAATGCCGAGGGCTTGCGCCGCCGTGGGTTCTCGCCGGTGCGGGTGGCCGCCGTCAAGGCCATGCACCGTGCGCTGTATCGCGATGGACTGACGCTTGCACAGGCCAGCGAGCGCATTGCCGCGCTGGCCCAGACCCAGCCCGAGACCGAAGGCGATGTTCGCCTGATGCTGGACTTCCTCGCTGCGGCCAGCCGCGGTATCGTGCGCTGAGGTCGCGGATGCCTGTGGGCAGGAGCGGACCCGAAATGGCCATGGTGGCCGGCGAGGCCTCAGGCGACCTGCTGGCCAGCCTGCTGCTGCGCGGTGCACGCCAGCGTTGGCCCGAACTGCATGCCTTCGGCATCGGTGGGCCCCGCATGATCGAGCAGGGTTTCGAGACCTGGTGGCCGCAGAGCAAACTGGCGGTGCGGGGGTATGTCGAGGTGCTGTTGCACCTGCGCGAGATCCTGGCCATCCGCAAGGAACTGGGCAACCGGCTGCTGATGGACCGCCCCAATGTGTTCGTGGGTGTCGACGCGCCGGATTTTAATCTGGGGCTCGAAGCCGCATTGCGCGCGCAGGGCATCAAGACCGTGCATTTCGTCAGCCCCTCGATCTGGGCCTGGCGTCCCGAACGCATCGAAAAGGTGAGAGCCAGCGCCGATCACGTGCTGTGCATTTTTCCATTCGAGCCGGCGATCTACGCGGCAGCCGACATCGCGGCCACCTACGTGGGCCATCCGCTGGCCGATGTGATCCCCATGCATCCCGATCGCGCAGGCGCACGCCGGCGTCTGGGCCTGGATGCCGACGATTCGTCGCCGCTGGTCGCCGTGCTGCCGGGCAGCGTGGCCTCCGAGGTCGGTCACAACGGCCCGGTGTTCTTCGAGGCGGTCGCCGAACTGGTTCGACGGCGTCGCGATGTCCGCTTCATCGTGCCGACGCTGCCCGCCTTGCGTGCCACCATCGAGGGGCAGTTGCACGCAGCCGGCGTCGCGTCGTGTGTCGAAGTGCGGGACGGGCAGTCGCACGATGTGCTCGAGGCTTGCGATGTCACGCTGATCGCCAGCGGGACGGCCACTCTCGAGGCTGCGCTCTACAAACGCCCCATGGTGATCGGCTACAAGGTCAGTTGGCTGACGGCCGAGATCATGAAACGCAAGAAACTGCAGCCCTGGGTGGGTTTACCCAATATTTTGTGCCGCGAGTTCGTGGTGCCTGAATTGTTGCAGCACAATTGCACCCCCCGCGCGCTGGCCGATGCCGTCGAAACCTGGCTCGAAAACCCGCAGGCCGTTCAGGCCCTGACGCGCCGATTCGAAGTGCTGCATTCCGAACTGCATCGCGATACCGCTACCTTGGCTACCCATGCGATCGAACAAGTCATCCGCTCTGCGTAAATTCCTGGGGGCGACCCAATCGCCGCTGAGCTGGGACGCGCCGGGCCTGATCGCCGGTGTCGACGAGGCCGGCAGAGGCCCGCTGGCCGGGCCCGTGGTGGCCGCCGCCGTCATCCTCGACGACCTGCACCCCATCGCCGGCTTGGCCGATTCGAAGAAGCTCACGGCTCTGCGTCGTGAAAAGCTGTACGAAGAGATCCGTGCGCGGGCCCTGTGCTTCTGCATCGCCGAAGCCTCGGTCGAAGAGATCGACCGCCTCAATATCCTGGGCGCCACCCTGCTGGCCATGCAACGTGCGGTGCAGGGGCTGCGGCTGAAGCCGGCCAAGGTGCTGGTCGACGGCAACCGGCTGCCGGTGCTCGACGTGCTGGCCGAAGCCATCGTCAAGGGCGACAGCAAGATCAAGGCGATTTCGGCGGCCTCCATTCTGGCCAAGGTTCACCGCGATCACTGGTGCCGCGAGCTCGATCGTGAATATCCGCAGTACGGCTTTGCCGCGCACAAGGGCTACGGCACCGCCGAGCACCTGGGTGCGCTGGGTACGTACGGCGCCTGCCCCCAGCATCGTCGCTCGTTTGCCCCCATTCGTGCGGTGTCCGGCCCGAGGCCGGGTGCCGGTGAAACGGCGGCCGTGCCGCGTCCGGATGTCGAATCGGGAGCCTACCCATGAACGTGATCGAGATCAGCTCCAGAGAAAACTCGTTTCTCAAGGATCTGCGCCGCCTGCTGCAGGACGGTTCGGCCTATCGCAAGCAGGGCCGTGTCTGGATCGAGGGCGACCACCTGTGCCGGGCCTATCTTCAGCGCGGGCTCGATCCGGATGTGGCGGTCTACGCCGAGTCGTACTGGTTGGCGTCGGCCCACCAGCCCGAAGTCGTGCAGGCCGCCCGTGCCGGCAAGATCATGGTGGTCAAGGATGTGCTGTGGCGCGAGTTGAGTCCGCTGGATTCTCCTGCGCCCATGGGATTCGTGGTGCAGGCGCCTGCACGTCCCTCGCTGGATCCGAAGGTCGGCACCGTGGTGCTCGACCGGCTGCAGGATGCGGGCAACGCCGGTGCGATTCTGCGCAGTGCCGCAGCCTTCGGGTTTCGGCAGATCGTGGCCCTCAAGGGCACCGTGGCACTGTGGTCGCCCAAGGTCATGCGTGCAGGGATGGGCGCTCATTTTGGCTTGAGCCTGATCGAAGGCGCCAGCCTCGACGATGTTCGGGCCCTGCAGGTGCCGTTGCTGGCCACGAGCTCGCATGGCGGCGAAGCCGTGCACAACGCGCCCTTGCCGGTGCCTTGCGCCTGGGCCATGGGCCATGAAGGGCAAGGCGTCTCGCCCGAGCTCGAGGCCCTGGCCGCACGCAAGCTGCGCATTGCACAGCCTGGCGGCGAGGAGTCGCTGAACGTGGCGGTCGCCGCGGGCATCTGCCTGCACGCCAGTGCCGTGGCGGCGATGCAGGGATCGCTGGCCTGAACATCGGCCGCATGCGGCGACCCAGGCCTGGAGCCCGCTACAGCCCCAGTGCCGCGATGTCTCCGCGCCCCACGCGCACGATCTCGGGCTCGCCCTGGGTCAGGTCGACCACCGTGGTGGGCTCCGACGTGCAGGCACCCGCATCCAGGATCGCATCCAGCAGCTTTTCGTAGCGCTGCCGGATCTCCTGGGCGTCGTTGAGCGGTTCGCTTGCGCCCTGGGGAATCAGCGTGGTGGCGAGCAGTGCGCCCGGATGTTCCGCCAGCAGGCCCAGAATCACCGGATGCTCGGGGACCCGCAGGCCGATGGTTTTGCGTGAAGGGTGGCTGACGCGGCGCGGCACTTCCTTGGTCGCCTCGAGCACAAAGGTGTAGGGACCGGGTGTGACTCTCTTGAGCAATCGATACTGCCGGTTGTCGACGATGGCGTAGTGCGACAGTTCGGCCAGATCGCGGCAGATGAGGGTCAGCAAGTGGCGGTCGTCCACGCCGCGGATCTGGCGCAGCCGGTCTGCGGCGGCCTTGTCGTCGAGGTGGCAGACCAGCGCGTAGCTCGAGTCGGTGGGGACGGCGGCGATACCGCCCTTCGCCAATATGGCTGCGGCCTGCTTGAGCAGGCGGGGCTGGGGGTTTTGCGCGTGGACTTCGAAATATTGCGCCATGACGGTTTCCTTGAGGTGCCTGCGATGCGCGGGCACACCGGACCTGCGCAACGTGAAGCGGTACGGCCAGGCGGATCGGTCGATCCGGCTGCCGAGCGGTTGCGTCCAAGGCTACCACGCCTGGCCTGTGCAGGCTGTCGGCCGGCATGCTCAGGCGTCGGGTTTGCGCCCTGCCATGATGCGGTTCTCGCGGGTGACGACCCAGGCCGTGAGTGCACCGCACAACCCGATGAGGGCCATGCCCAGCAGCGACAGCGAGTCGGGGACATGGTCGAAGATCAGCCATGCCGCGATGGTGGAAAACAGGATCTGGCAATACAGGTAAGGGGTGAGTGTCGCGGCCGGGGCCTGCTTGTAGGCCACGATGAGCAGGAAGTGCCCCAGACTGGAGCAGCAGCCCATGAAGACCAGAATCAGCCAGGTCGACCAGTGGGCCACGGTTTCCCAGGCGAAAGGCAGCAGGATCGAGGCGGCGATGGCACCCAGCCAGCCGGTGTAGAAGTGAGTGGTGATCGGATCGTCGATGCGCGAGAGCTGGCTGGTCAGCACCTGGAACCATGCGTTGCCGAAGACCAGCGAGACCGGGAGCAACGTCGCCCAGTTGAAGCTCTGCGCCCCCGGACGGATGACGACGAGCGTGCCCGCGAAAGCCCCGATCAGAAGCAGCCAGCGGACGGTCGAGACGCGCTCGCGAAACCGGATCACGACAAACAACGTCACCAGCAGCGGGGCCATGAGCACGATGGCCGTGAACTCGCCGACAGGCATGAACTGCAGGCTGAACATGGTGAACAGGCTCATGCTGACCAGCACCAGTCCGCGCAGGCATTGCAGCGTGGGGGCCTTGGTCCGCATCACGGCGAGTCCGCGGCCGGGCACGATGGCCAGCGTGGTGGTCACCGCCTGGAACATGTAGCGGAACCACAGGGCGACCACCAGCGGGGCGCCGTGTGTGATGGCGTATTTGGTGACGTTGTCGAAAATACCGAAGAAGGCCGTGGCGGCCAGTGCAAGCCCGATGCCCAGAGGGAGGGGCGCGATCATTGGCGGATATGGGCCTGGAGCAGATGCCAGACCGGCTCGAGGTCGGACGGCAGCGGGGGCAGGGCGCCCAGGTCGACACGGCTTTCATGGGGGCTGTGGAAGTCCGAGCCCCGGGAGGCGGCCAGGCCGAACTCGCGCGCCATGTCGGCGTATTTGGGATATTCATGCGCGAAATGGCTGCCGGTGACCACTTCGACGCCTTGCCCGCCGTGGGCAATGAACTCGGAGAACAGGGCGTACTCGAGCGTGGGGTTGAACCCGTAGCGCCCCGGGTGGGCGATGACCGCAACGCCGCCGGCATCGCGTATCCAGCGCACGCAGTTGCGCAAGGTGGCCCAGCGGTGCGGCACGTAGCCGGGTTTGCCTTCGGTGAGGTAACGCCGGAAGACTTCGGGGATGTCGCTGCAGATGCCGATCTCCACCAGGTACCGGGCAAAGTGGCTGCGGGAAATCAGCTCTGGATTTCCCGCGTACTTGAGTGCACCTTCGAATGTTCCGGGAATGCCTGCCTGTGCCAATCCCTGCGCCATCTCCCGGGCCCGTCCGTCGCGGCCGCCCCGCGTGGCATAGAGCCCTTGCAGCAACTGTGTATCGGTGTCGTCGAAACCCAGGCCGACGATGTGCACCGTGGCATCGGCAAACGTCACCGAAACCTCGACGCCCGTGAGAAAGGGAAGCCCGATGGAGCGGGCGGCCTGCGCGGCCTGGGCCTGGCCGCCGACCTCGTCATGGTCGGTCAGCGACCAGAGCTGGACGCCGTTGCCGAGGGCACGCCTCGCCAGTTCGTCCGGCGTCAGGGTACCGTCCGAGACGACCGAGTGGCAGTGGAGGTCGGCATTGAGGCCGACCGGCCAGGTTTCCTGTGGATCTGATGCTGGCACTGTGGAGGCGGCGCATGGCGCATGCATGGATGAGCCTCGATTCTAGGCCGTCCCCGCGCCGCGTGCCGGCCCCGGTGTGACAGTTTGCGCGGGCAGCGCGCGGCTTCAGCGCAGTTCGGCGCAGGCGATGCGTGCGCCCGCGCCGCCGATCGGCTGGGAACTGTAGTCGTCGGGGTTGGCGTGGATCACCAGAGCCGATCCGTCCGTGTCGAGCAGCGCGGGCCGGCCGGCGCCGTCGCGCAGGGCGACCAGCGTGGAGTACAGCTCGACGGTCGCCGTGCCGTCCTGGCCGACGAAGATGTTCGGCAAGTCGCCGGAATCGTCGGCCTGGGGGTTCAGCAGGCCATGGACCGGTTTGCCGCCGCCGCCATGCACGTGGCCGCCCGAGCGGGTGAATGCGCTGTCGCTGCAATCGGCCTTTTCATGGAAATGGGCGCCGTGCCAGCCGGGCGGCAGGCCACGGGCCTCGATGCGCAGCAGCACGCCCTTGGGGGCCGCGGTGGCCGTGACGGTGCCCGTGCTCTGGCCCGAAGCGGCCTTTAAATCGGCCTGCACGCGGTCCGGGGTCGGCTGGCCCTGGGCCAGGGCCACGGAAGAGGCCAGGGTCATGCCCAGCGCGGCAAGCAGCAATGCCTTGTTCATTCGTTTCTCCTTGGATGGGCGGCAGCCCCGGGAAACGATGCCCGGGCCGGCCGCGGAGCTTCAAATGTGCCACTGGCCAGCGCCTGGCGCCTGTCGGAGAGCGACCCGTTCGTGTCCAGGCGTGGCGGGGCCGCTCGGCGCAGGCTCAGGCCATGCCCTGGTGCCGCAGCAGTGCGTCGATGCGGGGTTCGCGACCGCGGAAGGCCTTGAAGGACTCCATCGCCGGACGGCTGCCGCCAGCCTCGAGTATGGCCTCGCGGTAGCGCTGGCCGGTGGCCGGGTCGTGCGCGCCGTCGCTGCCCTGGGTCTCCTCGAAGGCGGCATAGGCATCGGCGCTCAGCACCTCGGCCCACTTGTAGCTGTAATAGCCTGCGGCATAGCCGCCCGCGAAGATGTGGCTGAAGGTATGCGGCGTGCGGCTGTAGGCGGGCGGCTGCAGCACCGAGACTTCCTCGCGCACTTCGGCCAGCACCGCCATGAAGTCCTGTCCGGGCTTCTGTTCGCCGTGCAGCAGCATGTCGAACAGCGAGAACTCGACCTGGCGGAGGGTCTGCATGCCGCTCTGGAAGTTCTTGGCCGCCAACATCTTGTCGTACAGCGCGCGGGGCAGGGGTTCGCCGGTTTCCGCATGGGCGGTCATGTGCCGCAGCACCTCCCATTCCCAGCAGAAGTTTTCCATGAACTGGCTCGGCAGCTCCACGGCGTCCCACTCCACGCCGCTGATGCCGGAGACATCGCGTTCGTTGACCTGCGTGAGCATGTGATGCAGGCCGTGACCGAACTCGTGGAACAGGGTGGTCACGTCGTCGTGCGTGAGCAGCGGGGGCCGGCCGCCCACGCTTTCGGAGAAATTGCACACCAGGTGGGCCACGGGCGTCTGCAGATGGCCGTTGTCCGGGCGCAGCCAGCGCGTGCGCACGTCGTCCATCCAGGCTCCGCCGCGCTTGCCCTTGCGTGCACCCGGATCGAGGTAGAACTGGCCGACCCGCTCGCCTGCGCGCTCGATGCGGTAGAACTCCACGCTGGGGTGCCACACCGGCGCCTGGTCGCGGCGGATGGCGACGCCGAACAGGGTCTCGACGATCTTGAAGAGGCCGGCAAGCACCTTGGGGGCCGGGAAGTAGAGCTTGACCTCCTGGTCGCTGAAGCTGTAGCGGGCTTCCTTGAGCTTTTCTCCGACGTAGGGCCAATCCCAGGGCTGGGGATCCGGCAGGCCGAGCTCCTGAGCGGCGAATTCGCGCAGGTCGGCCAGATCCTGCAGCGCATAGGGACGGGCGCGGGTGGCGAGGTCGCGCAGGAACGTGATCACCTGCTCAGGCGATTCGGCCATCTTGGGCACGACCGAGACCGTGGCGAAGTCGGGATAACCCAGCAACTGCGCTTCCTCGTGGCGCAGGGCCAGGATCTCGCGCACGATGGCCGTGTTGTCGAACTTCACGGCGTCGCCTTCGGCCAGCTCGCTGGCGCGGGTGGCATAGGCACGATAGAGCGTTTCGCGCAGCGCACTCGAACGGGCATATTGCATCACCGGCAGGTAGCTCGGGAGCTTGAGCGTGAACTTGTAGCCTTCGCGGCCATCGGCCTTGGCGCCTTCCGCGGCGGCCTCGAGCGCGTCGCCCGGGATGCCCTCGACCTCGGACTCTCCGGCGTAATGGGCGTAGGCATCGGTCGAGTCGAGGGCGTTCTCGCTGAACTTCTGCGCCAGCTCGGCCATGCGGTCCTGGATCTGGGCGTAGCGGGTGCGGGCTTCACCCTGCAGCTCGGCGCCCGAGAGCACGAAGCCCCGGATGGCATTCTTGTGGGCCTGGCGCTGTTCGGGCGTGAGCGCGGCGGGGTCCATGGCCTTGTACTTGGCGTACAGGCGTTCGTCGGCACCCATCTGGGTCCAGAACTCCGACACCTGCGGCATCACGGCGTTGTAGGCATTGCGCAGTTCGGGCGTGTCGGCGACCGATTTGAGGTGGCCGACCGCCCCCCAGGCGACACCCAGGCGTTCGGTGGCCACGTCCAGCACCTTGGCGATGGCTTTCCAGTCGGCCGGGAAGGCCGGATCGGCCACGGTTTCCTGGGCCGCACGGGCCTCGGCCAGCAGTTGCGTGATGGCCGGCTCGACGTGTTCCGGGCGGATCCGGTCGAACAGGGGGAGGTCGGAGAAGTCGGTCAAGGGATTGGTCATGGCATCCTAGTTGGCGGCGGTGCCGCGCATGTCAAGTCACTCGGGTTTGACTGTACGGGAAATCGGTGCGCCTTCGGCCCTTGGCGGGCTATTGGCCCGATAGCCGGACGGGGTGGCCCATGGCCGACGTCCCTGGGGGGCGATTGTCATGGCCGGGTCATCAGGGTTTTGCAAGGTAGCGGGTGGTTCGAATCCAACCCCCCAGAAATCCCATCATGACCCACGACAAGAAAACCCCGTTGACCCACTGGCTGACATCGCCTGGCCTGGATGCCGGCGGCGACCTGCGCGCGCCGCGTGCAGGTGAACACGGTCCGAGCCGCCGGCAGTTCGTGCGGGCGCTGGTACTGGGCATGACGGTGAGCGGCGCTCTGGCCGCATGCGGCGGCAGCGATGGCGACGACGAACCGGCCGGCGGTGGCGATACGGGCGGAGGCGGCACGCCGGTACCCGAGGTCGCTTTCCATTTCGGGGTGGCCAGCGGCGACCCTCTGGCCGACCGCGTCATGCTGTGGACGCATGTCAGCAGCGACCAGGATGTGGACCTGCCCGTCGGCTGGCAAGTGGCCGAGGACGAATCCTTCACGCGGATCGTCAGCGAGGGCAGCGTCATCGCCACCGCCGCATCGGGCTATACCGTGAAAGTGGATGCGCAAGGCCTCTCCGCGGGCCGGGATTACTGCTATCGGTTCACCAGCCATGGCGTGCAGTCGATCGTGGGCCGCACCCGCACGCTGCCGGCCGGCTCGGTTCAGCAGGCCCGGCTGGCGGTGTTCTCGTGCTCCAACTATCCCGCCGGCTACTTCAACGTGTACGCCGAGGCCGCCCGCCGCCGGGATTTCGACGTCGCGGTGCATCTGGGCGACTACATCTATGAGTACAGCCGGGACGGTTATGCATCCGGCGAGGCCGAGGCGCTGGGCCGCCTGTCGCTGCCCGCGCACGAGATCCTGACCCTGGTGGATTACCGCGAGCGTCATGCGCAGTACCGGTCGGATGCCGATCTGCAGGCCTTGCATGCCGTGGTGCCCATGATCGCCGTGTGGGACGACCACGAGATCAGCAACGACACCTGGATGGCTGGCGCCGAGAACCACGATACGGCCACCGAAGGCGATTTTGCGCTGCGCCGCGCCGCGGCCATCCAGGCCTATCACGAGTGGATGCCCACGCGTCTGCCCGATGCCGCCCAGCCCGATCGCATCTACCGCAGCTTTGCTTTCGGCGACCTGCTGGCACTGCACATGCTCGACACACGCGTGGTGGGCCGCGAACAGCAATTGGATTACGCGGACTACATCGGCGCCGGCGGCATCGACGCCCAGGCCTTCGTGGCCGACGTGGGGCGTGCCGACCGGCAACTGATGGGAACGGCCCAGACCCGGTGGCTGCAGCAGCAGATGACGGCATCGACCGCCACCTGGCAGGTACTGGGTCAGCAGGTGCTGATGGCGCGCATGCAGGTGCCGGCGCCCTTGCTGATGAATTTCACCGATCCGACCGCGGGCGTGAGCGTGACGGCCTATGCCGCCATCGTGGCCAAGGCGCAATCGAATCCCGGGGCACTGACGCCCGCGGAGCTGGCCGTGCTGCAGGCCCCCTCCATCCCTTACAACCTGGATGCCTGGGACGGTTACCAGGCCGCGCGGGAAACGGTGCTGGGCATGGCCCGCGCGCTGGACAAGAATCTGGTGGTTCTGGCGGGAGACACCCACAACGCCTGGGCCAGCGATCTGCGCGATCTGGCCGGAAATGCCGTGGGCGTGGAATTCGCCACGTCGTCCGTGAGCTCGCCGGGCTTCGAGCAGTACCTGGCCAGCGTGCCGCCCCAGCAACTGGCGCCCATGCTGGTGCAGCTCATCGAGACACTGCGTTACTGCGACACCTCGCGCCGAGGCTACATGCGGGTGGTGGCCAGCCCCGAACAGTGCCGGGCGGAGTGGATCTATGTCGACACGGTGACCCGCCGGACCTTCACGGCCAGCGTGGGACAGGTCGCGACCACGCAGGCGGGCTCGCACGTGCTCTCGCTGGCAGCGGCCTGAGCCACGGGCCGCAGGCACGGCCCCGGTGTGCCTGCCGGGGTCGAAGACGGGGTCGCGGCTGCCGCGGCAAGGGGCGGCGCCCCTTGCCGGCAGCCCGGGCCTCAGGCCTGCTGGGCGCGCTCTGCGGATTCGAGGGTGTTGACCAGCAGCATGGTGATGGTCATGGGGCCCACGCCGCCGGGCACGGGAGTGATGTAGCCGGCCACTTCCTTGACGCCGTCGAAGTCGACGTCGCCGCACAGCTTGCCATCGTCGTTGCGGTTCATGCCGACGTCGATGACCACGGCGCCCGGCTTGACCATGTCGGCCGTCAGCACGTCGCGTTTGCCCACCGCAGCGACGATCACGTCGGCCTGCAGCGTCTGGGCCTTGAGATCGCGCGTGGCGCTGTGGCAGACGGTCACGGTGGCGTTCTTCTGCAGCAGCATCAGCGCCATCGGCTTGCCCACGATGTTCGAGCGGCCGATGACCACTGCATGCTTGCCGCGCAGGTCGTAACCGATGGATTCGAGCATCTTCATGCAGCCGTAGGGCGTGCAGGGCCAGAAGCCCGGTGTGCCGGTCATCAGTGCGCCGGCGCTGGCGATGTGGAAACCGTCGACGTCCTTGGCCGGCGAGATGGCTTCGATCACCTTCTGCGCATCGATGTGGGCGGGCAGGGGCAACTGCACCAGAATGCCGTGGATGGTCGGGTCGTTGTTCAGCGCATCCACGCGGGCCAGCAGTTCGGCTTCGGTCAGGGTGGCGTCGTATTTTTCGAGCACGGAATGCAGGCCGTTGTCCTCGCAGGCCTTGACCTTGTTGCGGACATAGACCTGGGAGGCCGGGTTGTCGCCCACCAGAACCACGGCCAGGCCGGGCGTGATGCCCTGGGCCTTGAGGCGCGCGGCGCGTGTGGCGACCTCGGCGCGAAGCTGGGTGGAAAGGGCGTTGCCGTTGATGAGCTGTGCGGTCATATGCAGTGCGTGCGGTATCGGGAAAAAAGAAAACGCCCGTAGCCTGCTGTACTACGGGCGATGGGTCGGGAGCGGAGGCTCAGGCCTTGGCGCTGGTCTGTCCGAGTGCGATCTTGAGCAGGTCGGCCACGGTGTTGGCACCCAGCTTTTCCATGATGTTGGCGCGATGCGCCTCCACGGTCTTGATGCTGATGTTGAGGTCGTCGGCGATCTGCTTGTTGAGGCGGCCGGCGACGATGCGCTCGAGCACCTGGGATTCGCGGCCGGTCAGCTTGGACAGCAGCGCGTCGCGGCTGGCGGCCTGCTGGTAGTCGGAGAAGGCGTCGCGGGCCACGTCGAGCATGCGTTCGACCAGCAGCACCAGCTGTTCTTCCTTGAAGGGCTTCTGGATGAAGTCGAGCGCGCCCTTCTTCATGGTGTCCACGGCCATGGGCACATCGCCGTGGCCGGTGATGAACACGATGGGCAGCGGCGACTTGCGCTCGAGCAGCTTGTCCTGCAGTTCGAGACCGCTCATGCCGTCCATGCGGATGTCGACCAGCAGGCAGGCGACTTCGCGTGGGTCGTAGCGCGAGAGAAAACTTTCTGCCGAATCGAAGCAGCGCACCCTGTAGTCCTTGCCTTCGAGCAGCCATTGCAGCGAGTCGCGCACGGCCTCGTCGTCGTCCACCACATAGATGGTGCCTTTCTTCGGAATCACGCTCATACGATTACCTCATCCTCTGATGTGTCGTCAAAATCGGTAGCACTCGCCACTGGGAGCCAGAAGCTGAAGCGGCTGCCTGTGATGTCTGGGCCATTGTAGATGTTATCGGCCTGCAACCTGCCCTGATGGGATTCCACGATGGTACGACACAGTTTGAGTCCGATGCCCATGCCTTCCTCCTTGGTGGTGAAAAAGGCATCGAAAATCTGCGACATGATTTCGGCCGGAAGACCCGGGCCGGAATCGCGTACCGAGAACTCGATGACGTCGCGGCCTTCGATCTGGCGCGGGACGACGCGCAGCTCGACGTTGCGCTGGGTGCTGGGCTTGCCGGCCTGGTCGATGGCTTCGCCGGCATTCTTGATCAGGTTGATCAGCACCTGCTCGATCAGGATCGGATCGGCCATGACCCGGGGCAGGCGTGCCGCCACGTAGTGGCTGAGCCTGACGTTGCGCCGGCGCAGTTCGAGTTCGGCGAGCTCGAGGGCTTCGCCGACGATCACGTCGACGGCCGACAACGTGCGGTTGGGCTCGCTGCGTTTGACGAAGGCGCGGATGCGCTGGATGATCTGGCCGGCCCGATGCGCCTGGTGCGAGGTCTTCTCGAGCGCCTTGGTGAGGTCGGCCTCGGTGAGCTGCTGGCTGCGCAGGCGCGAGAGCATGCCGTTGCAGTAGTTGCTGATGGCCGCCAGCGGCTGGTTGAGCTCGTGGGCCACCGACGAGGCCATTTCGCCCATGGTGATCAGCCGGTTGGCCGACTCGGCGCGTTCGGCCTGCCGCGCCGCCTGCTCCTCGGCATGGCGGCGCGCGGTGATGTCCGAAGCGATCACCATCTGCGCCAGCCGCCCGTCCACCCAACTCAGGTAACGCGAGCGGATTTCCAGCCACTTGTCGAGCTCGGCGACGTAGATCTCGGCACTGCCGCTCTGGGCCGAGGTGAGCTCGTCCGTGGGCAGGCCGGCAAAGCTGTCGACCTCGTCGAGCGACTCGTCGTGCGCACCGGCGCCTGTCATGCCGGCCTGCGCCACCATGTCGAGATGGCCCTTGGTCTGCGTGCCGAACCATTGCCGGTAGAGCTTGTTGGCGAACAGCAGTTCGGTGCTGCCCAGCGGGGCGACCGACACCGAGGCGTCGAGCGCCTCGAGCACCGTGGTGAAGCGCTGGTAAGAGGCCGAGAGCTGTTCCCGGATGCGGTTGGGCTCGGTGATGTCGGTCATCGAGGTCATCCAGCCGCCCTGCGCGCCCTGCGGATCGATCAGCGGCGAGACGTACATCCGTGCATCGAACAGCGTGCCGTTCTTGCGTTTGACGCGCACCTGGAAACCGCCCGGGCTGAAATGCCCGCTGAGCTCGTCCTGCAGGCGGGCGCTGAGCAGTTCGCGGTCCTGCTCGGGCCAGTGCGGGAAAGGGGCCGTCTGGCCGACCAGTTCGTTCTCGTCCCATCCCGTCATCTGGCAGAAAGCGGGGTTCACATAACTGATGCGGCCCTGCATGTCCATGGCGCGCAGGCCGATGCGCATCGAGTTTTCCATGGCGCGGCGGAAGTTGGTCTCGGCGATCAGCGCGCGCTGGGCCTGCTGGCGCCGGCGCATGTGGCGCCAGTTGGCCAGCAGTGCCCACACCGTCAGGGCACTGAGCGCGCACACCATCCAGAACAGGCCGCTGCCGACCACGTTGAGCGAGGTGCGGTACATCTGTGCGCGCACCTGCAGCGTGTCGCCCACGGGGTAGACCGGGGCCATGTATTCGCTGCTGGGGTTGATCCAGGGCAGCAGCGATTGCGCGTTGGCGGGAATCGGCGCGCCGGCCAGCAACTGATCCTTGTCGTCGAGCAGCGTGATGGCGTAGCGGGTGCCGACGTCGCTCGAGACCGAGAACGGCAGCATGCGTTCGATCGCGTACTCGACCACCAGTGCGCCGGTGACCTCGCCCTGCTCGAAGACGGGGATCTGCAGTTGCATGGTCGCGAGGTGGCTTTCGGGCCGGCTCTTGTAGGGCGCCGAGTAGACGGGCTGGCGCAGCTGCCGGATCTCGCTGAAGGTCTGTGCGGTCTGGGGCAGGGCGCTGATGTCCTCCAGGGTCTGGCCGTAGGCACGGGTGCTGTAGGACATGTGACCGGCGATGACGTGGCGCGCATTGTCGATCCACAGCACGGTTTGCAGTTCGGGGTATTTCTGGGCATAGGCCAGCGCCTGCGCCCTGAAGAAATCGACCTGCGCCGGTATGTCGGGCTGCTCCTGCAGCTCGCGTGCGCTGCGGATGAACTGCTCCTGCTGTTCGACCAGGCGCAGGCGGATCTGCTGGCGCATGGTCTCGACGTCGCGGATCACGGTCTCCTGGCCGCGCGAGATTTCCTCGGCCCTCAAGTAGAAGAAGGCGGCGGAGATGGCGGCCAGGAACAGCAGCACGGCCCCCAGCGGGGCCAGGACCATGTAGCGGTCCTGTCGCGAAGGTGACTGGCTTTCCCACCAGCGATCGATGCTGCTGCGGGCGGTTGCGGCCAACAAGCTGGGGTTGAGTGTTTTGATTGGATTGGGCATGGTATGGGGGAGGCGCAGGCAGAACGGCATGCCGTCCAGGGAGCGGAGGCCTGCAGTTCGGATTATCGTGAACTGCACAGGCGGCGCGGCCCCCATTGAACTGCAATTTATGCTGCGCTGCACCATGTGATTCCGCATTATGAGATTGAAGTTCACAGATTGGAAAGCTTCAAAAACTGTGAGACACTCCGCGGCGGACCATTTTCAACACCCACAATCGCTAGACCAAGGAGACATCCATGTCGGCACAGCCTGATCAACATCTCGGCCTCGGCGGCCAGGATACCGATAGCCAAGAAACCCGCGAATGGCTGGATGCCCTGGCCGCGGTGATCCAGTCCGAAGGACGGGAGCGAGCCCATTTCCTGATCGAGCAACTGCTCGAGGAAGGCCGCCAGAACGGTATCGACCTGCCCTATTCGGCCAACACCGGTTACGTCAACACCATCGAAGCCGATGCCGAAGTGCGCACGCCGGGCAATCTCGAGCTCGAAGGCCGTCTGCGTGCCTACATGCGCTGGAACGCCATGGCCATGGTTGTCAAGGCCAACCGCCTGCATCCTGAAGACGGCGGCGATCTGGGTGGCCACATCTCCTCTTTTGCCTCGCTGGCGCACATGTTTGCGGCCGGCTTCAACCACTTCTGGCATGCCGACGACACCGACAAGGGTGGCACGCACGGCGGCGACCTGCTGTACATCCAGGGCCATTCCTCGCCCGGCGTGTATGCGCGCGCTTTCCTCGAAGGCCGCCTGAGCGAAGAACAACTGCTGAACTTCCGTCAGGAAGTCGACGGCAAGGGCCTGTCGAGCTACCCGCATCCCAAGCTGATGCCCGAGTTCTGGCAGTTCCCCACGGTGTCGATGGGCCTGGGCCCGTTGATGGCGATCTATCAGGCCCGGTTCCTGAAGTACCTGCATGCACGCGGCCTGGCCGATACGTCGCAGCGCAAGGTGTGGGCTTTCCTGGGCGACGGCGAGATGGACGAGCCGGAAAGCCTGGGCGCCATCGGCCTGGCCGCGCGCGAAGGCCTGGACAACCTGGTGTTCGTGGTCAACTGCAACCTGCAGCGCCTGGACGGCCCGGTTCGCGGCAACGGCAAGATCATCCAGGAACTCGAAGGCGAGTTCCGCGGCGCCGGCTGGAACGTCATCAAGCTGCTGTGGGGCAGCAACTGGGATCCGCTGCTGGCCAAGGACAAGGACGGCATCCTGCGCAAGGTCATGATGGATACGCTCGACGGCGACTATCAGGCTTTCAAGGCCAACGACGGCGCCTACGTGCGCAAGCATTTCTTCGGCCGCGATCCGCGCCTGCTGAAGATGGTCGAGCACCTGAGCGACGACGAAGTCTGGGCCCTGCGCCGCGGCGGCCACGATCCGTACAAGGTCTATGCCGCCTTCGACAAGGCCAACAAGACCGTGGGCCAGCCCACCGTGCTGCTCGTCAAGACCGTCAAGGGCTACGGCATGGGCAAGATCGGTGAAGGCAAGAACACCGCTCACCAGACCAAGAAACTGGCGGACGACGACATCCGCCTCTTCCGCGACCGCTTCAACATCCCGATTCCGGATGACAAGCTGGCCGACGTGCCTTTCTACCGTCCGGCCGACAACACGCCGGAAATGAAGTACCTGCACGAGCGCCGCGCCGCGCTGGGCGGCTACCTGCCGCATCGCCGCGCAAAATCGGACGAGCAGTTCACCGTGCCCGCGCTCGACGTGTTCAAGGCCGTGACCGATCCGACGGCCGAAGGCCGCGAGATCTCGACCACCCAGGCCTATGTGCGTTTCCTGACGCAACTGCTGCGCGACAAGGCCATCGGCCCGCGCGTCGTGCCCATCCTGGTGGATGAAGCCCGCACGTTCGGCATGGAAGGCCTGTTCCGCCAGATCGGCATCTACAACCCTAAGGGTCAGCTGTACACCCCGGTCGACAAGGACCAGGTCATGTACTACCGGGAAGACAAGGCCGGTCAGATCCTGCAGGAAGGCATCAACGAAGCGGGCGGCATGTCCTCCTGGATCGCCGCGGCAACGTCGTATTCGACGAACAACCGCATCATGATCCCCTTCTATGTCTACTACTCGATGTTCGGTTTCCAGCGCATCGGCGACCTGGCCTGGGCAGCGGGCGACATGCAGGCACGCGGCTTCCTGCTGGGCGGCACCTCGGGCCGCACCACGCTCAACGGCGAAGGCCTGCAGCACGAAGACGGCCATAGCCACATCCTGGCCGGCACCATCCCGAACTGCATCAGCTACGACCCGACCTTCGCTCACGAAGTCGCCGTCATCATGCAAGAAGGCATGAAGCGCATGGTGGAGCGTCAGGAAAACGTCTACTACTACATCACGCTGCTCAACGAGAACTATGCACAGCCGGGCCTCAAGGCCGGCACCGAAGAGCAGATCATCAAGGGCATGTACCTGCTCGACGAAGGCCAGGGCGGCGCGCTGCGCGTCAACCTGCTGGGTTCGGGCACCATCCTGCGTGAGTCCATCGCCGCTCAGAAGCTGCTGGCCGAAGAGTGGGGCGTGGCTGCCAACGTCTGGAGCTGCCCGAGCTTCAACGAGCTCACCCGCGACGGCCAGGACGCCGACCGCTGGAACCTGCTGCACCCGACCGAAACGCCCCGCGTGCCGTTCGTCACGCAGCAACTGCAAGCGCATGAAGGCCCGGTCATCGCCTCGACCGACTACCTGTCTC
>ERZ1031720.14-NODE-14-length-24751-cov-11.524741_pt1 | contig 24751 bp, 29 predicted proteins | sample MGYA00518750_ERZ1031720 | MGnify/ENA primary metagenome ERZ1031720 (study PRJEB33718, sample SAMN03160008) | human skin metagenome | collected 2014-04-10 | study: EMG produced TPA metagenomics assembly of the PRJNA266117 data set (Human skin bacterial metagenome... | reverse complement strand
TCCCTGGGCCAACTGGCCCGATGCCAGGAAATAGATCGCCACGGGCGCCCAGATCAGCCCCGCACCGATCGCCGGCAGCAGCGACAGGAACGCCATCAGCACCGACCACAGCAGCACGCCCTGAATCCCCAGGAACCAGAAGGCGATGCCGCCCAAGGCGCCCTGCGTCACGGCCACCATGACATTGCCTTTGACCGTGGCGCGCGTCACCGTGGTGAACTTGGCAATGAGGCGGCGCTTGTGGTCGGGCTCGAGCGGAATCGCCTCGATGATGCGCGTGACCAGGCTGCGGCCGTCGCGCAGCAGGAAAAACAGCAGATACATCATCACGCCGAAGCTGATGATGAACTGGAACGTGTTCTGCCCGATGTTGATCGCTTGCGTCGCCACGAACTGGCTGGCCTGCGCGGCACCGGCCGTCAGCTTGTCCTGCAGAGAAGCCAGATCGCCCAGCCCCAGACGGTTGAGCAGGCTCAGCATCCATTCGGGCATGGCCAGCAGCACCTGCTGCAGGTAGGCGCCGAAGTCGAGCTGCCCCGACTGCACACGTTGATAGACCAGCACGGTCTCCTGGATCAGCGAAGCCAGAATGGCCAGCAGCGGCAGGATCACGATCAGCAGACAGAACGACAAGGTCAGCAACGCCGCCACGTTGCGCCGGCGCGGCATCTTGGCCAGCAGCCACCGGTGCAAGGGCGTGAACAGAATCGCCAACACGACGCCCCAGAACACGGCGCCAAAAAACGGCCACAGAATGACCCAGAAGGCCACGGTGACAACACACAGCAGCAGCAGGAAAACTGCGCGCTGCAGACTCGGAGTATTCATTCCACACCATCCCATATCACGCCGGTCCACCGACGCGTGCCGGGACTATAGCAATTGCCCCGGCCGAACGGCGGGCCGGCGTGCCCGACGTGCTGTCAGCAGCAGCCTACGCCGCAGCGCCTTCGTCCACCTTCAGCACGCCGCGCTCGATCTGGTCCCGCTCCAGGGACTCGAACAAGGCCTTGAAGTTGCCTGCCCCGAAGCCGTCGTCGCCCTTGCGCTGAATGAATTCGAAGAACACCGGCCCCAGCATCGTTGCCGAGAAGATCTGCAGCAGCAGCCGTTGCTGGCCGTTCTCGGTGGTGCCATCCAGCAGCAGTCCTCGCGCCTCGAGTGCGGATTCGTCCTCGCCGTGCTGGGGCAGCCGCTCCTGCAGCATCCGGTAATAGGTCGAAGGCGGCGCCTTCATCAACGGCACGCCGGCTGCGCGCAGGCGGTCGACGCTCGCATAGATGTCGTCGGTCAGCAGCGCGATGTGCTGGATGCCTTCGCCGTTGAACGCCATCAGGTATTCCTCGATCTGTCCCGCGCCCTTGGAAGACTCTTCGTTGAGCGGGATGCGGATCATGCCGTCCGGTGCCGTCATCGCCTTCGACGCCAGGCCGGTGTACTCGCCCTTGATGTCGAAGTAGCGGATCTCGCGGAAATTGAACAGGCGCTCGTAGTAATCGGCCCAGAACGCCATGCGGCCGCGGTAGACGTTGTGCGTGAGGTGATCGACCACCTGGAAACCATGGCCCACCGGCCGCCGGTCCACTCCGTCCAGAAATTCGAAATCGATGTCGTAGATCGATTTGCCTTCCTCGAAACGGTCGATCAGATAAAGGGGTGCACCGCCGATGCCCTTGATCGCCGGCAGTCGCAGCTCCATCGGTCCGGTCGGGATCTCGATCGGCTGGGCACCCAGCTCGAGCGCCCGGGCATAGGCCCGGTGTGCGTCCTTGACTCGAAACGCCAGTCCGCAGGCACTGGGGCCATGTTCGGCGGCGAAGTAGGCCGCCGCACTCTTGGGTTCCCGATTGACGATGAAGTTGATGTCGCCCTGTCGATAGAGCGACACGTCCTTGGATCGGTGACGCGCGACTTCGGAGAAACCCATCAGCTCGAAGGCGTCTTCCAGAACGCCCGGCGTAGGCGATGCGAACTCGACGAACTCGAAACCCTGAAGGCCCATGGGATTTTCAAACAGGTCCGGCATAACGTGCTCCACGAAGTTGAAGGGGCGAATAAAAAACTCTACCCTTCACTGTAGGCAGCCGCACGCGCAGGCAAGTTGCGTCGGGGCATCAGTAATACCCTAAGATACACAGTATTCCTGCAAACAAGCATCAGATACGCAATGGATCAGATCGACGACATCGACAGACGCATCCTTCGTGAACTTCAGGTCAATGCGCGGGCGACCTTCGACGAGCTGGCTCCTGCCGTCGGTCTTTCAGCCTCCGCGGTGCTTCGGCGCGTCAAGCGTCTCGAGGCATCCGGTGTGATCGTGGGTTACCGGGCCGTCATTGCGCCCAAGGCCGTGGGCAAGACACTGCTGGCGTACATCAATGTCCGCCTGGAAAAACACGGCACCAACGCCCTGCACAGTCCCATGGACCAGTTCCGTGCGTCCGTCCAGGCCTGGCCCGAAGTCATCGACTGCGTGGCGCTCACCGGCGAAATGGATTTTCTGCTGCGGGTCGTGGTGTCTGACATGGATCACTTCAGCCACTTCATCTCGGAAACGCTGCTGCGCCATCCCGCCGTGCGCGACTGCCGCTCGAGCTTTGTGCTCGATGCGGTCAAGCGCGATGTGGGACTGCCGATCTGACACCATCGGCCGTGGCACAAAGAAGGCAGACGGGACCCGAGCCCCGCGCCACGGCATCACGCCGCATCCGGCTGCGCGTCGGGATGGGCGGACTGGAAAGCCGGCCGTGCGGCGCAGGCCTGGTCGATCGCCAGCAGACGCGGGCAGCGCGTCAGGTCCACACCGAATCGCCGGGCATTGAACAACTGGGGCACCAGGCAGCAGTCCGCCAGCGTCGGTGCCGAACCGGCGCAGAAGTCGCCGCCCTGCCCCATCCGCACCACCGTTTCCTCCAGCGACTCCAGTCCCGACTGCATCCAGTGATGCAGCCACTGCTGCTTCGCCGTCTCGGGCAGCTCCAGCGTCTGGCTCAGGTACTTGAGCACCCGCAGGTTGTTGATCGGGTGGATCTCGCAGGCCACGGCCAGCGCCAGTTGCCGAACCTGTGCCCGCTCCCAGGCCGAGCCCGGCAGCAAGGGCACCTCCGGGTAACGTTCGTCGAGGTACTCGATGATGGCCAGCGACTGCGTCAGCGTGTGGCCGTCCTCGGCATAGGCGGGCACCAGGCCGAAAGGATTGACCTCGCGGTAGGCCGGCGAAAGCTGCTGCCCGCCGTCCTTGAGCAGGTGCACGGGAATCGCCTCGTAATCCAGCCCCTTGAGTCCCAGCGCGATGCGCACCCGGTACGCAGCCGAACTGCGAAAGTAGGTGTAGAGGCTGCGCGACCCGTCGTGTGCCGGTGTCCCCGGCCCTGCGGCCGTGCCGGGCGCCGTCATGGCAGCACCGTCCCGCGCACCTCGCCCAGACCGATGCGGACTGCACCGTCGCGCACGCACCAGCCGCGCAGGATCAGTGTGTCGCCGTCCTCGAGAAAGGTACGCTGTTCGCCACCGGGCAGTTGGATCGGCTGTTTGCCACCCACCGTCAGTTCCAGCAGCGAGCCGCACTGGTCGGGCTGGGGCCCCGACAGCGTGCCCGACCCCAGCAGGTCACCGGGCTGCAGGTTGCAGCCGTTCACCGTGTGGTGCGCGAGCAGTTGCGCGGGTGTCCAGTATGCGGCTTCGCGGCTGTTGCCGAGAGTCAGGCGCACGGCAGGCTGGCCCGCCTCGGCCATGCGGCGGGTCTGGATGCTGACCTCCAGCATGATGTCCACCGCCCCGCTGGCCCGGTTCCCCTCGCTGTCGAGGTAAGGCAGCGGCGCAGGCTCGCCCGCATCGCGCACGAAGGGAGCACGAAAAGGCGCCAGCGCCTCGGCCGTGACGATCCAGGGCGATACCGTCGAGGCAAAACTCTTGGACAGAAAAGGGCCCAGCGGCTGGTACTCCCAGGCCTGCAGATCGCGCGCCGACCAGTCGTTGAGCAGGCTCACGCCGAACAGGCGCTCTTCCGCCGCATCCATCGACAGCGGCTCGCCCAATGCATTGCCCTGCGCCACGTAAAAACCCAGTTCGAGTTCGTAATCCAGACGGCGGCTGGGACCGAAGCTGGGCTCGGCCGCATCCGGTGCCTTCGTCTGTCCACGGGGACGCTTGAACTGCTGCCCGCTCACCCTGATCGACGATGCACGTCCGTGATAACCGATCGGCACCCACTTGTAATTGGGCATCAACGGCTGGTCGGGACGGAACAGCCGGCCCACGGCGGTGGCATGGTGGATGCCGGTATAGAAATCCGTGTAGTCGCCGATGCGGCAGGGCACCGTCATCTCCGCCTCGCTCTGCGCCAGCAAGAGTTTCGACCACGCCTGGCGCTGCGCGCTGCCCTCGCGCAAGCCCAGCGAGATCGCACGCCGCAGTTGCAGCCGCTGTTCTGAAGACCAGGACATCAGTTCGTTCAGATCGTCCGTGTCGATCAGGCCCGTGGCCCGCAGGTCCAGGATCTGGTCGCCGATGGCCACGCCGATGCGCCAGCCTTGTGTGCTGCCCGCCTGCCGGTAGCGCCCGTAGGGCAGATTCTGGATCGGGAAATCGATCTCCGGCTGCTGTGCCGAGTCAACCCAGCATCGCAGGGCGGGATCGTGGGTGTCGTTGACGGTTGCGCTCATCGTTGCTCCGGATTGAAATGTTTTTTGACGTCCAGCCAGCACTGGTGGTAGTTGGCCTGCAGGCCGGAAGAATCCAGCGCGGCACGCGTGGGCCGGATCACATGGCGCGTCTCGAACATGAAGGCCATGGTCGCATCGACCTTGTGCGCCTGCGTCGTGTCCGCCTTGCTGGCCTTCTCGAAGGTCGCCGCGTCGGGCCCATGCCCGCTCATGCAGTTGTGCAGACTGGCGCCGCCCGGCCTGAAGCCGTCGGCCTTCGCATCGTAGACCCCGTGGATCAGCCCCATGAACTCACTGGCGACATTGCGGTGGAACCATGGCGGCCGGAACGTCTTCTCGGCGACCAGCCAGCGCGGCGGAAACACCACGAAATCGATGGTGTCGACGCCCGGGGTGTCCGAGGGCGACTGCAGCACCAGAAAGATCGATGGATCCGGATGGTCGTAGCTGATCGATCCGATCGTGTTGAAACGCCGCAAGTCGTACTTGTACGGCGCGAAGTTGCCATGCCACGCCACCACGTCGAGCGGCGAATGATCCAACTTGGCGACCCACAGGTTGCCCATGAACTTGGCCACCAGGTCGAAGTCCCCTTCCACGTCCTCGTACCAGGCCACGGGTGTCTGGAAATCGCGCGGATTGGCCAGACCGTTGGAGCCGATCACACCCAGGTCGGGCAATTGGAACGGTGCCCCGTAGTTCTCGCAGACATAACCGCGCGAGGCGCCATCGGGCAGTTCGACCCGGAACCGCAGGCCCCGAGGGATCACCACGATCTCCTGTGGCTCGACCTCCAGCACGCCGCATTCGGTGGCCACGCGCAGGCGCCCCTGCTGCGGCACGATGAGCAGCTCGCCATCCGCATCGTAGAAAAAGCGCGTCATCGACCGATTGGCGCTGTAGATGTGGATGGCCGTACCGCTTTGCGCATGGGGATCGCCATTGCCCGCCATGGTCGACAGCCCGGAAATGAAATCGATCGCCTCGCCCTCGGACGGCAGCGGCATCGGATCCCAGCGCAACTGGTTGGGCGTGGTCGGCGTTTCGTTGTAATCGGTGCTCAGCCGTCCGTTGTCCATGCGCTCGAACGGCGTATGCGCGGCGCCCGGCCTCATCCGGTAGAACCACGTGCGGCGGTTCTGGTGGCGCGGCGCGGTAAATGCCGTCCCCGATATCTGCTCGGCATACAGGCCGTAGGGGCACACCTGGGGCGAATTCCGGCCCACCGGCAATGCCCCCGGCAGGGCCTCGGTCGCCCACTCGTTGGCAAACCCCGACTGGTACGCCAGGGGCTGCTGATCTGCGTTGGTCATGTGCTTGTCTCCTTTGTGATCGGGCGTCCGGTGCCGAGGCACACGTCCACCAGGGCGGGCATCCCGTCCATCCAGGCAAATTCTGTCGCCGTCGAACTATCACTGCAACCATGGCTGCAAAATACAGCCCATTCACCAAATCAATACACCATGACGACCACCCTGCGCGAGATCGATCTCAACCTGCTGGTTGTGCTGCGCGACCTGATGCAGACCCGCAGCATTTCAGCCACCGCCGTGCGCCTCGGCATGTCTCAGCCGGCGGCCAGCAATGCACTGGCGCGGCTGCGCACCACCTATGCCAACGAACTGTTCGTGCGTGCAGGCAACACCATGCAGCCCACGGCACTGGCGATGCAACTGGCGGCCCCCGTCGAAGAGGCCATGGTCTTGCTGCAATCCACTTTTGCGCAGCGCGAACAATTCGATCCTGCGCACGACACGCGCCTCTTCAACCTGGCCATGACCGATGTCGGCGAGGTCTACTTCATGCCACGCCTGATTGCCCATTGCGCCCGGCATGCCCCCTTCGTGCGGCTCAAGGTCATCCAGACCAGCGGGCCCACCCTGCGCCAGGACATGCAGGACGGACGTGTCGATCTCGCGCTCGGCCCCTTCGAGGACATGCCCGGAAGCGCCTATCAGCAGCGGCTGTTCGACCAGTCCTGCGTGTGCCTGTTTCGCAGCGACCACCCATTCGCCAGCCACCCGCCCACGACCGTCGCCGAATACCGCAACGCACGCCATCTGTTCGTCGCCAACGCGGCCAGCCCTTATGTCGAGATCCAGCAACGCATGGAAAAAGCCGGAATTCATGCCTCCCGGGGCGACCAGGTCTCGAGTTTTCTCTCGGCCCCATTCGTGGTCGCGACATCCGACTGCGTCGTCACCCTGCCCTTCAAACTGGTCGAGCAGTTTGCGCGGCCTCTCGGTCTGGTCTGGATCCATCCGCCCCTGCGTCTGCCGACCCTGTCGACGCACTGCTTCTGGCATCGGCGCGTCCACCAGGATGCCGCTCATGCCTGGCTGCGCGCGCAGATCATGGCTCTTTTCGGCGAAACCCGGGACTGAAAAAGTGCGCGGACTTCCATGCCCGACGGACGGGGTCGGACACGCCTGCAGCGACAGCTGACAGTTGTTTTTATCCCTTGACCTTGTCCCATATTCGATGCGTTCATGTACACATTCGTAGTAGGACAATGCATAGGCATCTCCACCGGAGATAACCGTTGCATGGAAGCTGGAAATCCAATGTTTGTCACCCAGGCTGACCTCGAACGCACTCTGCGCTTCCAAGCCAGAGGCACCGGCATGTTGCTGGCGCACGCGGCCTTGTTTCTTGCCCCGAGCCAGAAAGAGCAATTCTTCTGCGCCATGTGCGAGCTTGAAGGATTCCTGGACACCCGCGATTTCGAATGCGGTCTGCGCATGTTCATCGAAACCGCCATCGACGAATTCGAAGCTCACCTCTTCGCACCACCCAAGGACTCCGTCATCACGGACCTCTGATTCCAAACGCCAAACGTCGAAACCCCATGGCTCAACGCCTCGAGGGTTTTCAGCAGTGGGGTTTTCATATCTTTGGTTCTTGCGTAAACCCTAGGCTTTGGAGTCTAAACACGAACGTATTCTTGGTCTCACGCAAACATCTTTCATGGAGACACCGTGATGACCATGACCCTGATCTTCGCAGGACTGCTCGCTTGGAGCTTGACCGGCATGCTGGTACTCAGCCTGATCCGCGTCGCCGGACGTGCCGACGAGGCCATGGAACAGGCCGCCCTCCGTCGTCACCACACGCCCCCGATGTGAGGCATCCGAAGCCGCCCATCCCGGGCGGCAGCGTTCTCGTTCGACCTAGCCTTTGACTGCGGGCTCAACGTCGAAATTCGCCGACCGCAAGGCACCAAAAGGCAGCCAACACCGGCTTGGAAGTCGTGCTCACGGCCCCCGCAGAACCCATTCAGCTTTTCGCTTCACCCGAGCCTTCGCGCACGAGGAAAAACGCCCGCGTCAAAGCCAGGCGTCGTTCAAAACCATCTCACGAAAAACGGCATTGCGTCGGAGCCAAACCCGCTCACGACACCGATGCCATCGCCGTCCGACTCAGCGCACCTCGCCCGTGATCACCTGGGCCGAAGGAGCCTGACGGAACAGAGGTTCACGGTCGTTGCTGTGGTTGTTGAGTACAAACGCCACGCTCATCACCGAGGCGACGCCGACCAACCAAACCGATACACGCTGAAACTGTGTCATTCATGTCTCCTGTAAATCTACTGTTCACATTCTGAACACGAACACCCTCATCGCACAAGGGTAAAACTCCTGCATGTTTGACTTATGACAATCATTTTCTGTCTATCCATACGCCGCTTTTGGACAGTTAAACGATTTAGCTGAGTTCGGTTTCTCCGTGAAATCCCTGATGGCAAGGGATAACCCTTAATTTCATCTCTCCGACATCGCTTGCCCTTGAATCGCCGTCGGCCGACCCTGCCCGACCCGATCCAGGTTAAGACTCGCCTAAGAATGCGCCACTAGACTTCTCTTCAACCCTCCCCGGCGGGCACCCGATCCTCAGCGATCACACTCCGTCCTCAACCAGCCCCCGGGTTACGACCCGCTCATTGCGAGCGGGTCTTTTTTTGCCCGATCCACGGCGCTTGCCTTCATTGGCCATAACGCTTCTTGCCCGTCGGCCCGATGCAATAGCGCCCGCCTCTCGGCCCGGTACAGACTTGCCCTGCAGCGCATGAACACCCTGCGTCTGCAGGCGGATCAGCCGCTGCAGGAGCGGCTTGACCGGCCTGTGTCGCGGCTCGCGCCTGCCGGCCGGGCCGCCCAGGCTGGGGCTCGGCCGTGGAAGCCATGGAAGCCGCGCGAGGCACTCGAGGCGCATCGGCGTCGAGCGATGGGCCGCTCGTCGTCTCCGGTGGCCTTCGGGCAAGCGGGGCATCCGACACCGCACGCGATGGCGCGGTCGCCGGACGCACGCGTGCAGCGGGCGCGGCGGTCGAGGCGGTCGCGGTGGGACAAGGCGAAACCAGCATTGCAGCCCGGGCCCAGCCGGCTGCATGGTCGGCCTGCACCAACACCCAGCCATCGACGGGATGACCCGTCCGATAGATTTCACCCTGCACCAGGCGCAACGGGCTTTCGGCCGGCAGGCTGTTGCGGGGCAATGCCTGGTAGGTCACGGCGTCCTCGACGGCACACGCCTGCACGGCCCACACCGGGCCGGCGGCCATTGCCCAGAGCAGCAGCATGGCGGCCGCACACCTGTTCGTCGCCATCCTGTCCTCCCGTTTCATGGCCTCGGACGATGATAGTCAGGTCTCAAACCGGCACCGGACAGCAGTGACCGCCACCGGAGCGGCCACCCCATAGCAAACCAATGGCTTACTGGTGGCAGAGGATGTTTTTAGATACAAACCGGGGACTCACACAGGGAACAGGGAAACAACAAGAATGATCACGTTCACACGCTGCCAATGCCATGCATGCGCCTACGAGCGCGTCCCGGCACCTCGCTGGACCAAGATGTTCCGCGCGCGATGCCTTTGCCGCTGCATGGCTTGCAAGAAGCTGGTGATGGTGCCCAAGAAGCGCCTGCCGCTGCTGCAGAACTCGTGGGCCACCAGCAGCCGGCTCACGCGCTACACCCAGGGTTGAGCCCAGGCGACGCCGCCCCCGCCAGCCCCTGTCGCAACGGCTCGCGGATCGAACAGACCGCCGGATTTAAGCCCAGGTTCAGCCTGCCCAGGCAAAGTGGCGGCTTTCGACAACGGGATACAGTCATGTGGCTGCGACATATCGGGATGATTCTGGCCGTGGCATGGCCCCTGGGCGGGCTGGTGGTCTACAGCCTCTCCAGCGCAGCCAGCCGGGCCGATCAGTGGCAGCAGGTCTCGCCACAGAGCCGCGACGACCTTGGCAACTCGCCGGATGCCCAAGGTCGGCCCGACGACGAACCCGATCAGCCGCCCGTGGACTGACGCTCGATCAGCCTGAAGCCCAGGTCGTGCACCGTCTGCGCGACCTGCTCGCCACGGCTGCGGCTGACGATGATCTGCGCAGCCAGCCGGCCGATGCCCGGACCGTCCACATGCACCGTACTGATGGACGGCACCGTATGGGCCGCGAACTCGGCATCGCCGAAACCGCAGATGGCCAGATCCTGCGGCACGCGCATGCCGCGGGCCAGAGCCTCGACCATCACCCCTTGCGCCAGGGTGTCCGAGCTGCAGCAGACCGCCTGCAGCCCCGGATCCTTCTCGAGCAGTTCGACCAGTGCCCGCCTTCCCAGTGCCAGGCTGCTGGGGGCCGGGACCACGGCCGTCGGCACGTCCCGGCCCAGCGTGGCCACAAAACCTTCGTGCCTCACCATGGCACGCCGGTCGCTGCCGGTCGCCACGCCCAGACGGGTCCAGCCCTTGGACAGGAAGTACCCGGCCACCGCGCTGCCGACCTTGATGTGCGAAAAACCGATCACGCGGTCCACCGGCCGTTCGGTCAGGTCCCAGGTCTCGACGACCGGGATGCCGGCCTTCTGCAGCCGCTCCCGAGCGCGTTGCGAATGGACGAGCCCGGTCATGACGATGCCATCGGGCTGCCGGCTGATCATGGCGTTGAGCACCGCCTCTTCCTGCTCATCGTCGTAGCCGGTCTGGCCGACGATCACCTGGTAGCCCAGCTCGGCCAGCGAGCTCGTGAGCGCCTGCACCGTCGGCAGGAACTGCGACACCGAAAGCGCCGGGACGATCGCGGCGACCATGAGGCTGCGTTTGGACTTCAGCCCGCCGGCCAGCAGATTGGGGATATACCCGGTGGCCTCGACAGCCTGCTGGACACGCGCCTTGGTCTTGTCGGACACCACATCGGGCCGGCTCAGCGCACGCGATGCCGTGACCAGCGAAACACCGGCGACGCGCGCGACATCGTGAAGCGTGGCAGCTTTGAAAGAAGGATTGACGCTCATCGAGGACAGGCAAACGGTGACAACTGGACCGCAAGGTTAGCACCGGCCCGGCTCCTTCATGCCGAAGGCCTGCGAGTCGATGTGTCCATCACGATCCGGATGCGTGGGTCTGCGGGGCAGCAACAGACCGCCGGCAACACGCCCAGGCACTTTTCGAGGCGGCTTGCACCCCGCCTTGCTACAGGGAATCGACGTATCGGCATGCGGGCAAACCCCGCCCTGCAGAGGCTTGACCCTGAAAAATGGAAACGTTACCATTTTGTTGTCTGATCCAGACACGGTGAGATCCTCACGTTCCCGAACAATGGCTTAGCTGCATGAAAGGTTTTTTCCTTGATGCAGAAATGGAAACGTTATCATTTTAATCAGGAGACAGTATGAAGAAGCTTTTAGCTGCAATCGGCCTCGGTTTCGCAATGTCCGCTGCGATGGCGCAGACCTGGCCCGACAAGCCCATCACGCTCGTCGTGCCCTTCCCGCCCGGCGGCTCGACCGATCAGGTGGCGCGCGCGGTGTCGCCGTTGCTGGGTGAGAAGTTCAAGCAGACCGTGCTCGTCGACAACCGCGCCGGCGCCACCGGCACCATCGGTGCAGCCATGGTCAAGCGCGCAGCGCCGGACGGCTATACCTTCCTCGTCACCTCGCTGGGTCCGCTGGTCATCACGCCCCACCTGCTCAAGGGCATGCAGTACGACCCGATGAAGGATTTCGACCACATCACCGTGGCCGTGCAGTCGCCCAACGTGCTGGTGGTGCCCACCAACTCGCCCCACCAGTCCGTGGCGGACATCATTGCCTACCAGAAGGCCAACCCCGGCAAGATGACCTTTGCATCCGCCGGCAACGGTACTAGCGACCACCTCACCGTCGAACTGTTCTGGCAGCAGACCCATACCAAGGGCATCCACGTGCCCTACAAGGGAGGCGCCCCCGCCCACACCGACCTCATGGGCGGCCAGGTCGACGCCTCGTTCCAGAACATCAACTCCGTCGTGCAGTACATCAAGGCCGGCAAGATGCGTGCCCTGGCCATCACCAGCCCGAAACGCTCGGCCGTGCTGCCCGAAGTGCCCACGCTCGCCGAAGCCGGGGTCTCGAACGTCGAAGTCACGTCCTGGCAAGCCATCGTCGCGCCCAAGGGCCTGCCACCGGCCGTGCAGAAGGCCGCCCACGATGCGTTCGTCGAAGCCCTCAACTCCGAGAAGGTTCGCAATCAGTTCACCTCGATCGGCTTCGAGATGGTGGCCAACACCCCCGAACAATTCGCCGCATTCCAGCGCCAGGAATACGACCGCTGGAAAAAGGTGATCGAGGCCGGCAACATCACGATCGAATAAAGCCGCCGCGCCCATCCCCCTCTCCTTGCCGACCAAAGCCCATCCATGACTTCCGCACACGCTTCCGATCCGTCCACGTCCTATTCGCCGGATCGCATCACCTGGATCCGCCTTTCCTCTTGTTATCTGCCGCTTGCAACGCCCATCAGCGATGCCAAGGTGCTGACGGGCCGGCAGAAGCCCATGACGGAAATCGCGATGCTGTTTGCGGAGATCGAGACCCGCGACGGGCACCGGGGACTGGGCCTGAGCTACTCCAAGCGCGCGGGCGGGCCCGGGCAGTTCGCCCATGCCCAGGAAGTCGCGCCCGCGCTGATCGGCGAGGACCCCAACGACATCTCGCGCCTCTGGACCAAGCTGACATGGGCCGGCGCATCGGTGGGGCGCAGCGGCATGGCCGTGCAGGCCATCGGCGCCTTCGACGTCGCGCTCTACGATCTGAAGGCACGACGCGCCGGCCTGCCGCTGTCCAAGCTGCTGGGTGCGCAGCGTGAATCGGTGCAGTGCTACAACACCTCGGGCGGTTTCCTTCACACGCCGCTCGAGCAGTTGCTGGTCAACGCCGCGGCCTCGCGCGAACGCGGCATCGGGGGCATCAAGCTCAAGGTGGGCCAGCCCGATCATGCACTCGACATCCGGCGCGTCGAGGCCGTGCGCAAACACCTGGGCGACGAGGTGCCGATCATGATCGATGCCAACCAGCAGTGGGATCGCCCCACTGCACAACGCATGTGCCGGGTGTTCGAGCGTTTCAATCTGGTCTGGATCGAGGAACCTCTCGATGCCTACGACTACGAGGGACACGCGGCGCTTGCCGCGCATTTCGATACGCCGATCGCCACCGGCGAGATGCTGACGAGCGCGGCCGAACACGGCGAACTCATCCGCCACCGGGCAGCCGACTACCTCATGCCCGATGCGCCTCGCGTCGGCGGCATCACCCCGTTCCTCAAGATCGCGGCACAGGCCGAGCAGGCCGGCCTCAGCCTGGGCCCGCATTTCGCGATGGAACTGCATGTCCACCTGGCAGCGGCCTATGCCACCGAACCCTGGGTGGAACACTTCGACTGGCTCGAACCGCTCTTCAACGAACGTCTGGAGATCGCCAACGGCCGCATGCTGGTACCCACCCGCCCGGGCTTGGGCCTGAGCCTCAGTGAACAGGCACGCGCCTGGACCCGCGAGACCGTGGAGATCGGCCAGCGCGCCTGAACACGGCCAGACGCCCCACACGAGCCTGGCCTGGGCTCCACAACCAGGCCGAGATGTTCCGTGCTACCCGGCGCCAGCCTGCGCCGCTTGTCCTCAAAAACAGACCCCACACAACATGGCAGATTCACAACCCAAATCCCTCGCCCCGCTCTACATCACCATGGATGAGCACGACAACGTCGGCATCGTCGCGAACGACGGCGGCCTGCCGGCCGGCACCGTGTTTCCCTGCGGCCTGACACTCGTCGAGAAAGTGCCGCAAGCCCACAAGGTGGCGCTGGTCGACATTCCGGAAGGCGGCGAGGTTCGCCGCTACAACGTGGTCATCGGCTACGCGCTCAAGGACCTGCCGGCCGGCAGCTGGATCAACGAGCGCCTGCTGCGCATGCCCGCCGCACGCGAACTCGTCGGCCTGCCGATCGCCACGATCAAGCCCGATCCCATGCCGCCTCTCGAGGGCTATACCTTCGAGGGCTACCGCAATCTGGACGGCTCGGTCGGCACCCGCAACATCCTCGCCATCACCCAGACCGTGCAATGCGTGGCCGGCGTGACCGAGTTCGCCGTCGATCGCATCAAGGCCGAACTGCTGCCGCGTTTTCCCAACGTCGACGACGTGGTCGCGCTCGAGCACACCTATGGTTGCGGCGTGGCCATCGAAGCGCCGGACGCCATCATCCCCATTCGCACGCTGCGCAACATCAGCCTCAACCCCAATTTCGGCGGCGAGGTGATGGTGGTGAGCCTGGGCTGCGAGAAGCTGCAGCCCGAACGCCTGCTGCCCCCCGGTACCATCCCGCTGATCGACGAGCGCAACGTCGCCGACGTCGGCGATTCGGCCACCGCCAAGCCCGATGTGGTCTGCTTGCAGGACGACGCGCACGTGGGCTTCATGTCCATGGTCGACTCCATCATGCGGCAGGCCGAGGAACACCTGCAGCGTCTCAATGCACGGCGCCGCGAAACCGTGCCGGCCAGCGAGCTGGTGGTCGGTGTCCAGTGCGGCGGAAGCGACGCGTTTTCAGGCGTCACCGCGAATCCGGCCGTGGGTTTCTGCACCGATCTGCTGGTGCGGGCCGGCGCCACGGTGATGTTCTCGGAAGTCACCGAAGTCCGCGACGGCATCGATCAACTGACCTCTCGTGCCTCCACGCCCGAGGTTGCGGAAGCCATGATTCGTGAAATGGCCTGGTACGACGCTTACCTCGATAAGGGACTTGTGGACCGGAGCGCCAACACCACGCCCGGAAACAAGAAAGGCGGCCTCTCGAACATCGTCGAAAAGGCCATGGGATCGATCGTCAAGTCGGGCAAGTCGCCGATCTCGGGCGTCATCTCGCCCGGCGAGAAGCTCAAGCAGAAAGGTCTCATCTACGCAGCCACACCGGCCAGCGACTTCATCTGCGGCACGCTGCAGCTGGCAGCCGGCATGAATCTCCATGTGTTCACCACGGGTCGCGGCACGCCCTATGGCCTGGCCCAGGTCCCGGTGATCAAGGTGGCTACACGAGACGACCTCGCACGCCGCTGGCACGACCTGATGGACATCAATGCCGGGCGCATCGCCACCGGCGAGAAAAGCATTGCCGATGTGGGCTGGGAAATGTTCCAGCTCATGCTCGATGTGGCCAGCGGCCGGAAAAGAACCTGGGCCGAACATTGGAAACTGCACAATGCGTTGGTGTTGTTCAACCCCGCGCCGGTGACCTGACAGAGAGACGCGCAGGCCGCCCCGCCGCTCGCGACGCCTTCCGCAAGGCGTTTGCTGGTGTTCTTCAAGCCCTACAAAGTTTTTACAACAGGAGACAACCTTGACGCACAGCAACACCTCGACGCCGCCCCGCCGGCAGTTTCTGAAATCCGCCGTCGGCACCGGTCTGGCCGCCGTCGGCGGGCTGGCCGGTGCCCAGTCCTTCGACTTCAAGCCCAACCAGCGTTACCCCGATCCGGCGGTGCTCATCCTCGATCCCAGCTTCACCAAGTACCGGATCTACAGCAGCACCGTCGAGCAGTTGGGCACCGGCATGCGCTGGGCCGAAGGGCCGGCCTATTTTCCCGAAGGCGGTTACCTGCTGCTGAGCGACATCCCCAACAACCGGCTGATGAAGTTCGACGAGAAGACGGGCAAGTTCTCGGTCCACAAGACCGGTGTCAACTACACCAACGGCAATGTCTGCGATCGCCAGGGCCGCCTCGTCAGTTGCGAACACTCGGTCACACGCCGGGTGGTGCGCACGGAAAAGGACGGGCGCATCACCGTGCTGGCCGACCGCTTCGAGGGCAAGCGCCTGAATGCACCGAACGACATCGTCGTCAAATCCGACGACTCGATCTGGTTCACCGACCCGACTTTCGGCATCAACGGTGAATGGGAAGGTTCACGCGCCAAGCCCGAACAAGACACCACCAACGTCTACCGTATCGGCAAGGACGGACAGATCACGGCGGTCATTCGCGACCTCGTCAATCCCAATGGCCTGGCGTTCTCGCCGGACGAGAAAAAACTCTACGTCGTCGAATGGAAAGGCACGCCCAACCGGAGCATCTGGAGTTACGACGTCGGCGACGACGGTGTCACCCTGTCGAACAAAACCAAGCTCATCGACGCCGACGGACCGGGCGCCCTCGACGGGTTCCGTGTCGACCGCGATGGCAACCTGTGGTGCGGCTGGGGTTACTCGGGGGCCTTGGCTTCCGAACCGACCGACATCGGGGGTGGCATGAAAGCCTATCTTCCCGTGGCCAAATCGGAAGACATGGACGGCGTCAAGGTGTTCAACTCACAGGGCAAGCCGATCGGCTTCATCCGCCTGCCCGAGCGCTGCGCGAACCTGGCATTTGGCGGTCCCAAACGCAACCGCCTCTATATGACCAGCAGTCACTCGCTTTACGCGCTGTACGTGGAAACGCACGCCGCTGTCTGACGGGGTTTCTGCCGGGCCCATCGAGTCGATGATCGACCGACAGCCCTGGCACGGCCCGGATACCGGGCCAAGCGCACGAAGGCACGGGCCTCAGATGTGGCCTGTGCCGTGCGTCACCCCGGGAAACAGCGGTTCACGCTTGTTGGAATGGTGTTTTTCAAGGAACAGCAGGCCGGCGGCAGAGGCCAGCGAAACGATCCAGAGCGTCAGGCGTTGGTAACGGGTCATCGCATTCATCCCAGTCGATTGCGGACAACTCCGCGACAAACCCCTAGCATACGCGGGAATCGGCCAGGACTTTATGAATTTTCAGCCATAACTGAAATAAAAGAAATTCCAGCAGCCCCACGCAGACATCGGCATCCGCTGCACGCCCCGCATGCAACGGCGCGCGTCTTCAAACCTGTTTTTCAAGCTTGGTGCGTTTGGCCGGCAGTGCGTACTGCGGCTGCAGATAGGCCTTGAGCTCATCGACGGCCTGGCTGTGCGTCATCACGCGCGACTTGCTGCCCTCCGCCGACCAGGCGCGTTTGCTGTCGTCTTCGACTCCAATGCCACCTGCGATGGAAACGCAGGAAACGCACAAGGCCGAAACGGCCAGGGAGATCTTTTCGATCATGGGTACCTCGTTGGTGTGATGGTTGGTTTTTGAAACGAGAAATCCCAATATAGCCCAGCATGGCCAGGCCTGCACGAGCCCGCTGAGAGCCTACTGAGGACGCGGCTTTTGCTCCGCCGCATCGACGGCGCGGAAGTTTTGCAGGTAGAGCATGCCGACGGTCACGGCGAAGCACAGCAGGGCCAAGCCTGCCAGGGTGTTGCGCAGGCCGGCGTCGTCATCCACGGCAACAGCCGCAAAGACGAAGACCATGACCGCCATTGGAGGAATTTGTCGCCAGTTCATGACGCCAGTCTGAAGAGCCAACATGAAGGCTGCGTGAACGCGCACAGCGTGCGGCGCGCAGGGTCGAACACAGACGTTCTCCACCCGCCGATCCCGGACCGGCCTGCTTGATGCCCGAGCCACAGCCCCGCGTCCTACGCCTGCAGGCAGCTGCCAGCCCCTAGGATGAATCATGTCATCGAAAGGAGAACTGACATGAAACCACCAACCCGAGGCCCTGTTCCACGCTGGAAGCTGTACGTCGGCGTCATCGCCGCCGTCGTTGTCGTGGCGATCTTCTTTTTGGCCGAACCCGTCGCCCGCATCGGCGCAGCAAATACCTGACGACACCGAGGCCCGTGCCGGAAAATGGCAGGATCACCGGACGACCGTGACCGCGCGGGGCTGAACGCCCCGTGCGGCTTCGGCCCGGTCCGAGAGATTCTGCTCGACTTCGAGTCTGACGTCTTTCAAGGCACGCGTGAGCGACGCCACCCGCTGCGCCTCTCGGTCCCTTTCGGCACGCTCGGCGGCCAAGGCACTCTCGAGAAACTGCCGCTGGACCTGGGATCTCGCCATTGCGTCGCGCAGATTTCCCACTTCACTCCGGTCCTTGAGCCACAACCCACCACTGACTGCCAATGCAGCAGCCAGGCTTCCAACGACGTATCGCATGATGGATACTCCATTCATTATTTTTGCTGTCGCTGGCGATGAACGGGATCTCGGATCCTCGTCCACGCCTCCCCTTGATACCATTCCTTCCTGCATCCTCTTCGGGATTAACAGGAAGTACTCATTTGTACGCGATCTGGAAGCTCCTGTCGACGGCCGTACAGGCACGGTTTTGTGCGCCGCCACCCGGGATTACGCTAGGTGAAGAGTCCGGGGCGCCTCGGTTAGAGTAGGAACTGCGGCAAGCGAGCCGCTCCTTTGAAAACTCAGTTTCAGAGCCCTCCTTGCGAGGGCTCTTTTTTTCGGGCCCTTCGTCCACTGCCGGGCGATGATCAATGCCCGGTACCCGGGGTGCCGGCCACCGCCGACCGTGATATCGGTTTGAAACCACGTCGTGTGATCTTCCAGACCCCGGCCGGCGGAAGATTGGCCAGCACGGCGCCTGCACGTACGGCTTTCAGGCCGAGGCGATGCAGTACTTGGCGCCGAACAGGACAATAAGGCCCATAGGTGAACAGGAACAACGGCGCATTGGGCGCCATTTGCGCAAATGCACCGGCCAGAATACGCATCTGGGTTCGGGTTCCCATATTGAGCAACGGCAGTCCGCACACCGTTGCAGCGGCCGGGCCGCCCTGCCCCATGCAGGTCGCCGGTAGCCGAGCAGCGTCGAGCGACTGAACACGTGCCGACGGAAACTCGTATCGGAGCGCTTCCAGGAAAACCGGTTCACGTTCGATCAGAACCAGATCTCTTTCGTGTATGCCCCGAGCCAGCAGCGCGCGCGTAAACGCGCCCGTTCCTGCCCCCAACTCGAGAATCGATCCTTTGCCGATCGGGATCTGGGCCGTCATGGCACGTGCCAGCCCCTGACCGGAGGGCACGATCGCCCCCACGGCACGCGGATTTCCTCGCCAGGCGTCCCAGAATCGAACGGTTTCGGCAACACGCGAACGGGCCTGCTCCAATCTGTGCTGGCACGCCGCGTGGGCCGAGTCGAACAGCCTCAATGCCGCAACAACGGGCTGGGTGACAAAAGCGGATCGGGTCGTTCGCGGCATGGGTCTCCAGGAAAAATGGACGCTCCGCGCAGGTCGGCGCGAGCCCGGACGCGAAAGAGCAGCCGGAAATGTCCCGGTCGGATACAAGCTGCCCAGTCATCACCAGCACATATTAGGCCCAGCTCTCCCGGCTGTCACCCCGCCGTCCCAGGTCATCGGGGGGTTGCATCGGCGCTTCAGCCTCGCTTCATCCTGGCAGGTTAGTCCGCACACTCGCCCAGGCATGAACAGGATCTGCTCTGCACCGGCACTGAAATCTCCTGTAACCAGAAATCGCTACATCGGATTGGCATTTGACTCTACAGTCTAGAGTTATGAAACTGCGGTCCACCAAAGGGCTGTCCGTCGCGACACGCCTTGTAGAAAGGGAGCCATGGGATGATGCAGATGAAGATGTGTGGGTGCACCGACGCGGAGTACGACCGCTTGAAGCGCCCGATGTGGGCCAAGGCCTTGTTCGCCAAACGTCGGCTGTTCCGCTGCTCGACATGCGAATCGCACTTGCTCGTGCCACCCGACGAAGTCGAAGACGCGCTGCAGAAACAGCGCGCTGCCCGCTCTTTTCCCATTCCCTCGACCCGCGACTGAATCCCGGTCTTGCAGTCTGGCGCGCTGCGTGACGGCGGGAGGCCCATCCGGGCGACTCAGTTGACTGGCCCCCTCGACAACGGACGCATCCAGGCTCGCCGCCCGAGCTTCCATGACCTGCCGCACCCGGTGTACGGCACCCGGAATCATTGCAGCGAGTCGACCCGACTTTCCGGCACGGCACGCTTTGCGATACACACGGCCTACAGCAACGCGCGGCGGCCGGTGAACCGAACCATGGTTTCGTGATGCCACTTCACCTGATTGCGACCGGAACGTTTGGCTTCGTAGAGCAAGGCATCCGCACATTCGATGGCCATGCCCAGATCCTCGCTCGAGAACACACAGACGGCGCCGAAGCTGGCGGTGACACCTGCGCCATCCGGCGTGAACTGCGCCGCCCCGATCTGGCGCCGGATGTGGTCAACCCGCAGCTTGGCATCGGTCAACTCTGCACAATGGAACAGTCCCAGAAACTCTTCGCCCCCGAACCGCGCCGCGAGATCGTCGCCACGCAGGTGTTCGCGTAGAACCTGGCTCACGGTCTGCAAGGTGCGATCGCCTACGGCATGTCCCCAGGTATCGTTGACCTTCTTGAAGTGATCCAGATCGCACACGATCAGCACCCACAGGCCGTGCACACTCTGTTGCAGGCGTATTCTCGCCAGTTCGAAAAAAGCACGCCGGTTCAGCAGCCCGGTCAAAGGGTCGCGATCGAGTTCGCTCTTCATTTCTCGGACCACCTCGGTCGACACGGTGAACAGCATCAGCAAGGCAAACCACAGCGCAACGAGCATGCCGATACCCAGGATGAACACCCAATAGCCCGAGCGTGTGAAATTCTCCACCGGCAGCGACTGCATGAAAAACAGCACCATGCCCGCGCGTACCCAGGCATAGCCCACCAGCACCATGTAAGAACCACGGATCAGACTGTCGAGCCTGTCGAAGCGTCCGCCAGGTGCAACCACATGACGAGACGACAAGGAGAGAATGAGGGCGATGGCGACATTCAGGATCAGCAGCCGCCATGCCAGGTCGTCCCGGATCACCGAGTAGAAAACCATCAAGGCCAGCACGACGCAGAAAATGGGCAACACCCACCAGACGGGCAGACTGCCGCCGTATCGCACGCCGACACCCCGAGCCACGCAATAAAACCCGGCCAGATAGAAGAACGCAAACAATGCGGCCAGATTCGACAGCAGATGATTGCCCATGAAGCTCTGCAGGCTCAGAGGAATAGCCAGCAGGACATAACCGGCCCCGAGCCAATCCAGATACGGATGCCTCTGCGCAATGCCTTTGTACCGAATCAGTCCCAGTCCCAGGATCAACAGCGTGACCGGAATGATCAAAAGCAGGTAATGCACAGGACTGGATTCCACGGTGGCTGGCCCATGTTCGACGAACAAAAAACGGCACAGTGTAAACGGATGAATCCATTTGTATTCATTTGTACCGGCCAGCCTCGCCACCCTCTGACCGCGCCTCCAGCGTCGGCGCCCCATGAACGGCCTTCAGACCGAGCACAAATCGCCCGTGTTGCACCGGGGTGAAGGAACGGTCTGAATCGGGGCTGCAGACCGAACCCGGGGCATGGAAGTCCGATGATCCCTGTTCGGCTGCCATCATGGTTTACCCCTCATATTCGCGAAAAGTCGGGGTGAGGGTGTCATCCCGGACCCCGGCTCGGGGTAAAGACTGACACGCTGACGACAAACTGCTTTATATGCTCGACTTTCAACGAACCGACCGAGGGCGTATCCATGAGCATGGCTTCCGATTTCATTGCACGCACAGGCACCAGCGTCTCAGATTTGGCTTCTGCGCTTTCACGCATGAACAACAAGGTCGAAACAGCGGACGTCACGCGCTGGACCTTCGAAGACGGTTCGACGATCGAGATCGAAAAGCCCGCGAACAATCGCCCCTCTCACAATCCGCTTGCGCCGCGGCAGGAAAATGCTTTCCGGCATGCGCTCTGGATGTAACTGGGCAGTCAAAACGACCGGCACCACGCCAAACGCAAAAAAAAGCCCTGACGTCTGCACGTCAGGGCGAGGCCTGAGGGGCCGCTTCAACAGGCCCCTCGGGCCTGCCAAGCCGCGGTGTCAACGTTGCTGATCGGGCTGACGGGGGGACTGGGGTTGGTTCTGCCCAGGCTGCTGTGCGGGCTGTTGCTGACGACCGGGAACTTGCTGGTCTTGCTGACCGGGTTTGTTCTGCGGATTCTGGTTTTGCTGCTGATTCTGGTTCTGAGCCATGTTGCGTCTCCAGTGAGCGAGGCGATGTTGCCTCAGAACCGAATCTAAAGACATCTCCCCGTCTCCGAAGCCGGTGCAGGGGGCCAGCCCCGGTAGTCCGAGGCGCCCCTCCCTGTAAGGCCGCCCATGACTCGGCATGCGCGTTGTCATCAGCGCCCCCGGTACGCCGCACGAGCCGCGTCCGTCACGAGATCGGTCAGCCCCTCCGATCGCGCAGCCTTGGCCGCCCGCTCCAGCGGTCCTCCGGAATCAGCCGCCTCTCAAAGAGAGAATTCGGGCCCGGTGTACTCGATCGCCACATGGCGTTGACCGGAAACGATCTCGGCCGCCAGTTGACGGACCTTCGCCGCGACCGACTCGGGCACGCCCTGCCCCAGCGCGAGGCGCACGGCACTTTCGTTTTCCAGGCCGATCTGTTTGACGACTCCATGCTTCCAGCTTCCTTTGGCGTAATCGCTTGCGGCCTGGTACACCGCCTGACTGACATCGGCGATGGCCGAGGCGATGAACACGTCCGGGTCTCGCCGGGTCCAGTCGACGACGTTGCCGATCTGCCTGACCCCCGCTTCGCGGCAGGCGTCGATGGCGCCCTGCCGCCCCGCGTTGAGCATCGTGAAAATGACATCGGCCCCGGCCTTGATCTGAGCGGCGGCAACGCGCTTGGACAACGCGTTGTCGTCCTGATTGCCGGAGAAATTCGTCAGCACCCTGATCTGAGGATTCACGGCCTTCACGCCATCGACAAACGCCGCACGCCCCTTGAGCCCCGGCACGACACGAATCCCGGACATGTGGCCGACCACGCCGGTGCGGGTGGTCAGCGCAGCCAGGGCGCCGGCCAGCCAGGCCGACTGCTCCTGCAGCACCTCGTAGCTGGAGAGATTGGCGCCTTTGACGTTGCCCTGCGTGACGACGAACTGCACCTCGGGAAAGCGCTGGGCGACTTCCATGGCAGCACCGTTGTTCTGGCCACCGTGTGCGACGACCAGACCGGACTCGCCTTGCGCAAGACGCGTCAGCGCTTCCGCCAACAGCTCGGGTTTGGGCGCGATCTGATCGATGTAGCGGCCGGTGAAGGGGAAATCGGCCAAGGCTCGCTGGTAGCCCTCGAAACCCGATTGCATGAAGCCGTGATCCGCGACGTTGCCCGCGAAAAGCGCGCCCAGGTGACGGCCGCCCTGGCCCGCGCGACTGGCACATCCCGTCAAGCCGACGGCGGCGATCGACATCAACGCCGCTCGGCGGGAAAGCGGCATACCGGTAGTCGTCATGTTCATCTCCAATCCAATGTGTATACAGTTTTAGACGAATTTTTGTATACAAGAATCGTGCCATGTGACGCCTGGCACCGCCTCACGACAGGCCGAGTCGAAATCGGCAACCGCAAGACCGGGGCATCGCTTGCAGCGCGGAAACCGCGTGAGGGTCGAGCTTTTTTCCGCACTCGGATCGGATGAGGCCCATCGCTTCGCCATCGGAAAGACCGGCGCGGTACCCCCTTGTGCTGGTCACTGCGTCGTAGTAATCGACGACGCAAAGGATGCGTGCAAGCCAGGGGATGCGGTCTTGCGCCAGCCCGTCGGGGTAGCCCGAGCCGTCGAACCATTCGTGGTGGGCACGGACGATCGGTGCGATCGCCTGGGCAAGCGCCGGGGCTTCGTCGAGCAGCAGGTTCTGCCCGAGCTCCGAATGCCGGCTCACGATGCGTCGTTGCCCGGCATCCAGCGGGCCGGGGAAGTCCAGGATCTCGATGGGCACAAAGATCTTCCCGATGTCGTGCAGCAAAGCTGCCCGGAACAGGGTGGATCGGTCTTGCGCGGTCAGGCTCAGCCGCCTGGCAATGGCTCTGGACAGGCCCGCGACGCGCAGGCAGTGGTCTGCGCTCGAGGGATGGTGCGTGCGAAGGCGCTGGAAAAGAAGTTCGAGGGTCGACTGCATGGAAGTGGCTACGCGACCGGGAACGCACCACTCCGGACCGATGCCGACGGCGACGGTGTCCACAGCCGTGCGCCCCTCTGTCGGAGAACGCGTGTTGTAGGGATGTCTGGAGGACCGCATTGTGTCGAGCCCAGGCCCGGATGCATTGACGCAGCGCAAACAAGCCGCGGCTTGCTGTCGGGTTGGGAGAAATTCACGGGGGATTCCCGACACGCTCCTACGTCCAACCGCTTCGCAAGTGCCTAGCCTGAACGAGGTGCTCGAAAGCTGGGATCCCCCCGCATTCGTCATTTCCACGCCTGTCGTCTGGACGCATCCCGACCCGGCATGGCCCTCGCCCGTCGACACACGGCGCGGGCAGGACAGGCCTCTATCTGCAGGGCACTTGCCCTGCCCCATCTCTATCCGAAAAGGTGACTCCAAGGTGGCAAAAAAGAATATCGCAGATCTCCTGGTCCAGACGCTTGCTGCGGCGGGCGTCAAGCGCATCTGGGGGGTCACGGGCGACAGTTTGAACGGACTCAACGACAGCCTGCGCCGTGCCGGCACCATCGACTGGATGTCCGTGCGCCACGAGGAAACAGCAGCCTTCGCAGCAGGTGCGGAAGCCGCTGTCAGCGGCCAACTGGCCGTCTGCGCGGGCAGTTGCGGACCCGGCAATCTGCACCTGATCAATGGGCTGTACGACTGTCACCGCAATCGGGTACCCGTTTTGGCGATTGCCGCGCACATCCCTTCGTCCGAGATCGGGCTGGGGTATTTCCAGGAAACCCACCCGCAGGATCTGTTTCGCGAATGCAGCGATTTTGTCGAGCTCGTCACCAACCCTGCGCAACTGCCGCAGATTCTCAGCCGTGCGCTGCACACTGCGATCGGTCGCCAAGGCGTGGCGGTGCTGGTGATCCCCGGCG
>ERZ1031720.13-NODE-13-length-25005-cov-7.596273_pt1 | contig 25005 bp, 17 predicted proteins | sample MGYA00518750_ERZ1031720 | MGnify/ENA primary metagenome ERZ1031720 (study PRJEB33718, sample SAMN03160008) | human skin metagenome | collected 2014-04-10 | study: EMG produced TPA metagenomics assembly of the PRJNA266117 data set (Human skin bacterial metagenome and... | reverse complement strand
GTGTATAAGAGACAGGGCAAGGCGTGGGTGAACCAGATCCTCGAATCCAACCCCGTGCCCACGCTGTGGGTCACCAATCGCATCGAGCAGATCGATCCGGCTTTCCGCCGCCGCTTCGCCTATCACCTCGAACTCAAGTCGCCACCGCCCGGTGCGCGCGAGCAACTGGTGCGCAAGACGCTGGGGCCGTCCACCGTCTCCGACGCCTTCGTGGCGCGCCTGACCGAACGCCGGGGCCTGACGCCGGCGCAGATCGGCACCGCCGTGCGTTTTGCCGAGCTCGCCCGCGCCGACGCCACGGACAGTGCCGAGGTCGACCAGAAGGCCTTCGAGGCCCTGATCGAACGCCAGTTGCTGCATGCCGACGAAGCGCTGGGCAACCGCACGGGCGATTCGGGCATGCGCACCACCGTCACCACGTACGACCTGGGCATGCTCAACGTCGAAAGCCGCTTCGAGCTGCCGCGAATCATCGAGGCGCTCAAGGTGCGGGGCCATGGTGCCCTGTGTTTCTACGGCCCGCCGGGGACCGGCAAGACCGCACTGGCCGAACACCTGGCCCAGGCCGTCGGCCGCAGCCTGATGGTGCGTCAGGCCAGCGACCTGATGAGCAAGTACGTGGGCGAGACCGAAAGCAACATGGCGGCGATGTTCGCCGAGGCCAGCCGAGAAAAATCGGTGCTGCTGCTCGACGAGGCCGACAGTTTCCTGCAGGACAGGCGTGGTGCGCAGCGCAGCTACGAGGTCACCGAAGTCAACGAGATGCTGCAGGGCATGGAGCGTTTCGACGGCATCTTCATCTGCACCACCAATCTGCTCGACCGGATCGACCAGGCCGCGCTGCGGCGGTTCGCCTTCAAGATCCAGTTTCGTCCCCTGACCTTGCAGCAGCGCGAACACATGTTCGTCACCGAGGCCCTGGACGGAGACGCCGGGGCCCTGACCGATGCGCTGCGGCAGCGCCTGCGGCCGCTCGATCAGCTGTGCCCGGGGGATTTTGCAGCCGTCAAGCGGCAGACGCTGATCCTGGCGGCGCAATACGGCCCCGAGGAGTTTCTCGAGCAGCTCGAGACCGAACACAAGCTCAAGCCGGAAGTCCGCGAGTCGCGGGCCGTCGGATTCCTGTAGCGGAGAGGCATCCCTCCCATCCCGGCCGGCACCGGCCGCCCCGAGCCGTTCGGGCGGCGGGCATGAAAAAGCCACCCTGGCGGGTGGCTCCTGGCGCGCTGCAGGCCGTTGGCCGAAGCTCAACGGTCCACGAAGGCGCGTTCGATCACGTAGTCGCCGGCCTGGCCGATGCCGGGCGAGACCTTGAAGCCCAGCTTGTCGAGCTCGGCCGCCACGTCGCGCAGCATGTGCGGGCTGCCGCAGAGCATGGCACGGTCGGTTTCGGGGTTGATCGGGGGCAGGCCGGTCCGTGCGGCGATCTGCTGCTCCGAAATCGCCTTGGTGATGCGGCCTTCGTTGATGAAGGGCTCACGCGTGACGGTCGGGTAGTACACCAGCTTCTCGGCGATTTCCTCGCCCAGTCCTTCGATCTTCAGCAGGTCTTCGGCGATGTAATCGCGGTAGGCCAGTTCGCTGATGAAACGCACGCCGTGCACCAGGATGACCTTCTCGAAACGTTCGTAGGTTTCGGGGTCGCGGATGACGCTCATGAAGGGCGCCAGGCCCGTGCCCGAGCCGAACAGGTACAGGTTCTTGGCCGGCAGCAGATCGGAGATCACCAGCGTGCCCGTGGGCTTGCGGCCGACCAGCAGCTCGTCGCCGACCTTCAGGTTCTGCAGGCGCGAAGTGAGCGGGCCGTCGGGCACCTTGATCGAGAGGAATTCGAGATTCTCTTCCCAGGCCGGGCTGGCGATGCTGTACGCACGCAGCAGCGGCTTGCCGTTGACCTGCAGGCCGATCATCACGAAGTGGCCGCTTTCGAACCGCAGGCTCTGCCCACGCGTGGTCGTGAAGGAGAAAAGGGTGTCGTTCCAGTGGTGAACACTGAGGACGCGTTCGGGTTCAAAGGCTGCCATGCTGAGACAAAGACGGTGTAGGTTGGACGGAAAGGCCGCCATCATACCCTTCGGGGGCATGAAGGATCAATTCTTCATATTCGATACGTTCTAAGAAAAGGGTCTTCTGGTGCCGACCCTGACAGAACGGTCGGTTCAAGCCGAAGCGCTCACCCGCAGCACCTCGTCGCCATAGGCCGCGAGTTTTTTCTCGCCCATGCCGGGGATGCTGGCCAGGGCGTCGAGATCGCGCGGATCGTCCTGCGCCACTGCGGCCAGCGTGGCGTTCTGGAAGATGACGTAGGCCGGCAGGTTGTGCTCGCGTGCCACCTCGGCGCGCCAGGCCTTGAGTGCCTGATAGCGGCGCAGGCCGTCGGCATCGAGACCGGCCTCGTGGTCGGCCTTGCGGGCGGTGCCGCTGCCCGTGCCGCCCGTGCTGCGCCGCGTGCGGCCGCCGGCCGGCGCCTTCTCGCTCACGCGCATGAACAGCGTTTCCTCGCCCTTGAGGATGGCGCGCGCGGGCCCCGCCAGCCGCAGCGTGTTGAAGGCCTCGGCATCGATCTCGAGTGCGCCCAGGGCGATGAGCTGGCGCAGCACGCCGCGCCACTGGACTTCGCCGAGGTCGGCGCCGATGCCGAACGTCGACAGGTTTTCATGGCCGAACTGCGTGACCTTGTCGGTCGTCTTGCCGCGCAGGATGTCGAGGATGTGGCCGGCGCCGAAGCTGATGCCGCTGTGCTGCTGCACGCGGTAGACGCAGCTCAGCACCTTGCGCGCGGCGTCGGTGGCATCCCAGGTGGCCGGCGGCTGCAGGCAGTTGTCGCAATTGCCGCAGGGGCCGGCCTGCTCGCCGAAGTAGGCCAGCAGCCGCACCCGGCGGCAATCGGCCGCTTCGGCCAGCGTGAGCAGCGCGTCGAGCTTGCCGCGCATGACCTGCTTGTACTCGTCTGCGGCCGGACTCTCGTCGATCATGCGGCGCTGATTGACCACGTCGGACAGGCCGTAGGCCATCCAGGCGTCGGCGGCGCCGCCGTCGCGCCCGGCCCGGCCGGTCTCCTGGTAATAGCCTTCGATGTTCTTGGGCAGGTCGAGATGGGCCACGAAACGCACGTCGGGCTTGTCGATGCCCATGCCGAAGGCGATGGTGGCGGTCATGACCAGCCCTTCCTCGCGCAGGAAGCGGTCCTGGTGCTGCTGGCGCTGGGCCGCCGGCATGCCCGCGTGGTAGGGCAGGGCCGGGATGTCCTGGGCACTGAGCCATTCGGCCAGTTCCTCGACCTTCTTGCGGCTCTGGCAGTAGACGATGCCCGCCTCGCCCTCGTGCTCGTCCTGGATGAAACGCAGCAGCTGTTTCTTGGCATCGGTCTTCTCGACCAGCCGGTAGCGGATGTTGGGACGGTCGAAGCTGCTGATGAACTGACGCGCCTCCTGCAGCTTCAGGCGCTCGATGATGTCCTCGCGCGTGAGCGCGTCGGCCGTTGCCGTCAGGGCGATGCGCGGCACATTGCCGTAGCGCTCGTGCAGCATGGCCAGGGCCCGGTACTCGGGCCGGAAATCATGGCCCCACTGGCTCACGCAGTGGGCTTCGTCGATGGCGAACAGGGCCAGCTTGCCGCGCGCGTTGAGGCGATCGAGCTGCTCGAGGAAGCGGGGCGTGTTGATGCGCTCGGGCGCTGCGTACAGGCAGGTCAGCTCGCCTCGCCAGAGCTTGTTCTCGACTTCTCGCGCTTCGTCGAGCGTCTGCGAGGAGTTGAGGAAGGCCGCCTCCACGCCCAGCTCGTGCAGGGCACCGACCTGGTCGTGCATCAGTGCGATCAGCGGCGAGACTACCAGCGTCACCCCCATGCCCCGGCGCTGGCGGGCAATGGCAGGGATCTGGTAGCACAGCGACTTGCCGCCGCCCGTGGGCATGAGCACCAGAGCGTCGCCGCCGCCGCTGACATGGTCGACGATCTCCTGCTGCAGCCCACGGAACTGGGGGTAGCCGAAGACGTCTTGCAGGATGGAGAAGGGGGAGTCGGAGGTGTCGGACAAGATGGGCGTATGCGAAAACTGAGAGCGATCTGCCTGTGTCAGGAAAGGAAACACCGCCAATTTCATGGATCAGGAGAGCGAGCCGTGTGGGCCGCGCAGCCGCCATTGTCGCCGACGGAAGGCGCCGGTCGGGGTGGCGCGGCCGCCTGGGGGCATTGTCGACGATGCGCGGCGGGGGCCTGCGGGGTTTTTACAATGGCGGCATGAACATTCCCGCCTACACCCGCGCCCAGTCCCTGCCGGGCATCCTGCAGCAGCGCATCGCCATCCTCGACGGCGCCATGGGCACGATGATCCAGCGCTTCAAGCTCACCGAGGCGCAGTACCGTGGCGAGGGCTACAGCGGACCGGGCAGCGCGGGGGATCGCTTCAAGGACTTCCACAAGGACATCAAGGGCAACAACGAACTGCTCAGCCTGACCCGGCCCGACGTGATCCAGGACATCCACGAAGCTTATCTGGCCGCCGGGGCCGATCTGATCGAGACCAACACCTTCGGGGCCACGACCATCGCGCAGGACGACTACGACATGGGCGAACTGGCGCGCGAGATGAACCGGGTGTCGGCCCGCCTGGCGCGTGCGGCCTGCGACAAGTACAGCACGCCCGACAAGCCGCGGTTCGTCGCCGGCGCCCTGGGCCCCACGCCCAAGACCGCCAGCATCAGCCCCGACGTCAACGATCCCGGCGCCCGCAACGTCAGTTTCGAGCAACTGCGCCAGGCCTACTACGAGCAGACCGAAGCACTGGTCGAAGGCGGTGCCGACGTGCTGCTGATCGAGACCATCTTCGACACGCTCAATGCAAAAGCCGCCCTGTTCGCCGTCGACGAGTTCTTCGAGAACAGCGGCGAGCGCCTGCCGCTCATCATCAGCGGCACCGTCACCGACGCCTCGGGCCGCATCCTCAGCGGCCAGACCGTGACGGCGTTCTGGTACAGCATCCGCCATGCACAGCCGCTGGCCGTGGGCCTGAACTGCGCGCTGGGTGCAGCGCTGATGCGGCCTTACATCCAGGAACTCAACCGCGTGGCGGGCGACACCTTCATCAGTTGTTATCCGAATGCCGGCTTGCCCAACCCCATGAGCGAGACCGGGTTCGACGAAAGCCCCGCCGATACGTCGCGCCTGCTGCACGAGTTCGCGGCCGAAGGGCTGGTCAACATCGTCGGCGGCTGCTGCGGCACCACGCCCGAACACATCGCCGCCATCGGGCAGGCGGTGATCCAGTTGCCGCGGCGTGCCCTCACGAGCGGGCCTTTCTACCGCGAGGCCGATGAATCGGCCGTGTAGGCGCCCCGGTCCGTGCGATGCCCGGGTGCGCGCCGCAGGCAAGGCATCCGGCCGGACGGCGATCCCGCGACTCGACCGTCTGTGCTTCCGCGCACAGGCCTTTCCTTAAAATGGGCGCCCATATGACCTTCTTCGAACAACTGCAAGACGCCGCACAGCGCAATGCCTCCGCACTGTGCGTGGGCCTGGATCCCGAACCCGCCAAGTTTCCCGGCGCCCTGCGCGGCGACGCCGGCCGCATCTTCGACTTCTGTGCGGCCATCGTCGAGGCCACGGCCGATCAGGTCATCGCCTTCAAGCCGCAGATCGCCTACTTTGCGGCCCATCGGGCCGAAGATCAGCTCGAACGGCTGATCGCGCACATCCGGAACGTGGCGCCGCATGTGCCGGTGATCCTCGACGCCAAGCGCGGCGACATCGGCAGTACCGCCGAACAGTACGCCGTCGAGGCATTCGAGCGTTTCAAGGCCGATGCCGTCACGCTGTCGCCGTTCATGGGTTTCGATTCGGTGCAGCCGTATCTGCGTTATCCCGGCAAGGGCGCCTTCCTGCTCTGCCGGACTTCCAACCCCGGTGGCGACGACCTGCAGAACCGGCGCCTGGCCGATGTCGAAGGCCAGCCGCGCGTGTTCGAACACCTGGCCCGCCTGGCTCAGGGCCCGTGGAACCTGAATGGCCAGCTGGGTCTGGTGGTCGGCGCGACCTATCCGGCGGAGATCGAACAGGTGCGTGCACTGGCCCCCACCGTGCCCCTGCTGATTCCCGGTGTCGGCGCCCAGGGCGGCGACGCCGCAGCCACCGTCAAGGCGGGCTGGCGTGCTGATGCACCCATCGTCGTGAGTTCGTCGCGGGCCGTGCTGTATGCGTCGTCGGGCGACGATTACGCCGACGCTGCGCGCCGCGTGGCCGAGGACACCCGGCGCGCGCTCGAAGCGGCCAAGGCCTGAGTCCGAGGCCAACGCGCGCACGCGGCGCACGGGTGGCCCGGCCGGCTGCGTGTCTTCAGCTCGGCGTCGGCGTGGGCAACTGGCGCGAGGCGTCGAGCTGCGCGCGCACGCTCTTGGCCAGGGCCTGGGCTTCGGGCGTGGCCGGCGCATAGGGCTGGATCGGCGTCGGACGGCCATGCGAGTCGACCGAGACGAACACGATCACGCACTCGGTCGTGGTCTGCAGCTTGCCGCTTTTCATGTCGCCGCTGCGCACGTCCACCACGATGTTCATGCTGGTGCCGCCGGTGTAGGCCAAGCGGGCTTCCACCTCGACCAGGTCGCCGATCATGATGGGGTGGTGGAAACGGATGCCGCCCACGTACACCGTCACGCAGTAGCGCTGGGCCCACTTCGTGGCGCAGGCGTAGCCGGCTTCGTCGATCCACTTCATGACGGTGCCGCCGTGCACTTTGCCGCCGAAATTGACGGTGCTGGGCTCAGCCAGGAAACGCAGGGTGATGGACGGATCGAGCTTGGGGTCGGACATGGTCGGGTCGTGGTGTGTTGTCTGTCTTGTTCTCCGGACGTGCCCGCCGATGGCCGATACGTCCCCAACGCCACGGCTGCCGCGGCGCGGGGATCGATTATCAGGGCAAACCCTGGGGATCCAGGGCGCCTGTTGCAGACACGCACCAGCGAGAGGATCAGGCCTGCAGGCTCTTCATCTCGGCTTCCACGCGGTCGTGACGCGCCAGCATGGCGGCCGAGGGCCGGCGGCCGGCGCGGCTGACCACCCCAATGGCCAGGGCGCCCAGGACGAAGCCGGGAACGATCTCGTACAGGCCGAGCCAGCCCGCCTGTTTCCAGAGCACGACCGTCACTGCACCGACCACGATGCCCGCCAGCGCGCCGTTGCGGGTCATGCCGCGCCAGAACAGCGACAGAATGATGACCGGGCCGAATGCCGCACCGAAGCCGGCCCAGGCGTAGCTCACCATCGACAGCACACGGCTGTCCGGATTGCGGGCGATCAGGATGGCGACGATCGCGATCGCAAACACCATGGCACGGCCGACCCAGACCAGCTCGCGCTGGCTGGCGTTCTTGCGCAGGAAAATGCGGTACACGTCTTCGGTCAGGGCGCTGGAGCAGACCAGCAACTGGCAGGACAGCGTGCTCATCACCGCCGCCAGAATGGCCGCCAGCAGCAGGCCCGCCACCCAGGGATTGAACAGCTGCTTCGCGATTTCGATGAACACCGTTTCCGCGTTGGCCTGTACGCCGGCGGCCAGACCGGGGTTGAGCATGAAATAGGGAATGCCCACCAGGCCGACCGCCACGGCACCGCCCAGGCACAGCACCATCCACGTCATGCCGATGCGGCGCGCGCGGGGAATGCTGGCCACCGAGTCGGCCGCCATGAAACGCACCAGGATGTGCGGCTGGCCGAAATAGCCCAGACCCCAGGCCAGCAGCGAGATCACGCCGATCGTGCTGGCGTTGTGCATCCAGTCGAATTTCTCGGCACCGATCATCTCGGCGATCGATTGCGTGGGCTGCAACTGGCCCGTGACGGCGAAGTAGGCCACGGCAGGCGCCACCAGAAGTGCCGTGATCATCAGCGAAGCCTGGATCGTGTCGGTCCAGCTCACGGCCAGGAACCCGCCGATGAACACATAGGCGATGGTGCAGGCCGCTCCCACCCACAGCGCGACCGAGTACGGCATGCCGAACATGCTTTCGAACAGGCGGGCGCCCGCCACCACGCCCGAGGCGCAGTAGACGGTGAAGAACACCAGGATCACCAGGGTGGTGACGACCCGCAGCACATTGGAGGTGTCTTCGAAGCGTCCGGCCAGATAGTCCGGCAGGGTCAGCGCGTTGTCGGTGCGCTCGGTGTACAGGCGCAGCCGGCCGGCGACCAGCCGCCAGTTCAGGTAAGCCCCGATCGTCAGACCGACGGCGATCCAGGCTTCGTGCACCCCGCTCAGATAGATGGCTCCGGGCAGGCCCATCAGCAGCCAGCCGCTCATGTCCGATGCGCCGGCGGACAGCGCCGTGACGAAGCTGCCCAGGCTGCGTCCGCCGAGGATGTAGTCGGAGAGGTTGGTGGTGGCCCGGTAGCCGGCCCAGCCGATGCCCAGCATGGCGAGCAGGTAGATGCCGAAGGTGATGACGGTCGGGTCGGTCGGATTCATGTTGGATGGCGGACGACCTTGCGGCGGCCCGAATGTCTGAGGGTTGAAAGATCACCGAACCCCGCGCCTGAAACCGCAATTTCCGGCAACCTCAATTTCCGGTTTCAGGCGTCGAATTCTGAATGTGCGCGATGATTCCAAAAGTCTGACCCAATCGGGTGCGGTTATTGGAGGCTCCGCTAGAGGATTGCTCAGTTCGAGGCGCGGGTTTCCCGCCGAGTCGAGGGATGGGTTCAGGGTTACTACTTATTTTGCACCAAGTGGGTGCACATCGACGGAATCGGAGACGCCGAGACAGGCATGCGTTGTCGTGCTCCGGATGGGCGCCGCCCCGGACATCGCGCGCCCGCTCCGGCTTGGATCGGTGGCGTGACCCGCTGGTTTTGACGCATCATCACGGGTCGGATGACCTGCATCGAGTCGTCCCCCACACTGGAAAACACGATCATGCGCAAGATCCAAGTGGCCGTCATCGGCGTCGGTATGGCTGCGGCCCCTCATCTGGCGAGTCTGGAGAGCCTGTCCGATCAGGTCGAGGTGACCTGGATGGCCGCCCATACGCCGCAGCGCCTGGCACCCGCGCTGGCCCGGTTTCCGGGCGCACGCGGCACGACGCAGCTGGACGACCTGCTGGCCGATGCCGCGCTCGACGCCGCGCTGGTGCTCACGCCGCCCAGCACGCACCACGACATCGGCCGTCGCCTGGCCGATGCCGGCAAACACATCCTGATGGAAAAGCCGCTGGCGCTCGATGCCGGTCTGGCGCTGGATCTGGTCAGCCACTGCGAATCGGCCGGCGTGGTCTTGGCCGTCATGCTGCAGCATCGGCTGCGGCCCGCCGCACAGGCGCTGCGCCAACTGCTGGCAGACGGCGAGCTGGGCGAACTGGTGTCGGCTTCGGTCGACGTCCGCTGGTGGCGGCCCCAGTCGTACTACGACGAGCCCGGGCGCGGAACGCTCGCGCGGGACGGCGGAGGGGTGCTCATGACCCAGGCCATCCATGTGCTCGATCTCTACCTGTCCCTGGTCGGTCTGCCCGAAGAAGTCATCGGACTGGCCCGCACGTCGGCGGCCCACACGCTGGAATGCGAAGACCTGGCCTGTGGACTGCTGCGCCATGGCCCGCGCACGCTGGCGACATTGCAGGCCACGACGGCCGCTTATCCCGGCTATGCCGAATCCATCGCCCTCAACGGCACGCGCGGCTCCGCGACCCTGAGCGCCGGGCGATTGCATGCCCGTCTGGCGGATGGCCGAGAAATCGACCGGGGCGAATCGCTGGCCGTCGGTGCGGGCGCCGATCCCATGGCTTTTTCGCACGATGCGCATCTGGCAGTGATCTCGGACTTTGTCGACGCCGTCCGCCAGGGGCGGCCGCCGGCCGTCGGCGGCCGCAGCGCGCTCGCCGTGCAGCACTTGATCGAAGCGCTGCTGGCCTCTTCCTCGCTCGGCGGCCAGCCGGTCAGGCTGTAGCGCGAGCCTCGCGTGCGTTCACGGTGCTTTCATCGCATGCGCCGCCGGTCGCGCCACCCCTCCGGCGCCGCCGAAGCCGCGTTGCAAGACGCGCCGTGGCGTCCCGCTTGCCTGTCCGCGTGTCCCGTCGCTCAGCGCGACAGCAGGCGCTTGAGGTAACGGCCGGTGTGGCTGGCCGGGTTCTCCGCCAGCTCTTCGGGGGTACCGACGCCGACCACCGTCCCGCCGCCCGCGCCCCCTTCGGGGCCCATGTCGATCAGCCAGTCCGCCGTCTTGATGACGTCGAGGTTGTGTTCGATGATCACGATCGTGTTGCCGGCTTCGCGCAACTGGTCGAGCACCTTCAGCAGCAGGTCGATGTCGGCGAAATGCAGGCCCGTGGTCGGCTCGTCGAGCACGTAAAGCGTGCGTCCGGTGTCGCGTTTGCTCAGCTCGAGAGCCAGCTTCACCCGCTGCGCCTCGCCGCCCGACAGCGTGGTCGCGCTCTGGCCCAGCGTGATGTACGACAGGCCCACGTCCAGCAAGGTCTGCAGCTTGCGGGCGATTGTCGGCACCGCCGAGAAAAAGCCGTGCGCGGCCTCGACCGTCATGTCCAGCACCTGCGAGATGTTCCTGCCCTTGTAGAGAACCTCCAGCGTCTCGCGGTTGTAGCGCTGCCCGTGGCAGACGTCGCACGGCACGTACACATCGGGCAGAAAGTGCATTTCCACCTTGACCACGCCGTCGCCCTGGCAGGCCTCGCAGCGGCCGCCCGCGACGTTGAACGAGAACCGCCCGGGGCCATACCCGCGCTCGCGTGCCGTCGGCATCTCGGCCATCAGTTCGCGGATGGGCGTGAACAGCCCCGTGTAGGTGGCCGGATTGCTGCGCGGCGTGCGGCCGATGGGCGACTGGTCGACATTGATGACCTTGTCGAACTGGTCCAGCCCCTCGATCTCGAGATAGGGTGCCGGCTCGGCCGTGGCCCGGTTGATGGCGCGTGCCGCCGCCGTGTACAGCGTGTCGTTGATCAGCGTGGACTTGCCCGAACCCGATACGCCCGTCACGCAGGTCATCAGGCCCACCGGGATATGCGCCTGCACATGCCGCAGATTGTTGCCGTGTGCGCCGATGACCGACAGCCATCCGGTGCCCGGACCCGGTTCGCGCGGCGGACGCCGGCGCTGCGAGGGCAGGGCGATGCTGCGGCGTCCGCTCATGTACTGACCGGTCAGCGAGGCCGGATGGGCCTCGATCTGCGCCGCCGTACCCTGGGCCACGACCCGGCCGCCATGCACGCCGGCGCCCGGTCCCATGTCGATGACGTAGTCGGCCACGCGGATCATGTCCTCGTCGTGCTCGACCACCAGCACGCTGTTGCCCAGATCGCGCAGGTGCTGCAGCGTGCCGATCAAGCGGTCGTTGTCGCGCTGATGCAGGCCGATGCTCGGCTCGTCGAGCACATACATCACGCCGGTCAGGCCCGAGCCGATCTGGCTGGCCAGCCGGATGCGCTGCGCCTCGCCGCCCGACAGCGTGTCGGCACTGCGGTCCAGGCTCAGGTAGTTCAGCCCGACATCGTTGAGAAACTGCAGCCGGTTGCCGATCTCGCGGACCACCTTCTCGGCGATCTCGGCCTTGGCTCCCTGCAACTGCAGGCCTCGAAAGTACGCATAGGCCTCGCGCAGCGTGGCCCGGCTGATCTCGTGGATGGTGCGGCGTTGTTCGCCCGTGCCCAGCATCACGTTGCGGGCCTCGCGCCGAAGGCGGCTGCCGCCGCAGTCCGGGCAGGGCTTGGTGCTGCGCAGAGTCGACAGCTCCTCGCGCACGGCGACCGAATCCGTCTCGCGAAAACGCCGCTGAAGATTGGGGATGATGCCTTCGAACGGGTGTTTCTTGCTCATGCGCCGGCCGGCCGAGGCCCCGCTTTCCAGCACGTAGGTGAACTTGATCTCCTCGTCGCCGGAGCCTTGCAGGATCACATGGCGTGCCTGTTCGGGCAACTGATCGAACGGGGTGTCGGTGCTGAAGCCCAGATGCTTGGCAACGGCCTCGAGCATGCCGAAGTAATAGGCATTGCGCCGATCCCAGCCCTTGATCGCCCCCGAGGCCAGCGACAGCGTCGGGAAAGCCACGACACGGGCCGGGTCGAACACTTCGCTGTGGCCCAGGCCGTCGCAGGTGGGGCAGGCACCCACGGGTGAATTGAACGAGAACAGGCGCGGTTCGAGCTCGCTGATCGAATAACCGCACACCGGGCAGGCGAACTTGGCGTTGAACAGGTGTTCCTGCCCGCTGTCCATCTCCAGCGCAATGGCGCGGCCGTCGGCCAGACGCAGCGCGGCTTCGAAGCTCTCGGCCAGCCGCTGCTGTGCATCGGGCTTGGCCCGGAGCCGGTCGATCACCACGTCGATGTCGTGTTTTTCCGTTTTCTTGAGCGCAGGCAGGTCGACGGCCTCGACCGTCTGGCCGTTCACGCGGAAACGCACATACCCCTGCGCCTGCAGATCCTCGAACAGCTTGCCGAACTCGCCCTTGCGTTCGCGCGCCACCGGCGCCAGCACCATCACCTTGGCGTCGTGCGGCAGCGCCAGCACGGCGTCCACCATCTGGCTGACCGTCTGGGCCTGCAGCGGCAAATGGTGGTCGGGGCAATGCGGCGTGCCTGCGCGCGCAAACAGCAGGCGCAGGTAGTCATGGATCTCGGTGACCGTGCCCACGGTCGAGCGCGGGTTGTGGCTGGTGGCCTTCTGCTCGATCGATATCGCCGGCGACAGACCTTCGATCAGGTCCATGTCGGGCTTGTCCATGAGCTGCAGGAACTGTCGGGCATAGGCCGACAGGCTTTCGACATAGCGCCGCTGCCCTTCGGCATACAGCGTATCGAAGGCCAGGGATGATTTTCCCGACCCGGACAGGCCGGTGATCACCACCAGCGCGTGCTTGGGGATGTCGAGATCGATGTTCTTGAGATTGTGCGTGCGCCCGCCCCGCAGACGGATGTAGCGTCCCTCGGAACTGGCGTCTGATGGCTTGCGGATATCGTCGTCGGTCATGGAGGCAACTGGCGGCCTGCGGGCGGATGCGCCCGCGCAAAGGCCAACTGGGCATCATACAAAGAAGATGCCTGCCGCGCAGAACCGCCCTCGGCGACAGGGCAGGTTCTTGCCCCGCCAACGAACCGGCCGAGCGCTCAGGCGGCCTGCATCTCGTCCGCGAGCGACTCGAGCCGGTAGCCCTGTCCGTAGACCGCGACCAGCCTGTAGCCGTTGCTGGGGCGAAGGTTGAGCACGCACCGGATGCGCGAGACATGGGTATCGAGCGAGCGCGACAGCAATTCGACCTCGGGCGGATGGGTCAGCGTCCAGACCGATTCCATGAGGTATTTGCGCGACATCAGCCGCCCCATGTTGCGGAAGAACAGCAGCGCCAGCTCGAACTCCTTCTGGGTCAGGTGCACCCGTTCGCCATTGATGCTGACGGCATGCAGCTTGGGTTTGAACACGTAATCGCCCCAGGTATAGACCGCAGCGGGCGACATGTAGGTTCGGCGCAGCAGGGCCTGCACCCGGGCTGCGAGCTCGCCGGCGCGGACGGGCAGACGCATGAAGTCGTCCACGCCGCTGCAGGCCAGGCTGCCCAGTGCGTCCTCTTCCTCGCGCGGATGCGCCAGGAGAAGAATGGGGATGGACGGGGTCGGTCCGTTGCGGACCCACTTGATCAGGTCCTTGCCGCTGGCGGCATGCCAGTCGATGACCAGCAGATCGAATGTTTCGTACCGCAGGTCGCGGATGAAGTCCATTCCGTCCGTATAAGGGTGGCAGGTGTGTCCGCCGGCTTCCAGTGCGTTTTTGACCGTGATGAGTGTTTGATTGTCTTGGTCGATGGCCGCGATTCGCATAATGTTCCGAGCTCCGCTTGACCGAGGTAAGCGGGCTATTCTCCTTCGTCGTGATTCAAGATTCCATGTGGTTTATTTTCTCTTCTTTTTGAATTTGCATGGTGAAAAATTGTCAGGCAACCCCAGAATTCAGGGAGACGACAGGATTTGTGATTATATTGACGCTCCGATTTTTGAGTCTCACATCGCGATGAATCCTGTGGGTTCTTTGCATTTTTAATGGATCGTCAGGCCCGCTATTATGTCTGAACCAATGAAAATAAAAGCACCACTATCAAATACGATGTGAAAGTGGCTCCTGTGATGTCATGAAAATGGCTCCTGTCATGCATGAGGGTACGGAAAGTTTTGACAAAATTTCCAAAATGACACTTTGGATAAAACTAAGTCATCAAAAAGATTGATATTCACTGATACTCCATGGCGTCGGTCCAAAACCAGGTGTCCTCATTCCAAAAGGGGCAGGCGGCGGCGGCCGGCATTCGGCTGCAGCGATCCGGGCGGTCGGGTGTCTCGCCGCGGGCGACCGGCCGCCGGTGGGATCGGGTAATGTGGCGGTCTGTAGCCGGCGGTTCATGCCGGTTCGGGAGACGCCATGAACCCTATTTTCGACATCGTCCATACCACCACCTACCGCTACCGCAAGCCGGTCGCATTCGGGACCCATCGGGTGATGTTCCGGCCGCGCGCCAGCCATGACCTGCGGGTGCTGGCCACCGACCTCCAGGTCAGTGTGCCGGCCGACATCCACATGGTTCAGGACGTGTTCTCGAACTCCATGGCTCTGGTCACGCCCAGCGAAGAGGCCAGCACGCTGAGCATCACCTGCTCGTTCACCATCGAGCATGCGGGCTCGTTCAACCTCGAACTGCCGATGGACCGCTCGGCGACCGCCTACCCGTTCGCCTACCGGGTCGAGGACCGGCTCGATCTCGAGCACTACCTGCGGCCTCAGTACGCCGACCCCGACGGCGTGCTGCAGGACTGGGCGCGGCAGTTCCTGCGCGATCCGCAGGTGTCGATTGCCGACGGACAAGGCGATCACCGCCTGGGCAGCCGCGAGATCCTCATCGCCATGACACACCATATCCAACGCACGCTCGAGTACGCGGCACGCGACGAGGAGGGCACGCAGTCGCCGGTCGAGACCCTGGCGCTGGGGACCGGGTCCTGCCGCGACTTCGCGCTGCTCATGATGGAGGCGGCCCGGCGCCTGGGCTATGCGTCCCGTTTCGTCTCGGGTTATCTCTACGACCCCGCGCTCGATCAGGATGCCGAATCGGGGATCACCGTCGTCGGTTCGGGCTCGACCCATGCCTGGGTCCAGGTCTTTCTGCCTGGGCCGGGCTGGGTGGCTTTCGACCCCACCAACGCCCTGTTCGGAGGCACCCATCTCATCCGGGTCGCCACGGCGCGCGATCCCAGCCAGGCCTCGCCGGTGTCGGGCACCTGGATGGGCGAGCCGGAAGACTTCATGGGCATGGAGGTCGACGTCCAGGTCACCCGGCGCTAGCGGTCGGTCCGGTGCACGGACTTGGGGCGAACGCTGAGACGTTTTAGCTTTTTCCCATCGCGATTTGATCCCTGATTTGGTGCCTCTATGGCCGAATCGGTATCATCACGCCCCATCTTGGGGACGATGGGTCCGGGCCTTGCCGTTGGCGCCGAAGCCGTCGATCGTTCAAGTCATGAGGACACAGGCCCGCCGCAACTCTGGTTTGCGGCGGGCCTGTGTTCATCCCGATGCTTCGCGCCGATTGTTCTCCGTCATGTCCAGTTCCGTTTCTGTGCAGCCTGCACGCAAGAAGGGGCCGTTTACGGCCTACATCATGATCGCCCTGGTGCTGGGTATCCTGGTTGGATACCTCTGCAACACCCAGTTGGCGGACCATGCCGCCGCCGTCACGGTGGCCGGTTATGTCTCCCTGATCGCCGACATCTTCCTGCGCCTGATCAAGATGATCATCGCGCCGTTGGTGTTCTCGACCCTGGTCGTCGGCGTGGCCCACATGGGCGACACCGGTGCGGTGGGCCGCGTGGGCGCCAAGGCGCTCGGCTGGTTCGTGATCTTTTCCGTCGTCTCGCTGTCGCTGGGACTGGTGCTGGCCAATGTGCTGCAGCCCGGTCACAACACCGGGCTGCCCTTGCCCGACGCAGCGGCCGTCTCCGGCGTGCAGACGGGCGGTCTGACCGCCAAGCAGTTCGTGCTGCACCTGGTGCCGTCCTCGGTGGTCCAGGCCATGGCCAACAACGAGATCCTGCAGATCGTGGTGTTCTCGTTGTTCCTGGGCACCGCGCTGGCCGCGCTGGGCGACCGCGCCCGTCACCTGGTCACGGTCATCGAGGAGCTCTCGCACGCCATCCTGCGTGTGACGCATGCGGTGATGAAGCTGGCGCCGCTGGCCGTTTTCGCGGCCATCACCTCCGTCATCGCCACGCAGGGCATCGGCATCCTGTGGACGTTCGCCAAGTTCATGGGCGGCTTCTACCTGGGCCTGGCCGTGCTGTGGTGCGTGCTGCTGCTGGCCGGCTGGGCGATGCTGGGCGGCCGTATCGTCGCGCTGATCAAGCTGCTGCGCGAACCCTTCCTGGTGTCGTTCTCGACCGCCAGTTCCGAGGCCGCCTACCCGAAGATGCTCGACGCCCTCGATCGGTTCGGCGTGCGCCGCCGCATTTCCAGCTTCGTGCTGCCCATGGGCTACTCGTTCAACCTCGACGGCTCGATGATGTACTGCGCGTTTGCCACCCTGTTCATTGCGCAGGTGTACGACATCCAGTTGCCGGTGGCCACGCAGATCGCCATGATGGGCCTGCTCATGCTGACGTCCAAGGGCATCGCCGGCGTGCCGCGTGCCTCGCTGGTGGTGGTCGCCGCCACCCTGGGGCCGTTCGACCTGCCCGAGGCCGGCCTGCTGCTCATCATGGGCGTGGATCAGTTCCTCGACATGGGCCGCTCGGCCACCAACGCCGTCGGCAACGGCATCGCCGCCGCGGTCGTGGCCAAGTGGGAGGGCGACCTGCTGCCCGAAGGCCAGGTCGATGGCGATGCCGCCGAAGATGTCGGCGCGCGGCCGCCAGAGCCCGTGCTGCCGTCGTCCGTGGTCTGACCGGGCGGCTTCAGGGCGCCGGCGGCGGCGCCTGAGGCGGGCGAGTCGGTTCGGGCGCGGGCGGGTGGAAAGGCGCCAGCATGTGCTGGGCCAGTACCGCATACAGCGGCCGGCTGATCATGCGCGACACCAGGCTGGCCAGCATGGCGGCCGCCATCAGGCTGAGCACCATGGCGTGCCCGTCGACCATCTCCATCACGATGATGAACGAGGTCAACGGGGCCTGGGTGACCGCCGCCAGGAATCCGGCCATGCCCATGGCGATCAATGCCGGGCTGATCCCGCCGGCGCCGTTCATGCCCAGCAGTGCGGCGATATCGTGCCCGATGCCCGCGCCGATCGACAGCGAAGGCGCAAAGATGCCGCCCGGCACGCCCGTCCAGGCCGTCAGCCACGTGGCCATGAACTTGAGCATCACGTACAGCGTCGGTACGTCGGCATGGCCGGCCAGCATGTGCTGGACCGTCTCGGAGCCCGAGCCGAAGGTGGTGCCGTCGCTGACCAGCCCGATCACGGCCACGGCCAGGCCGCCCGCTGCCGCGAAGCGCACCGGAAAACGCTTGCGCCAGGCGGTGAAGCGATCGGGCGACAGGCCGGTGAGCGAGGCCGTGAGCAGGCGGGCGAACAGGCCGCCCAGCAGGCCGCTCACGAGGATGACCAGCAGCCCCGGCGCCAGCGCGCCCCAGCTCAGCGTGGGCACCCGGATGACGCCGAAGTAGCTCAGATTGCCGAAGGCCGAGACGCCCATCAACCCCGCCAGCACGATGGCCGCGATGATCAGGCCGCTGTTGCGCGATTCCAGGCGGCGCGAGAGCTCCTCGATGGCGAACACCACGCCGGCCAGCGGCGCATTGAAGGCGGCCGCGATGCCGGCGGCGCCGCCGGCGACCAGCAGCGCATGCTCGCTGATGCCGGAGTTGGGCCGCAGCCACATGCGCGCGTTCTGCATGATGCCCGCCGCGACCTGCACCGACGGGCCTTCGCGGCCGATCGACAGGCCGGCCAGCAGGCCCGCGCTCGACAGCCCGATCTTGGCCAGCGAGATGCGGATGGAGGTGAAGGCATGGCGGCGGGCCGGGGGCAATGCCGGATCGAGTGCCGCCATCACTTGCGGAATGCCCGAGCCGCCGGCCGTCGGCACCCAGCGGCGCGTGAACCACACGATGGCCGCCGTCCAGGCCGGGATCCAGATCAGCACCAGCCACTGCCGCTCTTCGTGCAGGGACTCGAACTGCGAGAAGGCCCATTCGCTGGCCACCGTGAACCCCACCACGCACAGGCCGGCCACGACGGCGTACGCCAGCACGATCCCGCGGTCCAGCCACATGCGGCCGTTCGACAGTTCCTCGTGGATGTGGGAGAAGAAATCCGGATCGCGCGGTGCATCGTGCACCGGGCCTGCGGCATCGGGCTGTGCGGGCGGGTTCTTGGGGCTTTCAGGCTGCATGGCGCTCCATTTTTGCACTGCAGGCCCGGCCTGCACAGTGTCGTTTACCGGGATGCAGGGACTCTGGTTGCCGGTCGTTCGTCAAATGGCCGGTGCGGTGACTGCATGATGCGGCAAAATGGGGGGTCGAACGCGGCATGCGCCGCCCATTCCAGAGAGAGCACAGAGAACACACATGGCATCGGTCAACAAAGTCATCATCGTCGGCAACCTGGGCCGAGATCCCGAAATGCGTTACCTGCCCAGCGGTGACGCCGTTGCCAACGTCACGATCGCCACGACCGACCGCTACCGCGACAAGCAGAGCGGCGAAAACAAGGAGATCACCGAATGGCACCGCGTGAACTTCTTCGGCAAGCTCGCCGAAATCGTGGGCCAGTACCTGCGCAAGGGCAGTCAAGTCTATATCGAGGGTAGCCTGCGTACACGCAAGTGGACGGATCAGGCGGGCGTCGAGAAGTACAGCACCGAGATCCGTGCCGACACCATGCAGATGCTGGGCAGCCGCCAAGGCGGCGGTGGCGCCGGTCCGGCCGGTGGCGGCTACGGCGGCGGCAATGACGGTTATGGCGACGACGGCTACGGCGCCCCGGCAGCCGCGCCTGCGCCGGCCGCACGCCGCCCGGCTCCTCCCGCTGCCGCACGTCCGGCCCCTGCGCCCGCACCCGCTCAGCGTCCGCAGCAGGCGGCCAGCGGCTTCGACGACATGGACGACGACATCCCGTTCTAAGCCGGGTCAAGCGCGTCGAGCAGTGAGCGTGCCCCACGGGGCACACGTCGCATGCACAACATCGTGTGCATGCTTCCCGGGCAGGGTTCAGACGGGCCGGCATGCAGCCGGCCTGTTGCGTCGTCCCTGCCTGTTGCGCGGGGCGGGCCTCAGCCCAGGCGACCGAACGAAACCGCTTCGGACATCACCGTGCCTTCGATCTGATCGATCAGCCGCATCAACGGCTTGAGTTCGATGTAGCGGTTGGTGGTGTGGCGGATGTAGGCCAGGAAACGGGGCGTGTCGGCCAGGTACTTGTCCTTGCCGTCCCGCAGTGTCAGCCGGGCAAAGATGCCGGCCACCTTGAAATGGCGCTGCAGGCCCATCCATTCCACGTTTCGATAGAACGCACCGAAATCGCTGTGCCAGTCTTGGTGATCCAGCAGCCCGGCCTTGCGCGCTTTTTCCCAGTAGCGAATCGTGATGTCGATCACCACCTCCTCGTCCCAACTGAGGAAAGCGTCGCGCATGAGGCTGGCGATGTCGTAGGTCACCGGGCCGTAGACGGCATCCTGGAAATCGAGCACGCCGACGGAGAGGCCGGGGCGCGGCGGCACCATGAGGTTGCGCGGCATGAAGTCCCGGTGCACATAGACCTGCGGCGCTGCCAGGTTGTGGGCCGTGATCATCGCAAAACCCTGGTTGAGCACGGCCTGCTGGCTGGCGTTGAGCGTGACGCCCCGGTGGCGCTGGATGTACCACTCGGGGAAAAGGGCCAGCTCGCGCTGCAGCAGGGCTTCGTCGTAGACCGGCAGCACGCCGGGGCGCGAGGCCAGTTGCCACGCCACCAGCGCATCCAGCGACTGCACCAGCAGGTCGTGGATCTCGGCGGTGGGCGTGCCGAGCGGCATCAGGTCGAGCGGGCGCTCCTGGCGCTGGGCGATCAGCTCCAGCAGGGTCTGGCCGCCCAGGTCTTCCAGCAGCATGAATCCGTGCGCCTGATCCCATTCCAGAATGCGGGGCACGCGCAGGCCCGCTTCGGCCATGAGTTCGGCGACCTGCACAAACGGGTGGCTGTTCTCGAGCGCCGGCGGGGCGTCCATGACGATGCAACTGCCGGTGCCGTGCAAAGTTGCGGGCGATGCGGGAACTGCCGGGGCTGTGCCGGGCTCGATAGAGGCGGCATCGATACGCAGGTACCGGCGGAAGCTGGCATCTGCCGAGGCCAGCCTGACGCTGGCCGGGTTGAGTGCGTGGCGAGGCGCCACGGCACTCAGCCAGTTCTCGAAGGCATGCTGACGCGTCGCGTCGGACCAGGTCACGGGGGCAGTGTTCATGAAGAGGAGGCCCGGGTGCAGGGCCGATGAAAACAGGACAGAGGAAAGGAAATGGATCGGGATGAGAGCCGCGCAGCGTGATTATCGTGCCATGGGCACCGGCCGCCCGCGCATGGCCGGGGTTCTGCGATACGGCGGCGCGGCGGGTGTCATGGATAATCCAGCGTACGAATCGGCGGCAGGCTGCCGGCACCGGTGGCAGTGGGCCGCCGGGCCGGTCGGCGCGCCGCGAAATGTTTCATGAATTTGGTGACCCGTGTCCAGCCCTCCATGCGCCGTACCCGCTGTTTCAGCCTGAACCCCCTCCTGTTGCCGGTGTTGCTGGCCTGGACTCTGCCCGCCTGGCTGCCAGCCGCGCACGCGCAGACCTTGCTGACCCAGCCGACCGAGTCGCCCCGCCCGCTGTCTCTGCGCCCGAGCAGTGCGCTGCAAGACCGTCCGGTCGTCGACGAGTCCCTGCTGCCGCTGTTCGTGACCGGCGATCGCCTGACCGGCCAGACCGAGGGCGAGATGACCGTCGAGGGCAATGCCATGCTGCGCCGCGGCACGGGCATGATCCGGGGCGACCGGCTGAGCTACGACTCCCGTACCGAGCGCGCCCGCGCCCAGGGCAACGTGCTCATCAACCGCGACGGCAACACCTTCGAGGGCCCCGAGGTCGACGTCAACGTCAACACCTACGAGGGCTACTTCAACCAGCCGAGCTACCACCTGGCGATCAACGGCGGCAACGGCGATGCCAGCCGCGTGGATTTCATCAACCGCTCCGAGGCCGTGGCCCACGACGCCACGTTCAGCACCTGCGCCCGCGAACCGGGCCAGACCTGGTCGCCCGACTGGGTGCTGCAGGCCAGCCGGATCGACTTCGACCAGGAGAACGATGTCGGTTTTGCCCGCAACGTGGTGTTGCGTTTCAAGGATGTGCCCATCCTGGCCGCTCCGGCCATGAGCTTTCCGCTCAGCGACAAACGCAAGACCGGATTGCTGCCTCCCACCATGGGCATCGACAGCACCAGCGGCGTGGTCTACAGCCAGCCGTTCTATTGGAACATCGCGCCGCAGTACGACGCCACCATTTCGCCGACGCTGATGGCCAAGCGCGGCCTGGACATGCGCACCCAGTTCCGTTACCTGGGGGAAGACTACACCGGGCAGATCCGCTACAACTACCTGGGCAACGACCGTGTCCGCGACGAGGACCGCTGGGGCCTGCGCTGGCAGCACGACGCGCTCTACCGCACCGAACTGCCCGGTCTGTCGCGCATCGGCCTGCACCTGAACTACAACCAGGTCAGCGACAGCAACTACTGGCGCGACTTCAGCGAATTCAATCAGAACGACTGGATGCAGCGCCTGTTGCCGCGCGACTTCAAGATCGACTGGCGCGACGGCGGCTACTCGGGCCTGTTGCGCGTGACCAAGTGGCAGACCCTGCAGGATGACGACTCCATCATCCTGCCGCCCTACGACCGCACGCAACTGGCCATGGGCTACAACAAGCGCAATTGGGGCAGCAGCGGCCTGGACGTCAGTGTCGGCGGTGATGTGAGCCATTTCATGGGTGAGCGCTCGATTACAGGGCAGCCCAATGCCGACCGGGCCGTTCTCAAGGCGCAGGTCAGCTATCCCTGGCGGACGCCCGGGGCCTACGTGATCCCGAGCGTGAAGATCCAGGGCATGAGCTACGACTTCGACCAGCCGCTGGCGGCCAACGGCCGGCGCAGCGCCAGCGTGGCCGTGCCCAGCTTCAGCGTCGACAGCGGACTGGTCTTCGAGCGCGATGCATCGGTCTTCGGCCGTGCCTATACGCAGACGCTGGAGCCCCGTGCGTATTACGTCTACACGCCCTACCGCGACCAGAGTTTCCTGCCTGTCTACGACACGGCCGCCAACGACTTCAACTTCGCATCCATCTATGCGGATACGCCCTATTCGGGCAACGACCGCATCGTCGACAACAACCTGCTGACCATCGGCGCCACCTCGCGTTTCATCGACCCGGCCTCGGGCGGCGAAGTCATGCGTTTTGCCCTGGCCCAGCGCCTGCGGTTCGACACCCAGCGCGTGACCCTGCCGGGCGAGGATCCCAATTCAGACAAGCTCAGCGACCTGCTGGGCGGTGCCAACGTGACCTGGAACGCGCACTGGAGCAGCGATGCCACGGTGCAGTACAACTACGACGACAAGCGTTCGGTGCGCACGGCGCTGGGTGCCACCTATTCGCCCGGAAACTATCGGCGCGTTTCGGCGTCTTACCGCCTGCAGCGCGGATCGAGCGAACAGATCGACGTGAGCTGGCAGTGGCCGCTGGACGACCTCTGGCGTCGCGGGCAGGAGGACGCCTTCAGCATCGCCGGGGGCGGACTGGGCGGCGGGCGCATCCACACCGTCGGCCGGCTCAACTACAGCTTGCAAGACAGCCGCCTCATCAACACGCTTGTGGGCTTCGAGTACGACGGGTGCTGCTACATTGCACGCGTCGGCCTGGAGCGCCGGCAGACGGGGCAGACCACCTCGAACAAGCGCATCCTGTTCCAGCTCGAGTTCGTCGGTTTTGCCCGCGTCGGCTCGGGCGCCCTGAGTTCTTTTGTCGACAACGTTTCCGGCTACCAGACACTGCGCGACGGCAACACCGTGGCCCCCAGCCGCTACAGCAACTATGACTAAACCCTTTTCTTTTGCCACCCTGGCCGTGTGCACGGCGCTGGCCGTCTCGTTCGTGGGGTCTGCCACTGCGCAAGGCCTGCGCTCGGGGGGCTCGGGCTCCAGCAGCTTTTCCCTGCCCTCCCTGTCGGGCATGACCGCGCAGGCCAACGTCACGCGCGAGGCCGATTACATCGTGGCGCTGGTCAATTCCGAGCCGATCACACGCAACCAGCTCGAGCAGGCCGTCGCCCGGGTGCGCCAGCAGGCCGCCGGTCAGCAACTGCCGCCCGCTGCCCAGCTCTATCCCCAGGTGCTCGACCAGCTCATCAACACGCGTGTCGAGCTGCAATCGGCCAAGGAGATGGGCGTCAACATCAGCGAGCCCATGGTCGATCAGGTGGCGCTCAACATCGCCCAGCAGAACCAGATCGGCGACCTGGCCGAGCTGCGCCGTCGTGTCGAGGCCGATGGCCTGACTTGGAATGGTTTCCGCTCGAATCTGCGCGAGCAGCTCACTCTCAGCCGGGTTCGCGAGCAGGCTCAGAACAGCCGGACCCAGATCAGCGAGCGCGAGATCGACGACTACCTGCTGGAGCATGGCCAGGGCGGAGCCCAGCAGGCCGCCAGCGCCTCGGTCAACCTGGGGCACATCCTGATCGAGTTGCCCGAGAACGCCACGGCCGACGTCGTGGCCCGCCAGCAAGCCAAGGCGCAGAGCCTCGCGGATCAGGCCCGGCAGCCCAACGCCGACTTCGCCGCACTGGCCAAGGCCAATTCGAACAGCAGCGCCGAACGCGACCAGGGCGGTGCCATGGGCCTGCGACCCGCCGACCGTTATCCCGAACTGTTTATCCAGAGCACACAATCGTTGCCGGTGGGCGGCATCGCCGGGCCCATCCGCTCGGGTGCGGGTTTCCACATCCTGAAGGTGCTCGAACGCCCGTCGGCCGGCAACGGCGGCGGTGTGCAGGTGACCCAGACCCATGCACGGCATATCCTGCTGCGTCCCGACGCGCAGCTCAGCGAGGCCGCAGCGGTCGAGCGCCTGGGGCAGATGCGCCGGGACATCGTCAGTGGCAAAGCCGATTTCGCCACGCTGGCTCGCCAGCAGTCCGAGGACGGCTCTGCCGAGCAGGGCGGCGATCTGGGCTGGGCCAATCCGGGCATGTTCGTGCCCGAGTTCGAACAGGCGCTCAACCGCCTTCAGCCCGGACAGGTTTCCGAGCCGCTGGTCTCGCGTTTCGGTGTTCACCTGATCGAGGTGCTGGAGCGCCGCCAGGGAACCGTCAGCGAACGCGAACAGCGTGATTCCGTCCGCGCCATCCTGCGCGAGCAGAAGTCCGAAGAATCGTACGCCGAATGGATGCGCGAGATCCGTGCACGCGCCTTCGTCGAATACCGCAACACGCCGCAATGAGCCGGGAGCAGCAACGACGTCCCGCGCCTGCGGGGGCCCGCCAGTCCACGTCCAAGGGACATGTCGCACGCAAGCGTTTTGGCCAGCATTTCCTGTCCGATGCCGGCATCATCGATGGCATCCTGCGCGAGATCGATCCGCGTCCCGGCCAGCCCGTGGTCGAGATCGGCCCTGGCCTGGCGGCCATCACCCAGCCGCTGGTCGAGCGGCTGGGCCGTCTGACGGTCGTCGAGCTCGATCGCGACCTTGCCGCCCGCCTGCGCCAGCATCCGCAGCTCGACGTGATCGAGTCCGACGTGCTCAAGGTCGATTTCACGGAAGTGGCAGCCCGCCTGGGCGTGCCGCGGGTGCGTGTGGTGGGCAATCTGCCCTACAACATCTCGTCGCCCATCCTCTTTCACCTGCTGGCGTTCGTGGACGTCATCGAGGACCAGCATTTCATGCTGCAGAAGGAAGTGATCGACCGAATGGTGGCCCGGCCCGCCACCCTGTCTCTTATACACATCTGACGCTGCCGACGAATAGAGAGGTGT
>ERZ1031720.12-NODE-12-length-25034-cov-9.524200_pt1 | contig 25034 bp, 34 predicted proteins | sample MGYA00518750_ERZ1031720 | MGnify/ENA primary metagenome ERZ1031720 (study PRJEB33718, sample SAMN03160008) | human skin metagenome | collected 2014-04-10 | study: EMG produced TPA metagenomics assembly of the PRJNA266117 data set (Human skin bacterial metagenome and... | reverse complement strand
GAGATTTCTGCCTGTCTCGTGGGCTCGGAGATGTGTATAAGAGACAGAGACCGACCCGTGTACGGTCGAGAACCAGCCAGAGGATCGCGCCGACGACCATGCTCAATCCGATGACGAAGATCCGGAAAAGAGGGTAACCCCCCATGCCGCCGGGAAGCTCGATGAAGTCGTTCGTCCATTCGGGTGGATCGAACTGGTATGTCAAGCCACCGAATCCGGCCAGCATGAGGTCGGCGGCGACGATGGCCAGACCCAGCGTCACCAGGGCCTGACGGAGATCCTGACCGCGAAGCCTGTCCAGGACAACGCGCTGCAGAATCCAGCCCAGGGCCGCTGCGGCGAGAGCGCCGGCCGCGGCGCCGGCATACCAGTTGCCCCCTGCATCGCTCACGAAGTAGCCGACATACCCTCCGAACAGGTACAGAGCGCCATAGGCAAGATTCACGGTCCGCATCAGACCGAAGGTCAGCGTGAAACCCATGGCGACCAGAAAGTACAGCGCCGCGGCGGATGTGCCGTTGAGCAGGGCCAATGCGAGTGTTTTCATGGCCTGCGGCTCGCCGCCGCGGAGCGACCGGCTTCTTGACTGCCCAATGACAACATCGTAAAAACTCCTTCATGTCGAAGGCCCTACGATAGGCAGGCAGTCGACACCAGTCCCGGCCGGCGTTGAGCAATGATCAACATCCGGGCGATCAAGGGAAACTACCCAGCCGCAACGAAACGCCGTGCCTGCACCGAAAAGGCTCGCTGCCGCCCGGCATGCACGCTTGCACGCTTGCACACCACGAGGACTCATCGGTCATGAACGTTCCGGAATACAGCGCCCCGCCTTCCGCCGACGGTCCATCCCAACGCCGGGTGGTCGATGCGCTGCTGCGCCATCTGCCGTCCCACGCCGTGCTGTGGACGGACGAGAGCACCACGCCTTACGAATGCGACGGCCTGACCGCCTACCGCCAGCGGCCGCTGGCCGTCGCGCTGCCGGAAACAGACGCCCAGGTCCAGCAGGTTCTCCGGACCTGTCATGCCTTGCAGGTTCCCGTGGTTGCCCGCGGTGCGGGCACGGGCCTGTCGGGCGGCGCCATGCCCCATGCGCGCGGCGTCACACTGAGCCTGGCCAAGTTCAACCGCATTCTGGCCATCGACCCGGCGGCCCGCACGGCCCTCGTGCAGGCGGGGGTGCGCAACCTGGCGATATCCGAGGCTGCCGCGCCTCATGGTCTGTACTACGCACCCGATCCGTCGAGCCAGATCGCCTGCACCATCGGCGGCAATGTGGCCGAGAACTCGGGGGGCGTGCATTGCCTGAAATACGGATTGACGGTGCAGAACGTTCTCAAGGTCAAGGGCTATAGCGTCGAAGGCGACGCCGTCGAGTTCGGCAGCGACGCGCTCGATACGGCGGGCCTCGATCTGCTGGCCATCCTCAACGGCAGCGAAGGCATGCTGGCGGTGACCACCGAGGTGACGGTCCGCCTCATCCCCAAGCCGCAACTGGCGCGTTGCATCATGGCCAGCTTCGACGACATGCGGCGGGCAGGCGACGCCGTCGCGGCCATCATTGCCGCAGGCATCATTCCGGCCGGACTGGAGATGATGGACAGGCCCATGACCGCAGCCGTCGAAGATTTCGTGCATGCAGGCTACGACCTGGCCGCCGAGGCAATCCTGCTGTGCGAATCCGACGGCACGCCCCACGAGGTCGAAGAAGAAATCGGGCGCATGCGCGAGGTGCTGCTGCGCTGCGGCGCCACGGCCATCACGGTGAGCGTGGACGAGGCCGAACGCCTGCGTTTCTGGAGCGGCCGCAAGAACGCTTTTCCGGCCAGCGGCCGCATCAGTCCCGATTACATGTGCATGGACTCGACCATCCCGCGCAAGCGCCTGGCCGACATCCTGCTGGCCATCCAGGCCATGGAGCGGAAGTACGGCCTGCGCTGCGTCAACGTCTTCCATGCGGGCGACGGCAACCTGCATCCGCTCATCCTGTTCGATGCCAACGATCCGGACCAGTTGCATCGATGCGAACGGTTCGGCGCCGACATCCTGGAGACCAGCGTGGCGATGGGCGGCACCGTCACGGGTGAACACGGCGTGGGCGTCGAGAAGCTCAACTCGATGTGCGTGCAGTTCACCGCCGAGGAGCGCGAGGCGATGCTGGCCGTGAAGCGGGCGTTCGATCCGGCCGGCTTGCTCAACCCCGGCAAGGTGATCCCCAGCCTTCATCGCTGCGCCGAGTACGGGCGCGTCGTCATTCGCGGCAGCCAGGGGCAGGGCTGGTCGCATCCCGATCTGCCGCGCTTCTGACGCACAGAGCCGAGGCATCGGCGCCGGCCGTTCAACGCATCAGGTCAGGTGTGCTGCGAGCCAGGCCAGCACCGCGAGCGGCATGGCCGTGACCCGGCCGGGCCAGGCGCCCTGTGCAAAGCCGACATGGCCTCCCCTGGCGGGCTGCCACAGGGTCACATGGCGGCCCACCTCGAGTGCATCGGGCAGGCAGGCCGGGGGCACGAACGGGTCGTTGCGCGCATTGAGCAGCAGCGCCGGCAAGGCGATCTCGTGCAGACGGGGCCGGGCCGAGGCCCGGGTCCAGTAGTCGGCCACGCCGGCATAGCCGTGCAACGGTCCGGTGAAGACGTCGTCGAACGCCCACAGGTCACGCGCGGCCTCCAGACGCCCGGCATCGAAGAGACCGGGGAACTGTCCCAGCTTGATCCGGGCCTTGGCTTTCATGGTCCGCAGGAACATGCGGCCGTAGACCTGCCGGTTGAAGCCGCGGCCCAGGTTCAAGCCTGCGGTCATCAGGTCCAGCGGGGCGGATACCGCCGCCAGCGCCTGAACGGTCTGACGGGCGCTGTTTCCGGCCTCCTGGGCCCAGCGCAGCAGGGCATTGCCGCCCAGGGACACCCCCACGGCCACCAAGGGCCCCGAATGGTCTTTCCGCAGGCGCTGCAGGATCCAGCCCACCTCTTCGAAGTCGCCCGAATGGTAGGCCCGCGGCGCCCGATTGACCTCGCCGCTGCAACCGCGGAAATGCGGCACCGCAAAGGCCCAGCCGGCCTGCAGGCAGGCATCGGCCATGGCGAGTGCATAGGGACTGCGCGAAGAGCCTTCCAAGCCGTGGAACAGGACCAGCAGGGGCCGGTTGCCGGCTTGGGGTACCGAGACCGATGGCACGGTCCCGCCGGGGGCTCCAGCGACGCCGGATGGCCCGCCGGGGGCCGCTGCAGGCCGCAGATGGTCGACATCGATGAAATCGCCGTCGGGCGTATCCCAGCGCTGCCGGTGCCATTGCGGAGCCGGGCCGGCGTGGCGGCCCGAGAACAGCGCGGGCCAGATGGTCTGCAGGTGCCCTGCTCCGCGGCCGTCCCCACCCAGCCACCAGGGCGATGACGCGCGCCAGCCGGGTCCGGGATCGATCATGGCCTCAATGCAGCACGGAGGGGTTGTCGTTGACTTCGTGCAGCTCGGCCCCCGAGGCCGGGCCGGCATGGTGCGCCACCAGGCGCCAACCCTGGGCGGTGCGGTGATAGACGTTGGTCGCCACCACATAGACCTCGTCGACGCCGTCCGCATCGACCACTTCCACCCGTTCGATCAGGCTGTGCACCGCGCAGGTCATGGTTTCGACCCGCCGGACCTGCTCGGTGTGGATGCGCAGCGCGCCGTGCGAGAGCAGTTGCTCGTAGCCGCGCCGGATGGCACCGCTGCCTACCATGCGAGGGGCGCCGGGGTGCACGCAGACGATCTCGTCCTCGTCGGCCCAGCAGGCCATGACCCGCTCGACATCGGCGTCGCGCAAGGCTTCATAGAACGTCGTTTCGATTTCGTCCGGGCTGCTCGACAACGCGACAGCACGCATGCGGGTCTGGGGCATAGTGGCCGCATCATATGCGGTTCGTGCGTGCCGACCCACATTGTCGAGCGATCCACCACAGTGCTGCTCGGGCTTCGCTTGAAGCCGCCCCCTGGATGATGCTAGAGCGCCGCGGCGACGTGCATGAATGGCGCGGCCATGAAAAAAGCCACCCGAAGGTGGCTTGTCTTGTGCGTATGGACCCACAGGCCGCCGGCGTTGCCGCACGGCCTTCTGTCCATCAGCGACCGCTGCGAAAACGACGCAGGGCCGAAACCTGTGCGGCCAGCACGGCCAGTTCCGACTGGGCACGGGCCTGGTCGATCTGGGTCTTGGCGCCGCGCAGTGCCTCTTCGGCTTCCTTGCGTGCTTCGAGAGCCTTCTGTTCGTCCAGGTCCTTGCCACGGATCGCGGTATCGGACAGGACCGTCACGCAGTCGGGCTGCACTTCCAGGATACCGCCGGCCACGAAGATGAACTCCTCTTTGCCGTCGACTCCCTGAATGCGCACCGAACCCGGCTTGATGCGGGAAATCAACGGTGTATGACGCGGATAGATGCCCAACTCACCCAGCTCGCCGGGCAGGGACACAAACTTGGCCTCGCCCGAGTAGATGGATTCCTCGGCACTGACAACGTCGACCCTGATGGTGTTCATGTGTCGTTCCTTATGCTTTTGATGGACCGGTGGCCTCTGTTCGCGGCGGCGGCCCTAGCGTCCCGGTCCATGAACCGGAGCGCGCGGGCAGCCTGCCAGGCGATCAGGACGCCAGCTTCTTGGCCTTCTCGAAAGCCTCGTCGATCGTGCCGACCATGTAGAAAGCCTGTTCGGGCAGATGATCGCACTCGCCGGAGGTGATCATCTTGAAGCCGCGGATGGTTTCCTTGAGCGACACGTACTTGCCGGGAGCGCCCGTGAACACTTCGGCCACGTGGAAAGGCTGCGACAGGAAACGCTGGATCTTGCGGGCACGGGCCACGCTCAGCTTGTCTTCCGGTGCCAGTTCGTCCATGCCCAGAATGGCGATGATGTCGCGCAGTTCCTTGTAGCGCTGCAGGGTGTTCTGCACCGAACGCGCCACTTGGTAGTGCTCTTCGCCGACCACATGCGGGTCGAGCTGGCGGCTGGTGGAGTCCAGCGGATCGACGGCGGGGTAGATGCCCAGCGCGGCGATGTCGCGGCTCAGCACCACGGTCGAGTCCAAGTGGGCGAAGGTCGTGGCAGGCGAAGGATCGGTCAAGTCATCGGCAGGCACGTAGACGGCCTGGATGGAGGTGATCGAGCCGACCTTGGTGGAGGTGATGCGTTCCTGCAGGCGGCCCATTTCTTCGGCCAGAGTAGGCTGGTAGCCCACGGCGGAAGGCATGCGGCCCAGCAGGGCGGACACTTCGGTACCGGCCAGGGTGTAGCGGTAGATGTTGTCCACGAAGAACAGCACGTCGCGGCCTTCGTCGCGGAACGACTCGGCGATGGTCAGGCCGGTCAGGGCCACGCGCAGACGGTTGCCCGGGGGCTCGTTCATCTGGCCGTAGACCATGGACACCTTGGAGTCCTCGAGCTTCTCGAGGTTCACCACGCCCGAATCGGCCATTTCGTGATAGAAGTCGTTGCCCTCGCGGGTACGCTCGCCCACACCAGCGAACACCGACAGACCCGAGTGAGCCTTGGCGATGTTGTTGATGAGTTCCATCATGTTCACGGTCTTGCCCACGCCGGCGCCGCCGAACAGGCCCACCTTGCCGCCCTTGGCGAACGGGCAAACCAGGTCGATCACCTTGATGCCGGTTTCCAGCAGCTCTTGCGAGGGGCTGAGTTCGTCGTATGCGGGCGGCTTGCGGTGAATGGAAGCCGTCAGTTCCTGGCCCACGGGACCACGTTCGTCGATCGGCTGACCCAGCACGTCCATGATGCGGCCGAGCGTGGCCTTGCCGACCGGCACCGTGATGGGTGCACCCGAGTTCGTCACGATCAGGCCGCGGCGCAGACCATCCGACGAACCCAGCGCAATGGTACGCACCACGCCGTCGCCCAGCTGTTGCTGAACTTCCAGCGTCAGCGCAGAGCCTTCGAGCTTGAGTGCGTCATAGATTTTCGGCATCTGGTCACGCGGGAATTCCACGTCGACCACGGCGCCGATACATTGAACGATTTTTCCTTGAGCCATGTGCTTGCTCCGATAAATTTGCAGATTCTTGGACGGTCAGACCGCAGCGGCCCCGGCCACGATTTCCGACAGCTCTTTGGTGATGGCAGCCTGGCGGGTCTTGTTGTAGACCAGCTTGAGCTCGCCGATCAGCGTGCCCGCGTTGTCGGTCGCGGCCTTCATGGCCACCATCCGAGCGGACTGCTCGGAGGCCAGGTTCTCCAGGACGGCCTGGTAGACCAGCGCTTCGACGTAGCGCACCATGAGGTCGTCGATCACCGTCTGTGCATCCGGCTCGTAGATGTAGTCCCACGAATGGGCCTGCTTCTCTTCCTCGGATTGCGCCAGGTGATGGTCGGGCAACGGCAGCAGTTGCTCGATCACAGGCTCCTGTTTCATCGTATTGAGGAAACGGGTGTAGCACAGGTAGACAGCGTCGAACTGGCCTTCGAAGTAAGGCTTGATCAACACCTTGACCGGGCCGACGAGCTGGTCGAGCTGGGGCTTGTCGCCCAGCTGGACCGCCTGCGCGACGACCTTGGCGCCGATGCGGCTGAGGAAGCCGAGGCCCTTGTTGCCGATGGCGACCACTTCGACGTGGTTGCCTTCGGCTTCGAGCTCACGCAGCTTGCCGGTGACCTGCCGCAGCACGTTGGTGTTGAGGCCGCCGCACAAGCCCTTGTCCGTCGTGACCACCAGCAGGCCGACCCGTTTGGTCGGCACCGCGGGGGTGACCATGAAGGGGTGCTTGTACTCGGGCGTGGCCTGTGCCAGATGCGCCGTGATGTTGCGGACCTTGTCTGCGTAAGGGCGACCCGAACGCATCCGTTCCTGCGCCTTGCGCATCTTGGACGCCGCGACCATTTCCATGGCTTTGGTGATCTTCTTGGTGTTTTCCACCGATTTGATCTTGCCGCGTATTTCCTTACCTGATGCCATCTCGACTCCTGTTCAGAATGGTCGCCGCGCTCAGGCGAACGATTTCTTGAATGCCGTGATGGCAGCGGTCAGTTCGGCTTCCGTGTCCTTGTCCAGCTTCTTGGTCGCTTCGAGGGTCTCGAGCAACGCGCCATGGCTGGTCTTGAGGAACTGGTGCAGGCCGTGTTCGAAGTCAAGAACCTTCTTGACATCCACATCGTCCATGAAGCCCTTGGTGACGGCGAACAGCGTTGCGCCCATCAGGGACACCGACAGCGGCTGGTACTGAGCCTGCTTGAGCAGTTCGGTCACACGTGCGCCACGGTCGAGCTGACGGCGGGTCGCTTCGTCGAGGTCGGAAGCGAACTGCGCGAACGCAGCCAGTTCACGGTACTGTGCCAGATCGGTACGGATACCGCCGGACAGGCCCTTGACGATCTTGGTCTGGGCCGCACCGCCGACGCGCGACACCGAGATACCGGCGTTGATGGCGGGGCGGATACCGGCGTTGAACAGACCGGTTTCCAGGAAGATCTGGCCGTCGGTGATCGAGATCACGTTGGTCGGAACGAAAGCGGACACGTCGCCGGCCTGGGTTTCGATGATGGGCAGAGCCGTCAGCGAACCCGTCTTGCCCTTGACTTCACCCTTGGTGAAGGCTTCGACGTAGTCGGCGTTCACGCGGGCTGCACGTTCGAGCAGGCGGCTGTGGAGATAGAACACGTCGCCGGGGAAAGCTTCGCGGCCCGGGGGACGGCGCAGCAGCAACGAGACCTGGCGGTAGGCGACGGCTTGCTTGGACAGGTCGTCGTACACGATCAGGGCGTCTTCGCCACGATCGCGGAAGTATTCGCCCATGGTGCAGCCCGCGTAGGCCGACACGTACTGCATGGCAGCGGAGTCGGCAGCCGAGGCGGCCACGACGATGGTGTACTCGAGGGCGCCGGCTTGCTCGAGGGCACGCACGACGTTCTTGATCGACGAAGCCTTCTGGCCGATGGCCACGTAGATACACGTGACGCCCTGGCCCTTCTGGTTGATGATCGTGTCGAGCGCCACGGCGGTCTTGCCGGTCTGGCGGTCGCCGATGATCAGCTCGCGCTGGCCACGGCCGATCGGCACCATGGAGTCGATCGACTTCAGGCCGGTCTGCAGGGGCTGGTCGACGGATTGACGTGCGATCACGCCGGGCGCGACCTTTTCGATGACGTCGGTCAGCTTGGCGTTGATCGGACCCTTGCCGTCGATGGGCTGGCCCAGCGCGTTGACCACGCGGCCGCACAGTTCGGGGCCCACGGGCACTTCCAGGATGCGACCCGTGCACTTCACGGTGTTGCCTTCGGAGATGTGCTCGTACTCGCCCAGCACCACGGCGCCGACGGAGTCGCGCTCGAGGTTCAGGGCCAGGCCGTAAGAGGGCTGACCATCGTTGCCGGCCGGGAATTCAAGCATTTCGCCCTGCATCACGTCGGACAGACCGTGGATGCGCACGATGCCGTCGGACACCGAGACCACCGTACCTTCGTTACGGAGATTGGCGTCGCCGGAGAGCCCCTCGATGCGGCTCTTGATCAGTTCAGAGATCTCTGCGGGATTGAGTTGCATGACTCTTTCCTTCTTTCTTGGGTTATGCCGACAGCCTCAGGCTGTCAGCGCCGTCTTCATGTTTTCCAGCTGCGCCTTGACCGAGGTGTCATACACCTCGTCGCCGACGACCGCACGCACGCCACCGATGAGTTCCGGTGCCAGCGACACCTTCAGGGTGAGTTTGCGGCCGAACTTGCGCTCCAGCACGGACTGGAGATCAGCCATGGCCTGGTCTTCGAGCGGATAGGCGCTGTAGACCTGGGCATCCAGCACGCCTTCGCGCTCGTTCTTGAGCACGTGGAACTGCTTGGCGATCTCGGGCAGGGCCTGCAGGCGGCCGTTTTCGAGCACGGCCTGCAGGAACGCCTTGGCTTGAGCCGGCAGCGGCTGCTGGGCAGCGCCTTCGGCCACGCCGGAGATCAGGTCGGACACCTGGGTCGACGTCACGCGGGGATCGGCGGCATAGGCCAGCACACGCGAGTCTTCGGCCACGGCCGTGAGCTCGTCGAGCCAGGCTGCAGCACGGCCCAGATCCGCCTGCGAAGCCCGGAACAGGGCTTCTGCATAGGGACGGGCGATGGTGGCAAGTTCAGCCATGGAAACTCCTTACAGCTCGTTTTTGAGACGGCTCAGCAGATCCGCATGAACGTCGGCATTGACTTCCTTGCGCAAGATCTGTTCGGCGCCCTTGACGGCCAGCAGTGCCACTTGCTCACGCAGCGCTTCGCGGGCCTGGATGGCCTGCTGCTCGGCTTCAGCTTTGGCGGAGGCAACGATCTTGTTGCCCTCTTCCGTGGCGCGGGCCTTGGCTTCATCGATGATGGCCAGGGCACGACGCTCAGCATCAGCCAGGCGGTTGCTGGTTTCAGTACGAGTCTGAGCCAGCTCTTGCTCGACACGCTTGTTGGCAGAGGTCAGCTCGACTTGAGCGCGGTCTGCGGCAGCCAGGCCGTCGGCAATCTTCTGTGCACGCTCATCCAGCGCCTTCGCGATCGGGGGCCACACGAATTTCATCGTGAACAGCACCAGGATCAGGAAAACGATGGCCTGAACGATCAGGGTCGCATTGATACTCACGGCAACACCTTTCTAGAAATGGCGTGAACCGGGGATTTAAGCGGCCAGGGGAGCGATGAACGGGTTGGCGTAAGCAAACAGCAGAGCGATAGCAACACCGATCAGGAAGGCGGCGTCGATCAGGCCGGCCAGAATGAACAGCTTGGTTTGCAGTTCATTGATCAGTTCGGGCTGGCGAGCGGAAGCTTCCAGGTACTTGCCGCCAACCAGGGCGATACCGATCGAGGCGCCGATTGCGCCCAGACCCACGATGAGACCGGCTGCCAGTGCGACGAGACCGAGAACGTTTTCCATGATGACTCCTATTGAATAAAAAGTAAGGAAAGGAAGGGAAAGCTATCTTATAGAGGCGAGGTATCCGATCGAACCTGCGCGGCCTTAGTGCTTCTCATGAGCCTGACCCAGATAAATCAGGGTCAGCATCATGAAGATGAAGGCTTGCAGGGTGATGATCAGGATGTGGAAGATGGCCCAGATGGTGCCGGCAATGACGTGGCCGACCGGCAGCAGAACGCCCGAGATCGACATGGCAGCAGCACCGCCCATGAGGGCGATCAGCATGAACACGAGTTCGCCGGCATACATGTTGCCGAACAGCCGCATGCCGTGCGAAACGGTCTTGGCCACGTACTCGATGATCTGCATGGCCAGATTGGCGATGCCCAGAATGAACGCAAAGAACGGGTTCTTGCTGGTGCCGAACGGTGCGGTGACCAGTTCGTGAGCCCAGCCGCCGACGCCCTTGATCTTGACGCTGTAGAAGAAGCACAGCAGCAGGACGGCGGTCGACAGGCCCAGCGTGGTGGACAGGTCGGCAGTCGGCACGACACGCAGGTAGGCGTGGGCCGGATCGTGGCCGGCGGCGCCGTAGATCTGGGCCCAGATGACGGGCAGCAGGTCGACGGGGATCAGATCCATGGCGTTCATCAGGAAAATCCAGACGAACACGGTGAGCGCGAGCGGCGAGATGAACTTGCGGCTCTGGGCGTTGTGGATATTGGCCTTGGCCTGGTTGTCGACCATCTCGACCAGCATTTCAACCGCAGCCTGGAAGCGTCCGGGAACGCCGGCCGTTGCCTTGCGGGCAGCCAGCCAGAGCACGAACAATCCGATGATGCCGACGGTCAGCGAAACGATGACGGAGTCGTAGTTCACCACCGAGAAATCGATGATGGCGGTTTGCTTGACGTTCTGCAAATGTTGCAAGTGGTGAACGATGTATTCACTTGCGGTTGGTGCATGTCCTTCTGCGGCCATCTTTCAACTCTTCCCGGTAGTACGGATAGTACGGTTGTAGGACCTGAATTGCACCCAGAGTGCAACCCAGTACATCTTTAAAGTCACGACCACGCTGAGCAACAGTCCCAGCCAGCTCATGTGGACTCCCAATATGCGGGGAGCCAGCACCAGCAGAACCACGGTCAGCGCGATCTTGCCGAATTCACAAACCATAAAAACGATGAGTGCCATGCCGGCATCCTTGCCCTGCGCGCCCTGAAGCCGCAGCATGCCTCGGATGAACAGCACGGCCGGCAGCATAACAGCCACCACGCCATACAGGACAGACCACACCGCCGACGGACCCGAAAGCATCCAGGCCGCCGCCGCCAGCACCAGGCCGGAGGCGAGCTGCCAACCCAGCAACCGCCAGGGCGCCAGCTTGGGCATGCGCCCGGCCAACTGCTGGGCGGCTTCCGGTGTGAGGGGCTTGAACTCCTCGTCCTCTTCCCTATCTATCTCTCTGTCGTCCGGCTCGCGTGTCATGCGTCTTCCATGGCATCCAATGGCTTTGCCATGGAGAGGGCTACCCTTGCCCAGTCGTTTTCAATGATTTCTGAATTCAGCAAAGCCTTTGATTATACGTAGTTACGCTGACGTTACGATTCAAAGTCGTAAGCTTGCAGTCAGTTGTCGCTCGAATACCGCATTTCCCATGGTTGACATCTGCACGACACAGTGCTCGATACAAGACAAGAACGGATAATCGCTCATCATGAATGCCAGCTCCAGCCCTGCACGCGCCGACGAACTCATCGACTACCCCTCGCCTTTTCCCATCAAGGTCATGGGTCTCAACGAGGACGGCTTTGTCCACACCATGACGCAGATCGCGCGCAAGCACGATCCGTCGTTCGACGCCGCAACGGTGGAGTTGCGCGACAGCAGCAACGGCAAATACCTGAGCGTGACGCTGACCGTCACCGCCACCAGCCGCGACCAACTGGACGATCTCTACCGCGAACTGTCCGGCCATCCGCTGGCCAAGTACGTGCTGTGAGCGGCACCGCGCCACGATGACGTCCATTGCGCCCGATCTTGCCGTGGCGGCCGATGCCCCCACGCGGCATTCGACGTCGGACTGCAGGGTACGCCAGTTGGGCCGCGTCGACTATGCGGCCACGTTCGATGCCATGCAGCGCTTCACCGCGGAGCGCGATGCCGACACGGCCGACGAGATTTGGCTGTGCGAGCATCCGCCGGTCTTCACGCAGGGCCTCGCCGGCCAGGCCGGCCACATCCTGCAGGCCGGCGACATCCCGGTGGTGCAGAGCAACCGGGGCGGCCAGGTCACCTACCACGGCCCCGGCCAGGTCGTGGCCTATGTGCTGATCGATCTCCAGCGGCGCGGTTATTTCGTCAAGGAATACGTGCGCCGCATCGAGCAGGCGGTCATCGACACGCTCGCCGGCCTGGGCGTCGACGGCCGCCGGGTCGACGGGGCGCCCGGCATCTACGTCGATCTGCCCGATCGCCCGGGCGCCACGGCGATCGGCGGCTTCGACGGCCTGGGCAAGATCGCGGCACTGGGCATCAAGGTCAGCCGCCATTGCACCTACCACGGCCTGGCCCTCAACGTGGCGATGTCGCTCGAACCCTATAGTCGCATCAATCCATGCGGCTATGCAGGACTGCGGACGGTCGATCTTTCTACAATGGGCGTATTGGCGGACTGGCACGATGTGGCCGACGCCCTCCAACGCCACCTCATCGCCCGCCTGATGGCCCCTGCCGCCGACGAGCAAGCACCAGCGAGACAACAACAAGCATGAGCACCACAGAAGTCGTCCGAGACGCTACGCCCACCGCAGACTACAACCCGCTGGCCAAACAGAAATCGGCGGCCAAGCTCTCGCGCATCCCCGTGAAGGTGGTGCACGGCGAGACACTCAAGAAGCCCGACTGGATCCGCGTCAAGGCAGGCTCCCCCACCACGCGGTTCTACGAGATCAAGCAGATCCTGCGCGAGCACAAGCTGCACACGGTGTGCGAGGAAGCCTCCTGCCCGAACATCGGCGAGTGTTTCGGCAAAGGCACGGCCACCTTCATGATCATGGGCGACAAATGCACCCGGCGCTGCCCGTTCTGCGACGTCGGCCACGGCCGCCCCGATCCGCTCGACAAGGACGAGCCGCTCAACCTGGCCAAGACCATCGCCGCGCTGCGCCTGAGCTACGTGGTGATCACCAGCGTCGACCGCGACGACCTGCGCGATGGCGGCAGCGGCCATTTCGTGGAATGCATCCGGCTCATCCGCGAACATTCACCGCTGACCCAGATCGAGATCCTGGTCCCTGACTTCCGGGGCCGCGACGACCGTGCGCTCGAGATCCTGAAGGCCGCACCGCCCGATGTCATGAACCACAACCTCGAGACCGCGCCCCGCCTGTACAAGGAAGCGCGTCCGGGCAGCGACTACCAGTTCAGCCTGAACCTGCTCAAGAAGTTCAAGGCCCTGCATCCCAAGGTCCCGACCAAGAGCGGCATCATGGTCGGCCTGGGCGAGACCGACGAGGAAATCCTGCAGGTCATGCGCGACATGCGTGCGCACGACATCGACATGCTGACCATCGGCCAGTACCTCGCACCGTCCGGCCACCACCTGCCGGTGCGCCGCTACGTGCACCCCGACACGTTCAAGATGTTCGAGGAAGAGGCCTACAAGATGGGTTTCACCCACGCCGCCGTGGGCGCGATGGTGCGTTCGAGCTACCACGCCGACCAGCAGGCCCATGCGGCTGGCGTCGTCGCGGCCGGCACGCCCGCCTGACCCCTGAGACGGCCGTGCGCCGTCGACAGCAGGCTCTCGGGCGCCTGAGCGCGTCCGACAGGCCCTTTTTCCGCGCACGGCGCAATCGGCCGCCTGGCCATGCGCCGCAGCGGATCACACGCCGGAACCCGCCCTGCCCTTGGCCAGCAGTTCCGCCGGTGTCTCGCTCGCCAGCACTGCTTCGGCCCATGGCTTGAGCTTGGCGGCATCGGAGCGCAGGATTTCCTGCTTGATGGCCAGGATCTGCGCCGGGTGCATCGAAAAGCTGCGCAGCCCCAGGCCCAGCAGCAGCCGGGTCATGCTGGCATCGCCCGCCATTTCGCCGCACACACTGACCGGTTTTCCAGCCTCGGCGCAGGCCCGGATGGTCGCGGCCACCAGTCCCAGCACGGCCGGATGCAGCGGATCGTAGAGTTCGGCCACGGTCTCGTCGGCCCGGTCGATGGCCAGCGTGTACTGGATGAGGTCGTTGGTGCCGATGGACAGGAAATCGAAATGGCGGAGGAAAACCGGCAACGTCAGCGCGGCAGCCGGGATTTCGATCATGGCACCCAGGCGCACCGGCCCGCAGGGCTGGCCCTGCCGCTTCAGTTGCTGCCGGGCTTCCTCGATCAGGGCCAGCGTCTGGCGGATCTCGCGGGCATGGGCCAGCATCGGGATGAGCAGGTTGACCGGCCCGAGTGCCGCCGCACGCAGGATGGCACGCAGCTGCGTGAGAAACATCGCCGGCTCGGCCAGGCACCAACGGATGGCGCGCAAGCCCAGCGCGGGGTTGAGATGGGTCTGCGGCTGGAGCTCGCGCAGGCCTCCGCTGTCGAGCGGCTTGTCCGCCCCGACGTCGATGGTGCGGATGGTCACCGGCAGGCCATTCATGCCCAGCACGGCCTGGCTGTAGGCTTCGTACTGCTCCTGCTCGTCGGGCAGGGCACGGCCACCGCGGCCCATGAACAGGAACTCGCTGCGGAACAGTCCCACGCCGGCTGCACCGCTGCGGCGTGCGCCGCTGGTGTCGCCCGGCAGTTCGATGTTGGCCAGCAGCTCGACGGCATGGCCATCGAGCGTGACCGCCGGCGTGTGGCGCAGGCGAGCCAGGCTCTGGCGCTCGATCTCGCCCTGCTTCTGCTTGTAGCGGTACTCGTCGAGCATGGCTTCGGACGGGTCGACGATGACCACGCCGGCGTTGCCGTCGATGATGACGCAGTCATCGGGTTTGATCAGTTCGCTGGCCGTGCGCACGCCCACGACGGCCGGAATGTCCATGCTGCGCGCCACGATGGCCGTGTGCGAGGTCTTGCCGCCCACATCGGTGATGAAGCCGGAGAACACCGAGTGCTTGAACTGAAGCATGTCGGCAGGCGACAGATCGTGCGCGACCAGCACCAGGCCGTCGTCCGGTGCGCCGGCCCGCACGGCAGGCGCCGGCGGTGCCACCGGCGACGGTGCGCCCCGCATGTGGCGCAGCATGCGCTCGACGACCTGCTCCAGATCGGCCTTGCGTTCACGCAGGTACGGGTCGTCCATTTCGTCGAACTGGCGCACCAGAACGTCGAGCTGGCTGACCAGCGCCCACTCGGCGTTGTAGAGCCGGTCGGTGATCCAGCCCTTGATCGCCTGGGCCAACGTGTCGTCCTGGAGCAGCATCACGTGCACATCCAGCAACGCCACCAGGTCACGCGGCGTGTCGCGCGACATGCCGGCCTGCAGGCGCGTGATTTCATCGACCACCGCATCGCGGGCCACGACCAGGCGCCGGACCTCGCTGCCGACCTGCTCGGGGGTGATGTAGTAGTGCGAGACGTCGAGATGGCTGGAGGCCGCCAGCACGGCACGCCCGATCGCAATGCCGCGGGAAACGACGAGTCCGTGGATGGCAAGGGTCATGGCGTTTTTGTCTCTTATAGGGTCATCGGCGCGGGTCGAACCACGGGAACAGCCTATTCCCCTTCGCCGAATTTGTCGTTGATCAGTGTCAACAACGCATCCATGGCTTCCTGCTCGCTGGCACCGTCGGTCTCGATGCGCACTTCGCTGCCCTTGCCGGCCGCCAGCATCATGACGCCCATGATGCTCTTGGCATTCACCCGGCGCTCGCCGCGCGAAAGAAACACTTCGCACGGAAAGGATCCCGCCAGCTTGGTGAGTTTGGCGGATGCCCGGGCGTGCAGGCCCAGCTTGTTACTGATCGTGACGTTTTGTTGAATCATGGTCGGTACGATTCTGGTTCTGGGGTGGGGTGGTGGCGACGGCCAGCACACCTTGGGTTCCACCGCTGATCACACGGTTGACGAGCATCTCGAGCGGCTCGTGGCGATAGCTGATGGCACGCAGCAGCATCGGCAGGTTGAGGCCGGCCACCAGGCGCGTGTGCACGCCGTCGACGAGCTTCTGGGCCACGTTGCAGGGGGTTGCGCCAAACAGGTCGGTGAGCAGCAGGGTGTGCTCGCAGTCGAGCTGCTCGAGCAGGATGCGGGCCTGGGCCTGGGTTTCCTCGGGCGGCATGTTGGGCTGGACATCGAGGGCCGACAAGTAGGCATCGCAGTCGGGAAAGACATGCAGTGCGCACTGCCGCATGGCCGAGGCCAGCGGAGCGTGGGCGATGATGAGAAGTCGGTTCATGCAGTCAGGGACAGACGGCGCGGCGCACGGCTTGCGGCGGGCCGACCCGAAGTGGTCGAGAGACGATTATCAACGCTGTAGCGATGCCGTTGCCCATTCGCCATGCCGAGCGGGAAGGCAAGCTCACACTCTTTGATGGATGCAAGGCCCGGCCGGCATCCGGGACCGGCCGCTGCAGAAACTCGCGGCATCTGGTAAAAGCACAGTCTGCCGGGTGCGGTCTTTGCCGACGCCCGCCTTCCGTGCTCCTACCGTCACCCGCCATGCCGTTGCACCGCCGCACCCTGATCGCTTCGACCGCCGCCCTGGCAGCCACCGCCACCCTGGGCTGGCTGGCCACGCGGCGCACCCCTGCCCCGGAGACCCGATTCACGCTGCTGGACGGCGGAACACTCGACACGGCAGCCCTGCACGGACGCGTGACGCTGGTGAACTTCTGGGCCACCACCTGCGTGACGTGCGTGGGCGAGATGCCCCAGATGATCCAGACCTACCGCACCTACCGCGACCGCGGCCTGGAGCTGCTGGCCGTGGCCATGGCCTACGATCCGCCCGAACAGGTCCGGCGCTTCGTGCAGACCCGGCAGTTGCCGTTTCTCGTCGGGCTGGATGGCAGCGGCGAAGCGGCCCGCCAATGGGGCGATGTACAGGCCACGCCCACCACCTACCTGCTCGACCGGCAGGGCCGCATCGACCAGCGGTATGTCGGGGCGCCGGATTTTGCCCAGTTGCACACCCGCATCGACACCCTGCTGGCGGCCTGAGCACGAAGGGACCGCACCGGTCCGCGCGCACCCGGGCGGCGGCCTTCAGCGCTGGCCACGGGCCTTGTCGTACAGCGGCATCACCCGCTGTGCCATCTGCGTCAGATCCTGCTTGCGTGAAGCCGAATCCGGGTGGGTGCTGAGGAACTCGGGGGGCCGGCTGCCGCCCGCACTGCCCATCTTGTCCCACAAGGTGACGGCGGCACGGGGATCGTAGCCGGCGCGCGCGGCGAGTTCCACGCCGATGCGGTCGGCCTCGACCTCGGCCTGCCGGCTCTTGGGCAGGCCAAAGGTCACCTGGGTGACCTGATCGCCCAGTTGCGCGACGGCCTGGCTGCCGGTCAAGGCGCCCAGCACATTGATGCCCAGCTGAGTGGCCATGCGCTGAGAGACCTGCTCGCGCACATGCTCGCGCAGCGCATGGGCGATTTCATGCCCGATCACGGCGGCCAGCTCGTCGTCGGTCAGCTTCAGGCCCGTCACCAGACCCGAGTACACCCCGATCTTGCCGCCCGCCATGCAGAAGGCATTGATGTCGTCGCTCTGGAACACGTTGACTTCCCACTTCCAGCTCGTGGCATCGGGTCGGAACGCGGTGGTCTGGGCGATCAGCCGATTGGAGATGGTGCGCACGCGCGCGGTGAGCGCGGCATCGCGGTTGAGCTGCCCCTTGGACTGGGCCTGGGCCACCAGCTTGGCGTACTCCTGGGCCGAGGCCTGATCGATCTGCTCGCGGTCGACACCCATCAGTTGGGAACGGCTGACGCCGACTGTTCCGGGCTGCGTGGTCTGTACGCTGCTGCAGGCCCCCAGCAAGGCCACGGCGGCCACCAGAGCCCAGGCGGCCGGTCGACTTGCCAGCCGGCGGCCCGAACGTGCCGAGCCGTGCCGAATGGCCGGAGAGCCGGTCTGCAGCCGGCAGGCAGCGGGAGGAACAGGATGGGAGGAGGTCTTCACGGGCTGGCCTTTCTTGTGTTCGGAGGCCGCTCGAAACGAGCGGCGAGGGTATCGGACGGGGCCTGCTGGCCACCGGATTGGTAGTCTAGCGGCTCGACCCCACGCGGCTTGCCGGACGACATGCCACGCCGTGCAGCAGCCGGCAGCCAGACCCCATGGACGCGGCATACCCGCAGTTGATAGACTAGGCCTTTCAACCCGACGTTTTGCGAGACCCTTCAGCCGACCGGCGGTGCCGCTGCATCCCGGCGCGTCAGCCCCTCTCTATCGTGGACAGACCTCAATTTCAGATCCAAGCCGCCGTGCACGCGCATGAGCTCGAGCAAGCCCGCCAGATTTTCCGCGAGTACGCCCTCAGCCTCGAAGTCGACCTGGCTTTCCAGGATTTCGAAGAGGAACTGCTGACGCTCCCCGGCGAATACACCGATCCGTACGGCGTGCTGCTGCTGGCAAGAATCGACGACGACGTGGCCGGCTGCTGTGCGTTGCGGCCGCTGGTCAGCAGCGACTACGCCAATGCCTGCGAGCTCAAGCGCCTGTATGTGCGCAAGGCGTTCCGCGGTTTTGGACTGGGCCGTCAATTGACGGAAGCCGTGCTGGATTCGGCGCGCAAGCGTGGCTACTCGTGCGTGTTGCTCGATACGCTGGACGCCATGGAATCCGCCCGGGCGCTCTATCAGGACCTGGGTTTCGAGGACATCCCGCCCTACTACTACAACCCCCTGCCCGGCGCCCGCTACCTCAAGGCCGATCTCTGAACCCCTGCCCGCAGGGCATTCGCCACGCGGCGCGGTCCAGAGGCCGGTGAGGTTCATCTCCGCCGCCGGCCTGCGCGATGCAGGCCTGACCGGCGGACGATGCGTCAGGCAGCCTTGGCCTGAGCCAGCAGCGTGCCGGCATCGCTCACTTCGAACTTGCCGGCGCCCTCGACGTTGAGGGTGACGACACGACCGTCCTTGACCAGCGCGGAGTAACGGTTGCTGCGCACGCCCAGTCCCTTGGCCGTGAGGTCGAGGGTGAGGCCCATGGCCTTGGCGAACTCGGCGCTGCCATCGGCCAGGAAACGGATCTGGCCGGCGGCCTTCTGGTCACGTGCCCAGGCACCCATCACGAACGGATCGTTCACCGACAGACACCACACCTCGTCGACACCGGCAGCCTTGAAGGCTTCGAGCTGCGCCAGGTAACCGGGCACGTGCTGTGCCGAACAGGTGGGCGTAAAAGCACCGGGAACGGCAAATAGGGCAATCGTCTTCCCGGCAGCGGCCTGCTGCAACGGCACGGGGTTCGGTCCGATGCTGCAGCCTTCGCCCGCCACGTCCGAATACTCGGTCAGGGTCAGGGCGGGCAGGGAATCTCCAACTTTGATCATTTGATCTCTCCAAAAAGAAAACGGCCACACATTGTGTGGCCGTTTTGGCTAGGCTGCAGGCTTCGGGAACGAGTCCCTCGCCTGCGCCGGCATTACAGCAGTCCGGCTTTTTGGACCAAGCGGGTCGCAACCCAGTTCTTGGTCTTGGAAAGCGGACGGCTTTCCGTGATCTCGATCACGTCGCCCAGCTTGTACTCGCCATTTTCGTCATGGGCGTGGTACTTGCTCGACTTCATCACGATCTTGCCGTAGAGCTCGTGCTTGACACGACGCTCGACCAGCACCGTCACGGTCTTCGAACGCTTGTCGCTGACCACCTTGCCAACCAAGGTGCGCTTGAGGGATGTTTTAGCTTCCGTCATGGTCACTCCTTAGGCTTTCGCGGTTTCAGCGGCTTGCTTCTCAGCCAGAATCGTCTTCGCACGGGCGATATCGCGGCGGGCGACGCGCAGGGCGGCGACGTTGTTCAGCTGTTGCGTAGCCTTTTGCATGCGCAGGCCAAAATAGGCACGTTGCAATGCAGTCACTTCGGCTGCCAGGGCAGCCACGTCTTTTTGACGCAGGTCAGTCGCTTTAGACATGTCTTCTTCTCCTGATCAAGCGCCGAGTTGACGAGCGACGAACGTGGTGCGCAGCGGCAGCTTGGCGGCAGCCAGGCGGAACGCTTCGCGGGCCAGCTCTTCGGAGACGCCGACGATTTCGTACAGCATCTTGCCCGGCTGGATTTCAGCCACGTAGTACTCGGGGTTGCCTTTACCGTTACCCATCCGAACTTCGGCGGGCTTGGTGGAAATCGGCTTGTCCGGGAAAACACGAATCCAGATCCGACCACCGCGCTTGACGTGGCGGGAAATGGCACGGCGAGCGGACTCGATTTGACGGGCGGTCAGACGACCACGATCCGTCGACTTCAAGCCGAATTCGCCGAACGAGACAGCGTTACCGCGCGTGGCAATGCCGGTGTTGCGGCCTTTTTGCTCTTTACGGTATTTTCTGCGTGCAGGTTGCAGCATGGTTTTTCTCCGTTAACTCGGCTGATTACTCAGCCTTGGCACCGTCAGCTGCTGCAGCTGGCGCGGCTTTGCGGACGCGCTTAACGGTGGATTTGTCTTCACCTGTCGCTTCGGCGGGCTTGTCGCTACCGTCGGCAGGCGCTGCGTTCGTACCGGCGGGGCGACGAGCGCCACCGCGGCGGTCTGCACCGGGACGGGGACCGTCACGACGGGGACCGCGCGGACGGCGTTCCTCTTCGCGGGGTTCCTGCACGGCGGGCAGATCGGTACGACCCAGAGTGTCGCCCTTGTAGACCCACACCTTCACGCCGATCACGCCGTAGGTCGTCTTGGCTTCGGAGAAGCCATAGTCGATGTCGGCACGCAGGGTGTGAAGCGGCACGCGGCCTTCACGGTACCACTCGGTACGAGCGATTTCGATGCCGTTCAGACGGCCTGCAGACATGATCTTGATGCCTTGGGCACCCAGACGCATGGCGTTCTGCATGGCGCGCTTCATGGCGCGACGGAACATGATGCGCTTTTCGAGCTGCTGGGTGATCGAGTCGGCGATCAGTTGGGCATCGGTTTCGGGCTTGCGCACTTCTTCGATGTTCACTGCCACCGGCACGCCCAGCTGGCGCGACAGTTCCTTCTTCAGGTTCTCGATGTCTTCACCCTTCTTGCCGATCACGACGCCCGGACGAGCCGAGAAAATCGTGATGCGGGCGTTCTTGGCGGGACGCTCGATCAGAACGCGCGAGACCGCGGCGTTCTTGAGCTTGGTCTTCAGGTACTCGCGAACCTTGATGTCGTCGGCGAGCATGCCGGCGAAATCGCGGTCGCTTGCGTACCAGCGCGAAGCCCAGTTACGGCTAACAGCAAGGCGGAAGCCTGTGGGGTGGATTTTCTGTCCCATATGCCTATACCTTTCAGTTGCCAACCGTCACGTACACATGGCACGTGGGCTTGCTGATACGGTTGCCACGACCCTTGGCGCGTGCGGTGAAGCGCTTGAGGGTGGTACCTTGTTCGACATAGATGGTCTTGACCCGGAGTTCGTCGATGTCGGCACCGTCGTTGTGCTCGGCATTGGCGATGGCGGACTCAAGAACCTTCTTGATGATCACAGCGGCTTTTTTCTGGGTGAACTGGAGCGTGTTGAGCGCTTGATCAACCTTCTTGCCACGAATCAGGTCCGCAACCAGGCGGCCTTTGTCGACCGACAGACGGACGCCCCGGAGGACTGCACGTGTTTCTGACATGGTCTTTCCTTATTTCTTGGCTTTCTTGTCAGCCGGATGACCCTTGAAGGTGCGCGTCAGGGCGAATTCGCCCAGCTTGTGGCCCACCATCTGGTCGGTGACATAGACCGGCACGTGTTGCTTGCCGTTGTGCACGGCAATGGTCAGACCGATGAAATCGGGCAGGACCACGGAACGACGCGACCAGGTCTTGATCGGCTTCTTGTCCTTGGTGGCCACGGCCTTGTCGACCTTAGCCAGCAAGTGATGGTCAACAAACGGACCCTTTTTAAGAGAACGAGTCATTTGTCAGCCCCTTACTTCTTGCGACGCGACACAATGAAAGTCTGTGTACGCTTGTTGTTACGGGTGCGATAGCCCTTGGTGAGATTACCCCAAGGATCAACAGCATGACGACCTTCACCAGTGCGGCCTTCGCCACCACCGTGCGGGTGATCAATCGGGTTCATGGCCACGCCACGAACGGTCGGGCGGATACCCTTCCAGCGCGTTGCACCGGCCTTGCCCAGTTGGCGCAGGCTGTGCTCTTCGTTGGCCACTTCGCCGATGGTCGCGCGGCATTCGACGTGAATGCGACGGACTTCACCGGAGCGCAGGCGAACCTGAGCGTAGACACCTTCGCGAGCCAGCAGCGTTGCGGATGCGCCAGCCGAGCGGGCGATCTGCGCGCCCTTGCCGGGTTGCAGTTCGATCGCGTGGATGGTGGAACCCACGGGGATGTTGCGGATCGGCAGGGTGTTGCCAGCGCGGATAGGCGCTTCGGAACCGGACAGCAGGGATGCGCCGACTTCAACGCCACGGGGGGCGATGATGTAGCGACGTTCGCCGTCTGCATACAGCACCAGAGCGATGTGAGCCGAACGGTTGGGGTCGTACTCGATGCGCTCGACCTTGGCGACGATGCCATCCTTGTTACGGACGAAATCGACGACGCGGTAGTGATGCTTGTGGCCACCGCCCTTGTGACGGGTGGTGATGTGGCCGTTGTTGTTACGACCGGCCTTCTGGAACTGGGGTTCCAGCAGCGGTGCGTAGCCGGCACCCTTGTGCAGGTGGTCACGCGTGACCTTGACGACGCCACGGCGGCCGGGCGAGGTCGGCTTGATCTTGATAACAGCCATGATTAAGCGGCCTCCCCGGACAGGTTCAGCTCTTGACCGGGCTTGAGCGTGACGTAAGCCTTGCGAACGTTGTCGCGGCGGCCGACGGACTTGCCGAAGCGCTTGGTCTTGCCCTTGGTATTCACCACGGAAACACCCTTGACCTCGACCTTGAACATCAGTTCAACGGCGGCCTTGATCTCGGGCTTGGTGGCGCTTTGCAACACCTTGAACGTCACAGCGTTGGACTGCTCGGCAACCAGGGTGGCCTTTTCGGACACGATGGGAGCGATCAGCACCTGCAACAGGCGGCCTTCTTCAAATTTCTGTGTGCTCATGCGAAGATCTCCTTGAGCTTCTCCAGTGCACTCTTGGTGACCAGCACCTTTTTGTAGTGCACCAGCGACAGCGGATCGGCATAGCGGGGTTCGACCACCAGCACGTTCGGCAGGTTGCGCGAAGCCAGGTACAGGTTGTCGTCGATCTGGTCAGCGATCACCAGCACGGACTCGACGCCCAGAGCCTTGAACTTGCTGGCCAGCAGCTTGGTCTTGGGGGCTTCGATCTTGAGATCGTCCACCACGGCCAGACGGCCTTCACGCACGAGTTGCGAGAAGATCGTGGCGATACCAGCGCGGTAAGCCTTCTTGTTGACCTTTTGTGCGAAGTTTTCTTCCGGCAGATTCGGGAAGATGCGTCCGCCCCCACGCCACAGAGGCGAGGAAGTCATACCGGCACGAGCGCGGCCCGTACCCTTTTGCTTGAACGGCTTCTTGGTCGAGTGCTTGACCTGTTCGCGGTCCTTCTGGGCGCGGGTGCCTTGACGGGCGTTGGCTTGATAAGCCACGACCAGCTGGTGCACCAGCGATTCGTTGTACTCGCGACCGAACAGCGTCTCGGGCGCGTCGATCTTCGACGCGGCCTGGCCTTGGTCATTGAGGAGTTCGAGCTGCATCAGTTCGCTCCCTTGGAGATTTTGGCCTTGACGGCGGGATGAACGGTCACGAAACCGCCCTTCGAACCGGGGATCGCACCCTTGATCAGCAGCAGCTGACGGGCTTCGTCCACACGCACGACATCCAGGTTCTGGGTCGTCACGGTGACGTCACCCATGTGGCCCGTCATCTTCTTGCCGGGGAACACGCGACCGGGATCTTGCGCCATGGAAATCGAACCGGGCACGTTGTGCGAACGGCTGTTACCGTGCGATGCGCGCTGCGATGCGAAGTTGTGACGCTTGATGGTGCCTGCGAAGCCCTTGCCGATGGAAGTGCCTTGCACGTCGACCTTCTGGCCAGCGGCGAACACAGCTTCGGCCTTGACGACGCCACCAGCCTGGTATTGGCCAGCCACATCGGCTTCGACACGGAATTCACGAATGATTTCGCCGGCTTCGACGCCAGCCTTGGCCAGGTGACCAGCCAGGGGCTTGGTCACGCGCGATGCCTTGCGGGCACCAAACGTCACTTGCAGTGCGACGTAGCCATCATTCTCTTGGGACTTGACCTGGGACACGCGGTTGTTGGACACATCCACCACCGTGACGGGCACTGTGTCCCCGTCATCGGTGAACAGACGAAGCATGCCCACCTTGCGGCCCAGCAACCCCAGACGATTGCTTTGACTCATTTCATATTCTCCTGACGCCCCACTCTGCCGCACATTGCAGCAAGCTGGCGTCTGGGTTTCGACAGTCCCGACTTCAATTGGCCGGGGCCCTAATTTCCACACATCCAGATCTTTTCCGCCTTGCAACACAGAAGCCGGACCTTGCGATCCGGCGGCCTGACCGCATGCACGAAAAAAATCCACTTGATGCGTGGAAAGTCGAGCATTGTAGCCCCTGCACATTTTTTTGGCAAACAGCAGGCTACGACCCGACCCATGAAAAAACCGGGCTTGCGCCCGGTCTTCATGAAACAAACAACAGCGGGATGTTTACTGCAGTTTGATTTCGACGTCCACGCCGGCCGGCAGGTCCAGCTTCATCAGGGCGTCGACCGTCTTGTCGGTGGGGTCAACGATGTCCATCAGACGCTGGTGCGTACGGATTTCGAACTGGTCGCGGCTGGTCTTGTTGACGTGCGGCGAACGCAGGATGTCGAAACGCTTCAGGCGAGTCGGCAGGGGCACGGGGCCCTTGACGATGGCGCCGGTACGCTTGGCGGTGTCCACGATTTCAGCTGCCGACTGGTCGATCAGCTTGTAGTCGAATGCCTTGAGGCGGATGCGGATCTTTTGCTTGCTCATTTGTATTCCTTGATGAACGCTGGGGATCAAGCAACGATCTTGGCAACCACACCGGCGCCGACGGTCTTGCCGCCTTCGCGGATGG
>ERZ1031720.11-NODE-11-length-25045-cov-8.339696_pt1 | contig 25045 bp, 20 predicted proteins | sample MGYA00518750_ERZ1031720 | MGnify/ENA primary metagenome ERZ1031720 (study PRJEB33718, sample SAMN03160008) | human skin metagenome | collected 2014-04-10 | study: EMG produced TPA metagenomics assembly of the PRJNA266117 data set (Human skin bacterial metagenome and... | reverse complement strand
GAGTAGGCGGCCGCGTGCGACTTGTTGAAGCCGTAGCCCGCGAACTTCTCCATCAAGTCGAAGACTTCGTCGGCCTTTTCGGTGCTCAGCCCGTTCTTGGCAGCCCCTTCGCGGAACAGCTCGCGGTGCTTGGCCATCTCCTCGACCTTCTTCTTGCCCATGGCGCGGCGAAGCAAGTCGGCGCCGCCCAGCGAGTAGCCGCCCAGCACCTGCGCGGTCTGCATCACCTGCTCTTGGTAGACCATGATGCCGTAGGTCTCGGCCAGGACTTTCTCGACCAGCGGATGCGGATACTCGACCTCTTCGCGGCCGTGCTTGCGGGCCACGAAGCTGGGGATCAGATCCATGGGGCCTGGCCGGTACAGCGCATTCAGTGCGATCAGGTCTTCGAGCCGGGTGGGACGCGCGTCGGTGAGCATGCGCTGCATGCCGACACTTTCAAACTGGAAGACGGCTTCGGTCTTGCCTTCCTGGAACAGCTTGTAGGTGGCCGCATCGTCGAGCGGAATCTGCTCGAAAGCGAAGTTTTCCTGGCCCTTGTGGCGCTTCATGATGAACTCGCGCGCGATCTCCAGGATGGTCAGCGTGGCCAGGCCCAAGAAGTCGAACTTGACCAGGCCCACGGCCTCGACGTCGTCCTTGTCGTACTGGCTCACGGCCGATTCGCTGCCGGGCTGCTGATAGAGCGGGCAGAAATCGGTGAGTTTGCCCGGCGCGATCAGCACCCCGCCGGCGTGCATGCCGATGTTGCGGGTCATGCCCTCGAGCTTCTGCGCCATCTCGATGAGCGTGCGCACTTCCTCTTCCTGTTCGATGCGCTCGGCCAGTTGCGGCTCCATCTCGATGGCGTAGTTGTTCTTGTCGCCTTCGATCTTGGCCTTGGGCGGGTACTGCAGCGTGACGTGCATGCCCGGCTTGTTGGGGATGAGCTTGGAGATGCCGTCGCAGAAGCCGTAGCTCATGTCCATGGCACGGCCGACGTCGCGGATGGCCGCACGCGCAGCCATGGTTCCGAAGGTGGCGATCTGGCTCACGGCGTTCTTGCCGTACTTGTCCTTGACGTAGTCGATGACGCGGTCGCGATTGCCCTGGCAGAAGTCGATGTCGAAGTCGGGCATCGAAACCCGCTCGGGGTTCAGGAAACGTTCGAACAGCAGGTTGTACTGCAGCGGATCGAGGTCGGTGATGAGCAGCACGTAGGCCACCAGCGAGCCGGCTCCCGACCCCCGGCCCGGCCCCACCGGGCAGCCGTTGCTCTTGGCCCAGCGGATGAAGTCCCCCACGATGAGGAAGTAGCCGGGGAAACCCATGTCGATGATGGTGTTGAGCTCGAACTCGAGCCGTTCGACATAGCGCGGACGCTGGGCCTCGCGCTCCTTCTCGTCGGCGTAGAGCAGCACCAGGCGCTCGTCCAGCCCGGCGTAGGAAAGCTCGCGGAAATACTGCGCCATCGGCATGGCGGTGCCGTCGGCCAGGATGGGCGTGGGAAAGTTGGGCAACTGCGGTTTGCCCAGCACCAGGCTCAGGCTGCAACGCTTGGCGATTTCGGCGGTGTTGGCGATCGCGCTGGGCAGATCCTTGAACAGCGCCTCCATCTCGGCCTGGCTCTTGTAGTACTGCTCGCGGGTGAAGCGGCGCACGCGCTTGGCATTGCCCAGCACTTCGCCCTCGGCGATGCAGACGCGCGTCTCGTGGGCGTCGTAGTCGTCCGGGCGGGCGAACTGGATGGGATGGGTGGCGACCAGCGGCAGGTGGTGACGAGCGGCCAGTTGCGCGGTGGCACGGACCTGCGCTTCGTCGTCGGGGCGGCCGGCACGCTGCACCTCGAGGTAGAAGCGGTGCGGAAACCAGCTGGCGAACTGCAGCGCCGCATCGCGCGCCGCGCTGGTGTCGCCGCGCGAAAGCGCCTGGCCGACCGGCCCGGCACCCGCGCCCGACAGCAGGATCAGCCCGTCGTTGAGCTCCTGCAGCCATTCGTAGCAGACATAGGCCTGGTCGCGCAGCACATTGCGGGTCCAGGCCCGGGCCAGCAGCTCGGACAGGTTGAGATAACCCTGGCTGTTCTGCACCAGGAGAATGACCCGCGAGCCCTGCGACGCGCCCTCGGCCGGTTCGAGCTGGACTTCGGCCCCCAGGATGGGCTTGACGCCGCTGCCGCGTCCCTTCTTGTAGAACTTGACCGCCCCGAACAGGTTGTTGAAATCGGTGATGGCCAAGGCAGGCTGGCCGTCTTTGGCGGCCAGCTTGATCGCGTCGCCGATGCGTGTGGTGCCATCGATGACGGAAAACTCGGTATGCAAGCGCAAGTGGATGTACATCCCGGCATTGTAGGAAATCCCGTTGCCTTCCGCCGCTTCGCACCCCCGCCGCGCCGCAAAGGCCGGGCCGCATTGCCTACAATCTCGCCCTATGCCTGCCGTGCTCAATATTTCCGCCTACCTGTTCACTCCCCTGCCCGATGCCGGCGCACTGCAGCCCATCCTGCTCGAACGCGCCCAGGCGCTGGAGCTGAAGGGCACCATCCTGCTGGCCGAGGAAGGCATCAACCTGTTCCTGGCCGGCAGCGCCGAATCCGTGCGAGGCTTCGTCGCCCAACTGCATGAAGACACACGATTCGAAGCCCTGGCGCCCAAGGAGAGCTGGTCGGACAAACAGCCCTTCCGCAAGATGCTGGTCAAGGTCAAGCCGGAAATCATCCGCATGGATCACCCGACCATCCAGCCGTCCCAGGGACGCGCCCCTTCGGTCGCTCCTGCCACGCTGCGCCGATGGCTGGATGCGGGCCACGACGACGAAGGCCGCCCGGTGGTGACGCTCGACACGCGCAATGCCTTCGAAGTCGACCACGGCACGTTCGACGGCGCGATCGACTGGCGCATCGACAAGTTCACCGAGTTTCCCCCGGCCCTGGCCGCCCACCGCGACGAGTTGCGGGACAAGACGATCGTGAGTTTCTGCACCGGCGGCATCCGCTGCGAAAAAGCCGCGATCCTGATGCAGGAAATGGGCATCGCGCACGTCTACCAGCTCGAAGGCGGCATCCTCAAGTACTTCGAGGAAACCGATGGCCGCCACTACCACGGCGACTGTTTTGTCTTCGACGAGCGCCGCACGCTGGCCCCGGATCTGAGCGAAAGCCACGCGCGCGGCACCCCGCCCGCACGCGACTGACCGTCCTCCCTAGTGCGGCGGACGGGCGGGCCCCTGTTGCGGCCCGGCACAGTCGAGCGCCGGCAGTTCGCGATCGAAATCGATGATGCTGCCGGTGCTCGGATCGATGAGGCGCTCGGTCGCCGCCCGGTAAAGACCCGATGACAGGCTGAGCGCCGGATCGTAGACCGGCACGGCGATGCCGGCCAGGTCCAGCAGGGAATGGAACATCACCCGGTAGTCGGTGCGCAGAACCGAAGCGGCGCGCAGCGCCTGCATCTGGCCGTCATGGCGGTGCGCATAGTTGGCGGTGGGCCAGAAAAACGCGGCCGGCAGAAAGTTGGGCCGGCTCGGAAAACCGTGGCTGGCCCGGCCGCAGGTGCCGTCGAACAGCGTCTCGCCATGGTCGGAGACAAACATCAGCCAGCCTTGCCCGGCTTGCCCGGTCGTGTGCTCCACCCGCTGCATGACTTGCGACACGAACCAGTCGGTGTAGAGCACCGAGTTGTCGTAGGCGTTGTGCAGGGTGCTCAGTTGCGCCGGATCCCACGGGTCGACCGCTTCGCCGGCCGGTGCGGCGGGGCGGAATTTCTCGAACTCGGGCGGATAACGCAGGCTGTACTGCGCGTGGCTGCCGCGCGTGTGCAGCACGATGAGCTGCCGGGGCTCGTCCTGCCGCGCCAGCACCTCGTCGACCCAGGGCAGCAGATCGCCGTCGTAGACACCGGGACGCCAGCCTTCCGGGCTGACCGAACGCACTTCGTCGGCCTGGGCCAGCACCATGCTGATGCCCGCATCGTCCTTGCCGAAAGGCGCCTGGGTGGTGAACCAGTAGGTCTTGAAACCGGCCTCCTTGAAGGCCTTGAGCACCGACGGCTCGGGCTTGAACAGCCCCTCGACCTGCGGCAGGCGCCGCGTGAACAGCGGCGGCACGGCCTGCCGGGTCACGGAAGCCGCCGACACGAAATCGCGCAGGCTGACCAGATTCGAGGCCTGCGCGAGGTGGGGTGTGGTGTCGCGCGGGTAACCGTTGATCTGCAGGTGGTCGGCGCGCAGCGATTCGCCCACGACCAGCACATAGACCTCACGCACGGGCTGCACCGGTGCCTGCGCACTGCGGCGGGCCCCAAAGCCCATGCCGTTGACGTGCTGGCGGATGACACGCATGGCGTCCTGATACGCGTAGAAGTCGGCGATGCGCAGGGGAATGCCGGCCGGGTAGCTGATCAGCATGGCCCGCGGCAGTCCGCCCATGCGATAGGCCACGGCACGGTCGAGCTTCTGCTGGTCGGTGCGCCAGGCGTCGCGCACTTCGGACACGGCCAGGGCCACCGCCAGCGGCACCCCCACCAGCAGCGGCAGCCAGACCCCCAGCACGGTTCGCACACGGCCGGCCGGCCAGCACAGCCCGATGCGGCGCAGCCAGGCCGCCAGGGCCCAGGACGCCAGCAGCGCCAAGGCCGCCAGGCCGAGCACGATGACCCCGGTCGTCCCCAGCCAGCTCATGGCCTCGGTGCGATCGGTGTCGGAGATGACGCCCAGCAAGGCGGCATGGGTCGGCGTGCCGAACTGGCTCATGTAGAACAGTTCGAGCGGCAGCAGGGTCATGAAGGGCGACAGCACCGCAATCGCGATCCACGCCCGCCGCACCGCCGCCACCAGCATGGCGACCAGCAGCAGATTGACAAAGAGCACATGCACACGGCCGGAACCGATGATCTTGTGGCCCGGCAGGGCCCAGTTCCAGGGCTCGCCCAGAAGATACAGATTGGGGTACATCAGCAGGGCGACGAATCCCCCCACCAGGAGCCAACCCAGGCGGCGCTGGGCCGCAGAAGCCAGACGCGGCGATGCCGCTGCGTTCTGGGCGTTGTTCTTGTTCATCTCGAAATCACCCGGGCAAGGCTCGCGTCCCGCACCGAGACTTCGCGCAGGAAGCCCGTGGATCGGGACCACGACACGGCGCAGGCCGTGCAGCCAAAGCCGCGCATTGTAAACGCGCGGTCAAGCGGCAGGCCAGCACGTGCAAACCCTCGAACGCCCGGTCGACTCCGGGCGGCGTGCAACGCGGCGACGGAACCGTCGCTGCACCGACACGACTCGGCCGGATCGCCGCAGCCAGTGCACCGCCGCTTGCAGCGGTCCGAAGGCTCAGCGCTTGTTTCGAAAGGCCAGCCAGGCCGCGATCGCCGTGAAGCTGAGCACGATCGCCACCACGATCCAGAAGCCGTGGCCGTTCTCCGCCAGGGGAATGCCCCCGACGTTCATGCCGAACAGCCCGGCCAGGATGTTGATGGGCAAAGCCAGCACCGTCACCACCGTCAGCACAAAGAGGCTGCGGTTGTTGTCTTCGTTGACATTGGCGGCGATCTCCTCCTGCAGCAGCTTGATGCGCTCCTGCAGGGCCTGCATGTCGCGCAGCACGACCGAAAACTCTTCGGTGGCGCCGCGCAGCTCGTCGATGTCGTCGGCGGCCATCCAGCCCGGCGGCCGCTGCAGCAGACGGAACAGCGCCGCCGGCTCGGGGGCCAGCAGGCGTTGCAGGCGCACCAGCAGCCGGCGCAGCACGCCCAGGCGGGTCCGCCGCTGGTCGAGCCGGCCCCTGAGCAATTCGTCCTCGACGGCATCGACCCGCGCCGTCACGCCCCTCACGATCTTGACCAGCGCATCGGCCTGGGCCCGCAGCAGATGCTCGAGCAGCGCCGTGGGCGACGGCGGGGATTCGCCTTCCCGCACCGCGGTGCGCAGGGTGTCGACCGAGCGCAGCGGCTGGTTGCGGGCCGTGACCACCAGGCCCGGTCCCACGCTGATCCACAACGTGGCGATATCGCCGGACTCGAAGCCGAAATCGAAATGCACGTCGTTGATCACGGCGACCAGCGCGTCGTCGGTGCGTTCGATGCGGGTGGAGGGCTGGCTCTCGGCCAGGGCATCGAAGAAGTCTTCGGCCAGGTCGACATGGCGCTGCAGCCATTTGACGGCCTGCGCGTGGCTGAGATTGAAGTGCAGCCACAGATAGGCCGGCGAGGACTGGTCCGCCGCAACGGCCGGATCCGGCAGTGCCGACTGACGGGCCAGCCAGTCGGCGGCCTGACGCGAGTTCAGCTCCTGCGCATGGCCCGAGCCCAGCGTATTGAAGAGATAACCGCAGATCAGCCCGGCTTCGTCGCCGCCATAGGTGGCGGCGATGGCCGGTTCGGCCGTGGGCGGACTGGAGAACGATCGAGCCTCGGGGGCAGGCACCACAAATGCTCCGGGCAGAGGCTGCCGGCACGGCCGGCGGACCAAGTTGGACAAGGTCCCTGCATGCTAGGCCCGAACGATGACGTTTCGGTGACACGATGCCGCAGTCTTGTCATCGAAGGCAGGACTGCGGGCGGCGCCTGGCGCTCAGAACCGGTAGGTCAGCGACACGTAGCTCACGATGGGGTCGAGCTTGAGTTTGGTCTGCCCTGTGCCCACCGTGGCGCCATTGCTGTTGAGGCGGGTCGTGAGGTTGGCCTTGGTGTCGAGCGGAATGTACGACACCGACCAGGACACGCCCCAGTGATCGTCGAACTGATAACCCGCGCCGATGTTGATGACGGGCGCAAACGAGTTGCTGAGCTTGGCGCGCGTGTTGGTGATGGGGGCTGCGGCACCGGCCATGGTCGAGTGGAAGCGGTCGGAAAGCTTCACGTCCGAATACCAGACGTAGGTGGCACCGAGGCCGACGAAAGGACGGAACTTGGCCTGGCCGTCGAAGAAGGTGTAGCGCAGCAGCACCGCCGGGCTCCATTGCTTGGCTTCGCCGATGCGGCCCACGCCGGCCAGCGAGCCCGTGCCGTCGAGCTTGAAGGTGGGTGGAACGCCCAGCACGGTTTCGACCGCCCAGTGGCTGTCGAAATAATAGAGACCGCTCAGCCCCACGGTGTTGGCGTTGCTGACTTTCGCACCGGAGTTGGGTATCTGAGTCGAGACACCGCCCACCGTCCGGGTCAGCGGCTTGCTGGAGTCCTGGGGTGAAAAATACATCCATCCCGCGCCCAGCACGATGTCGCCCGCCTGCTGGGCGTGTGCCACCGAGCCACACAGCATGGCCGCGGCCCATGCCGTACCGATCAGAACCTTGGACTTGAGCATGTCGTCTCCTGTTTGTGAATGTCAAAGAAAGATCACGACTCACAATCTAAAGAGGCTCGGAGATGGCCGCATTGCGGGCTAACCACTAAGGCGCCGTCGGCCCGCCTTGTGCGCTGGCCCACACAACAGAGACAGTTCCTCGAGATTCAGTCAGAAATCAAGAAAATCGTTCGAATTTCGTCTGATTATCTGAAATATTTTGCCGATCCATCACAAGAATCGCAATTGAACCGCTCTCGGCTACGTCGCTTCGTACTGGTGTTATCACCAATTAAAAGTGCGAACGGTCGTACTTTTTTGGCAACAGGACGGACGCGTGAAACGGCCTTTTCCGTGCCGTTCAGCGCTTGACGAAACGGACCAGCATTTCCGCACTGTCGCGGGCGCGTGCATCGATATCGACCTGGCGATCGAAGATGAGCGAAAAAGTATGCTGGTTGGCGACGTTGAAGAAACTCAACGCGCTGATGGACATGTGCAGGTCGACCGGATCGAGTCCGGCGCGGAACACGCCCTCGGTCACCCCGCGTTCGTAAACCGACTGGACGGCCTCGATCGCGGGGATGTTGAGTTCGCGGATGATCTCGCTTTGCGACAGGAACTCGCCGCGGTGGATGTTTTCGTTCATGACCAGGCGGATGAAGTCCTGGTTCTTCCATTGGTACTCGACCGTGAACGAGACCAGACGGCGCAGTGCGTCCTCGGGGCCCAGGTCTTCGAGGTGCAGGTCGGTCTCGATGTGGCGGATGCGGCGGTAGGCCTCTTCGAGCACGGCCACGTACAGGCCTTCCTTGCTGCCGAAGTAGTAATAGATCATGCGCTTGCTGGTGCGCGTCTCGTCCGATATCTCGTCGATGCGCGCACCGCTGAGGCCCTTGGCGGCAAACTCGGCCGTGGCCACCTCCATGATGTTGGCAATGGTGGCGGCCGGGTCGTTGGTCCGCGGAGCCTCGGCACGCGCAGTCTTGCGCACGGCACCGGCAGGTCGTCGGACCTGGCGGATCTTGGGCGCAGCGGTCTCCGGCGCGGTCATCGGTTTTTTATCAGGGGCACTGGACGGCATGGGCGAAGATTATCGCCTCAGTTGTCATACGACGGACGCACACGCAACGCAAGACCTCGGAAAAAACACCCGATAGGCGCCATGCACCGCTCACCGGCTCACGCCGAGCAGGCTGTCGAGCAGATCGGGCCGGGCCAGCAGGGCCGCCGCCGCGCCCTGGTGGACGACCGTGCCGCGATCGAGCACCACCGCCTGGTCGGCGATCGCCAGGATGGCCTGGGGATGCTGCTCGACGATGATGGCGCTGAGCCCTTCCTCGCGGGTGATGCGGCGGATGGCCTTGAGCAATTCCTCGACGATGATGGGCGCCAGGCCCTCGAGCGGCTCGTCGAGCAGCAGCAGCCGCGGATTGAGCACCAGCGCACGCCCGACGGCCAGCATCTGCTGCTCGCCGCCCGACAGTTGCGTGCCGAGGTTGCCCTTGCGCTCGGCCAGGCGGGGAAACATCTCGTACACCCGCGCCGGCTGCCAGCGGCCCGGGCGGGCCACGGCGGTCAGGTTCTCGTGCACCGTGAGCGACTTGAAGATATTGCGTTCTTGCGGCACCCAGCCGATGCCGGCGGCGGCTCGTTCGTGCGGTGCGAGGCGGTGCAGCTCGGCGTCTCCGAGACGGATGCGGCCGCCGTGCTGGCGCGTGGCCCCCGCCAGGGTGTTGATGAAGGTGGTCTTGCCGGTGCCGTTGCGGCCCAGCAGGGCCAGGGTGTGGCCTTCGGCCAGGGACAGGGAGACGTCCTGCAGCACCACGGCCTCGCCGTAGCCTGCGCGCAACTGGCGCACGTCGAGCAGATCAGCCATGCGAGAGCTCCTGGGATGGGGTCGATGCGGTGTGCGGATGCGACGGCGGATCGGACGGCGAATCGCCATGGCCCAGATACACCGCCTTGACCTGCGGATCGTTGGCGATCTGGACCGGATCGCCTTCGGTGAGCACGGCGCCGTTGACCAGCACCGTCATGCGTTTGGCAAAACTGAAGACCAGGTCCATGTCGTGCTCGATGAGCAGCACCGACACATCGGCGGGCAGTTCGGCCACGGTGCGCAGCAGCTCTTCCCGCTCGCCGGCGGGGACACCGGCCACCGGCTCGTCGAGCAGCAGCACACGCGGCTCGCAGGCCAGTGCGATGGCGATCTCGAGCAGACGCCGCTTGCCGTAGGCCAGCGTGCGCGTCGGCTGATCCATCACGCCGAGCAGCCGGAACTCGGCCAGCAGTTGCTCGCAGCGTTCGTTGACTGCGCGGTCGGCGCCCAACGCCTGCCACCAGCGGCGGCCCTGGCCCCGGTGCTGCGCAACCGTCATGGCCAGTGTCTGCAGCGGCGTGAAGTTGTCGAACAACTGGTTGATCTGGAAGGTCCGCACCAGCCCGCGCCGCACCCGCTGGTGAGGCGGCAGGCGCGTGATGTCCTCGCCGTCGAGCAGGATGCGCCCCTCGGTGGCGTCGAGCACGCCGGTGAGCAGGTTGATGAGCGTGGTCTTGCCGGCCCCGTTGGGACCGATCAGGGCATGGCGGGCACCCTGGTGCAGATCCAGGCTGACGTGGCTGGTGGCCGTGATGCCGCCGAAGCGCTTGACCAGCCCGCTGGCGGAAAGCACCACGGGCGTGGCGGTCGCCGCATCCGGGGCCTGCCCGGCCGTGCCGGGAGGCTTGTTCACGAGAGGGGTGCTCATGCCGCGTCCTTCCGCATGGGTTCCGAAGGGATGGCCTTCTGGCTGCGTCGCCACCAGGTCCAGGGCTTGAACAGGCGATCGCGTCCGACCAGCATCAGCACCACCAGAAACAGGCCCAGCCAGAACATCCAGTACTGCGGGGTGATCGAGGACAGCACGTCGTGCATGATCTTGAAAGCGATGGCGCCGATCACGCCGCCGTAGAGCCAGCCGGTGCCGCCGATGACCAGCATCAGCATCACGTCGGCCGAGCGCTCGAAGGCAAAGACGTCGAGCGAGGCAAAAGCCGTGGTCTGCGCCAGCAGTGCACCGGCCGCCCCGGCCACTGCAGCCGCCAGCGTGTAGGCCGTGGCAATGCGCTGCACGACCGGAATGCCGATGGCACGGGCCCGCAGCGGGTTGTCGCGCACCGCCTGCAGGGTGGCCCCGAAGGGCGAGTGCACCAGGCGGCGCAGCAGCACAAAACACACCAGGGTGACCGACAGCGAGTACCAGGCGGCCGTCTGCCCCATGAAGTCGAACTCGAAGAAACCGAGGAGGGGTCCGATCACCACGCCCTGCAGGCCGTCCGCACCGCCGGTGAGCCAGTCCATCTTGTTGGCGATTTCGAGCAGGATCAGCGCCACGCCGATGGTGACCATGAGCCGTGTGAGGTCGGTGCCCCGCATGACCGACAGGCTGCCGATGGCGCCCAGCACCGTGGCGCAGGCGGTGGCGACCACCAGTCCCACCAGGGGATCGGGCATGACGTGTTTGGCGAACAACGCGGCCACATATGCGCCGAGGCCGAAGAACGCCGCATGACCCAGCGAGACGATGCCGGTGTAGCCCAGGATCAAGTCGAGCGAGATGGCAAAGAGCGCCACGATGGCGATCTCGTTGACGATGAGGGCCTGATCGCTGAACAGCCACGGCACGGTGAAGGCCACGGCCCAGGCGATCAGCTCCCAGGCACGCCAGCGGCTGCGGGCCAGCAGGCTGGTTCCCAGGGCCGACGCCTGCGAGGCCGGTTGCGCCGCGGCGGGCCCGGGCGATGACGAGGAAGTCGGGTTCATGACACGCGCCCTCCCCGGCGCACGAACAGGCCATGGGGCCGCCAGATCAGGATGGCGATCATCACGCTGTAGACGATGAAGGCGCCCAGCTTGGGCACGTAATACTTGCCCGCCATGTCGGCCACGCCCAGCAGCAGCGCGGCCAGCAGCGGTCCGGTGATGGACGAGGTGCCGCCCACCGCCACGACGATCAGGAAATAGATCATGAACTTGAGCGGGAACGTCGGATCGAGCCCGAGCACCTCGGCACCGAGCGCACCGCCCAGACCGGCCAGGCCCGAGCCGACGGCAAAGGTCGCCAGGAAGATCACGTTCACATTGATGCCCAGCCCGGCGGCCACGCGCTGGTCGTCGACCGCCGCCCGCAGGCGGCTGCCGAACCGCGTGCGGGTGAGCGCATATTGCAAGCCGACCGTCAACGCCGCGCACACCACGATGATGAAGATGCGGTAGTGACCCATGCCCAGCGTCCAGGCGCCCTCGCCGATCTCGGTGCGGCCGCGCAGCCAGTCCGGCAACTGCACGAGCTGCTGGGTCGAGCCGACGAAGTAGTCCATGGCGGCCACCGCCATGAAGGTCAGGCCGATGGAAAACAGCACCTGGTCGAGATGCGGCTTGCCGTACATGGGGCGGTAGAGCGTGCGCTCGAGCACCGCGCCCAGCAGCGCCGTCCCCACGAAGGCGATGGGCAGGCAAAGCAGGAAGGGAACGTCGGCCCGCTGCATCAGCAGCACGGTGATGTAGCCGCCGGCCATGGCAAAGGCCCCGTGAGCGAGGTTGATGAAATTCATCAACCCCATGGTCACGGCCAGCCCCACGGCGAGCACAAACAACAGCATGCCGTAGGCGACGCCGTCAAACAGGATGGTGAGCATGGGAAATGCGCTTGCGGTTTACTTGGGGGCCTTGCCCGGATCCTTCACGGCCTTCACGACATCGAACTCGACGTTGTAAAGCTGGCCGTCCTTGCGCTCGACCTTGCGCAGGTAGACGTCGTGCACCACGTCGCGGGTCTCGGGATCGATGGTCACCGTGCCGCGCGGGCTCTCGAAGCTCAGGCCCTTGAAGCCCTTGAGCAGGGCATCGCTGCCTTCGCCCTTGCTGGCCTTGAGCGCTTCGTAGATGGCATGCATGCCGTCGTAGCCGCCGACCGCCATGAAGTTGGGCCGCAGGTTGTTGTTGGCTTTCTTGAAAGCCTCGACGAACTGGCGGTTGAGATCCGACGGATGGTAGGCCGAGTAATGGTGAGCCGTGACCACGCCCAGCGCGCCGTCGCCCATGTCGTTGAGCTGATCGTCGTCCGTCAGGTCGCCGGTGCCGATGAGCTTGATGCCGGCCTTGTCCATGCCGCGCTCGACGAACTGTTTCATGATCGCCGCACCCGCACCCGACGGCACGAACACGAACAGCGCATCGGGCTTGGCGTCGCGCACCTTCTGCAGGAAAGGCGCGAAGTCGGGGTTGCGCAGCGGCACCCGCAGGCTCTCGACCACTTCGCCGCCATTCTTCTTGAACTGCTCAGAGAAGAATTTTTCGGCATCGACGCCCGGGCCGTAGTCGCTGACCAGCGACACGACCTTCTTGATGCCGTTCTTGGGCGCCCAGTCGGCGATGACCACGGCGGCCTGCGGCAGCGTGAAGCTGGTCCGCACCACATAGGGCGAGGCCTCGGTGATGCTGGAGGTGGCGGCGGCCATCACCAGCAGCGGCGTCTTGGATTGCGTGGCCACGGGCGCCACGGCCAGCGCCAGCGGCGTGAGGCCGAAGCCGGCCAGCACGCCGACCTTGTCCTTGATGACCAGCTCCTGCGCCAGGCGGCGGCTGACATCGGGCAGGCCGGTGTCGTCCTTGACGATCAGCTCGATCTTTTTGCCGGCGACCGTGTCGCCGTGCTGGGCGATGTAGAGACGTGCGGCGGCCTCGACCTGGCGGCCGGTGGAGGCCTGCTGTCCGGTCATCGGCAGGATCAGCCCGACCTTGAACGTCGAGTCCTGCGCCCACCCGGGCTGGGCCAGTGTGGCACCCAAGGCCGCCAGAGCGGCCCAGCTGATCCATGTGCGTCGTGTGTTGGCAGTCATGTTTGTCTCCTGGTGTCAGAAATTGTCAATCGGCGGGGAATCATAGAAGTCGAAGGGGCAAAGGGTGCAGGCCATGCCTTGGGGTATTCCCGAGTCCTTGCCACGTTGCGCAAACCGGGCGCCGCCCGGGCAACGGCACGACCCGGCTCATGCATGCGTCGGCAAGGTGTCGGGCCGGTACGAGGTGTCGAGCGTGATGCTGCCCACGACACGCGACACGCAGGCGCAGATGCGGGTGTTGCTGTGCTTTTCCTCGTCCGACAGGAACACGTCGCGGTGGTCGATCTCGCCGTCGAGCGACAGCACGTCGAGGGTGCACAGGCCGCACTCGCCGCGCCGGCAATCGGATACCGCCTCGATGCCGTGGTGCTCCAGCGTCTCCAGCAGGCTGCTGCCGACAGGCACGGTGATCTGCAGGCCGTGTCGCGGTACATGGACCGCAAACTCCTGGGCCGCATGGCTGCCGCCGCTGCCGAAAGTCTCGAACCGCAGGTCCTGCTGCGGCCTGCCCGCGCGGCTCCAGGCCAGCTTGATCGCATCGAGCATGGGAACCGGACCGCAGGTATAGAGCAGGCCGCCGTCGGCCAGGCCATCGATGGCGGCAGCCAGGTCGGCATGTTCGCCCCGGTCGCCGGCATGCAGGCCAAGACGGTCGCCCAGCACCGGCTTGAGCTCTTCGGCAAACGCGAGTTCGGCGGCGCTGCGCGCGCTGTAGATCATGCGCACCGGTGCGCCGCGTGCGGCCAGGCGCTGGGCCATCATCACCATGGGCGTGATGCCGATGCCGCCGGCCACCAGCAGGTAGTCCGGGGCCCGCGTGTCGAGCGGGAAATGGTTCTGCGGCGCGCTCACGACGAGCCGGTCGCCTGCGGCCAGGCGCCACATGGCCAGCGAGCCGCCGCGGCCATCGTCCTGCCGTTTCACGGCGATCCGGTAATGCTCGCCGTCGGGCTCGCCCACCAGCGAATAGTGGCGGGTCTGTACCTGGGGCTGACCCAGCACGCCGGCGACCAGGATCTGCACCTGCAGATGCGCACCGGGGTCGTGCGGAACGGGCTTGTGCGCGATGGGCCGGATGCGCAGCTCACGCACCGTGGGCGTGACATCGTGCAGCGATTCGACGACGGCTTCGGAGAATTCGGTGTTGACGATCATGGGGGTCTCCCGAGGCAAGAAATCAAGAATGCGAAAACAAAGGACACGGGGTCGGCACCGGATGCACGGCCTCATGCCGTCTGGCTGCAGGATGAACTTTCGGTCCCATCCCCCATTGACCGATCGGTTTCAATCGGCGCATCGAGCCTGCGGGCACGGCCGCTGCGATCGGCCTGGTGCCCGCTCACAGGGTCTCAGCCGCCCGGCGCATGTCGGGTACGCGCCGGCCGCCATGGCAGGCTGGCCGGTGCTAGCGGCGGCGAATCAGGCCGACGCCGGGTGCATTGGGCTGGTCGGGTGCAGCATGCAATGCCACCTGCAGATTGCGCTGGGCGATGCGGCAATGCTCTCGGAGCAGCGCCTCGGCGCGCGCGCCTTCACGTGCGGCGATGGCATCGAGCACCTGCCAGTGCTGGTGTTGGGCCACGGTCAGCATGTCGCGTGCGCGCCGCGAATGGCAGTCGACGATCACGAAAGCCGAGGGCGACGCAAACGGCAGCTTGACCACCCGATCGAGCTCACGTTGCAGCACCGGCGCCTGCGCCATCGCCTGCACGCATTGGTGGAACACATCGTTGAGCTGCTCGTAGCGCGAAATGGCCTCGTCGTCGAGCGTCGCGGCCGCCAGCACGGCGTCGATCTCGTTCAGGCATTGCCGGGCGGCATCGAGCGCCTCGCGCCGGGCACCGCGTTCGGCCGCACGGCGCGCCAGCATGCCTTCGAGCACGCCCCGCAGTTCGATCGCATCGGCCACGTCCTGCTCCCTGAACGTCCGCACGCTGTAGCCGCCACCGGGCGAGGATTCGAGCAGGCCTTCTTCGGCCAGACGGGCCAGGGCCGTGCGCACGGGGGTGCGCGACATGCCCAGCCGCTCGACGATGGCCATCTCGGTCAGGCGTGCGCTGGGCGGCAGGTCGCCGGACAGGATCGCCTCGCGCAGCTGGAGCTGGGCCTTCATGGCCTGCGAAGCCGAAGCCGGTGTCCCGGCACCCGCCGCCGGTGCGACAGGGTCCGTGGTGGTGGAAGCCAGCGTGAGATCGGGCATGGCTGCAAGTCCTCGCGGCATTCAGGCCACCTGGCGGATGGGCACGACCGTGCGGCCGGGCGGTGTTTCCTTGGCGATCATCTTGTCGATGAGGCGGCGTGCCCACATCGATCCGGCATCGATGTTGAGGTTGTAGAAGATGTGGTCCGGCCGCTCGTCGATGGCCTGCTGCTGGGCCTCGAGCACCAGTTCGTCCTCGCGGAAGATGGTGGCCACGCCCTCGCGCAGCAGATGCGTCAGGCGCTGCTCGCCCAGGCAATAGTTGCGCGCAAAGGCCCAGAAATAATGGCACGTGCCATCGGTTTCGGGCGTGATGGTGTTGAGCACGAACCCGTTGACGCCACGGCTGCGATCGCCCTGCGTGGGGTCGCCCGCGTTGCCGCCGGGCGGCACCGCGCCGCTGCCGGCCTCGGCCACGCCCACGTCGATGGTGACGGTGCACGGGGCCTCGAAGCGGATGATCTGCCAGCGGTCGACCGGGCCGCGGTAGCCGCGGGCGTGGTCGATCTGCGAAGCCCAGAACGGCGGCGGTTCGACGCCTTCCATCCAGCGTGTGACCGTTGCCGTGCGGTCGCCATGGGTGGCGACGAAAGGCGACTCGGCCACGGCCCGGTTGCCGATGCTCGACCCGTGCACGAAGGTCTCGTGCGTGAGGTCCATCAGGTTGTCGACCACCAGCCGGTAATCGCACTTGACGGTGATCAGCTTGCCGTCGCCCGCCCATTCGGCATCGTCGTTCCAGTGCATGTCGGGAATCAGCGCCGGATCGGCCTTGGCCGGATCGCCGGGCCAGACCCAGACGAAGCGATGTTTCTCGACCGCCGGATAACTGCGCACGCAGGCCGAGGGATTGAGCGTTTCCTGGCTGGGCATGTGGGTGCAGCGACCGGCGGCGTTGTAGACCAGACCGTGATAACCGCAAACCACCTCGTCGCCTTCGAGCCGTCCCATGGACAGCGGCAGAAGGCGGTGCCAGCAGGCGTCCTCGAGCACCGCGACCTGCCCGTCGCTCTTGCGGAACATCACCAGCTTCTGCTTGCAGATGGTGCGCGGCAGCAGGCTGTGCTTGACTTCGACGTCGTAGGCGGCGGCATACCAGGCGTTCAGGGGGAACGCGGCGGTTTTCATCGGGGTCATTGTCTTCTCCAGGCCTCGGGGGGCATCAAGGGGCAGTTCACTGCTCTCGGTGAAGACAATGTATACAGAGAATGGTTTTTTTGAGGCTAAAACAAACCCTAATACAGGGTAAACACCAGGAAAAACGACTTTACCCCAAAGACAATGTATTCAATGCCCTTGACCCCAAGCCCGCTCGGCCGCATGCCTGCCCGCAGGCGCTACAGCACCAGCCGCATGGCTTGATGGGGAATGCCGACCTCGTCGAAAGCCTCGCCGTAAGGTGCGAAACCGCGGCCACGGTAAAAGCCGATGGCCGACTGCTGCGCATTCAGCACCACTTCGCGGTCGCCGCGGGCGCGGGCCGCGGCGATCAGGCCGTCGAGCACCTGCGCACCATGGCCGCCGCCCCGCACGCCGTGGTCGACCGCCATGCGGCCGATGCGTCCCACGCCCGGCGCATGCTGCAGCAGCCGGCCGGTGGCGATGCCCTGCCCCAGGCCGTTGTAGACCACCGCATGCACGGCCGTCGCATCGGCCTCGTCCCATTCCTCGTGTTCGGGCACGCCCTGCTCTACCACAAAGACCTCGCGGCGCAAGGGCTGGGCATCGGCCTGCAGGCGGGCCCAGTCGCCGGTTTCGAGCCGGCAGGCGGCACCGTCCGACTCGAAGCGCTCGAGCAGGCTGCGCAGCACGACAGGAACGGGCGTGGGCACGCGATGGGCCGCATCCACGCAGACGTAGACGACCTCGGCCCGCGCCAGAACGGTGTGCTCGCGGCGCATCACCGCCTCGAGCGTGACCGAGGTACGCCCCACGCGCACCAGCCGCACGCCGATGCGCAGGCGGTCGTCCGGCCGGGCCGAAGCGAAGTACTCGACGGCAGCCTTGCGCACCGGCAGTTCGGTGCCCAGGCGGCGCATGGCCGACGCGTACGGCACGCCCAGTGCCCGCCAGTACGCCATCACGGCGGTGTCGGCATACATCAGGTAATGGGCGTTGAAGACGATGCCCTGGGCATCGACCTCGGCCCGGCGCACGGTCAGCGCATGATGAAAACGGGAGACGGGCGCCGCATGCGCCGATTCGGCGGTAGAGGCAGTGGAGACAGGGCTGGAGGTCGTCACATTGGAATCCGGAATGCAGGTTGAGTCGGCAGGCAGGCCGCGTGTAGGGGTGTGTGGGTCGGTGGGTGTGGGGATCAGGCCAGCGCGGCACGAATCACGGCGGCCAGATCGGCATGCGCCTTTCGGGCTTCGGGCAACGCACGGCCCATCTTGATGAACTCGTGCGTGACCCCGCGGTAGATGTCGAGCTCGACGGGCACGCCCGCCATGCGCAGCCGGTCGGCGTACTGCACGCCCTCGTCGACCAGCGGGTCACACTCGGCCAGGCCGATCCAGGCCGGTGCAACGCCCTCCAGGTCGTCGGCATACAGGGGGGCGAAACGCCAGTCGTCGCGGTCGCGGGCGTCGCGGATGTAGCGTTCGAAGAACCAGGTGATGCCCTCGCGCGTCAGCACATGGCCGTTTGCATAGGTGTGGTGCGACGCGGTGTCCTGATGTCCGGTGCAGCCCGGATAGATCAGCGCTTGCAGCGCCAGCGGCAGACCGGCATCGCGCGCCAGAATGGCGCAGACCGCGGCCAGCGTGCCGCCCGCGCTGTCGCCGCAGACCGCCAGGCGCCGGCCATCCAGGCCCCAGTCGTCCAGCGCGCCGCTGGCCAGGGCCGAGCAAGCGTCCCAGGCGTCGTGCGCGGCGGTCGGGAACTTGGACTGCGGCGCCAGGCGGTAGTCGAGCGAGACGACGGCGCAGCCGGCCTGCCCCGCGATCTCGCGGCACAGCGCGTCGTGCGTGCGCACGCTCCCGACGGTGAACCCGCCGCCATGCAGGTGGAGCACCACGGGCAGGCCGGGCTCCGAAGTGGGCCGGTACAGACGGACCGGCAACGGCACGCCGTCGCGAGCGGGCAGCGTGCGGTCCTGCACCTGGTGCAGCGCGCGCAAGGGCACTTCGAGCACGTTGGCGCCTTTTTCATAGGCGGCGCGCGCCTCGTCGGGGGTCAGGCTGTGCAGCGGCGGGCGCCCGGCGCGCGCCATGCGGTCGATGACGTCGCGCATGGCCGCCGTCATGGGTGCCGGCGCGGGATAGGTGGGTTGGGACTTCATGGCCACGATGCTAACGCGCCCGCCGCCGCCTTGCGTGGGGCAAAAAAAACGGCATCCGCAGATGCCGTCCGGCTCAATGGCGGAGCCGCAATGCGCTTCGGGGCGCTTGGTGATCGAATCGGGATGTCAGGCGGCGCGTCCCTCGGCCACGTCGAGTGCGCGCTTGGCAGCCACGGCTCGGCGCACGGTCGACCAGATGGCCCACAGCAGCAGCGCAGCCGTCACCGCCAGCAGTCCTGCACTGATGGGTCGATTGATGAAGATGGCCGGGTCGCCACGCGAAAGCAGCATGGCGCGGCGCAGGTTCTCCTCCACCATGGGGCCCAGGATGTAGCCCAGCAGCAGCGGCGCGGGCTCGAACTTCAGCACCATCAGCGCATAGCCCAGCACCCCCAGCACCGCCACCATGTAGATGTCGAACTCGTTGTTGTTGACGCTGTACACGCCGAGCGCCACGAACACCAGAATGGCCGGATACATCCATGCAAAGGGAATGCGCAGCAAGGCCACCCACAGGCCGATGGTGGGGATGTTGAGCACGACCAGCATGATGTTGCCGATCATGAAGCTCACCACCAGGCCCCAGAACAGCTCGGGCTGCTCGCTGATCAGCAGCGGACCGGGCGTGATGCCGTGGATGATGAGCGCGCCCATCATCACCGCCATCACCGCATCGCCGGGAATGCCGAGCGACAGCGAAGGCACGAAGGCGGTCTGCGCGGCGGCGTTATTGGCCGACTCGGGCGCCGAGATGCCCTCGATCGCGCCCTTGCCGAAGCGGCTCGGATCCTTGGCCACGCGTTTTTCGATGGCATACGACATGAAGGCCGCGATCGACGGTCCGACACCCGGCAGTGCACCCAGTGCGGAGCCCAGGGCCGAGCCGCGCAGCATCGGCGCGATGGTGGCCTTGAACTCCTCGCGTGTCGGCATCATCGAGCGCATGGTGACGCGCTCGGGCTGCTGATTGGTGTGGTCCGCATTGATGCATCGCACCACCTCGGCAATGCCGAACAGGCCCATGGCGAGTGCCACGAGGTTGATGCCGTCCATCAGTTCGGGCAGGCCGAAGTGATAACGGGCCACGCCCGAGTTCACATCGGTGCCCACCATGCCCAGCAGCAGTCCGAAGACCACCATGGCCAGGCCCTTGGCGGCCGAGCCCGAGCTCATCGAAGAAGCGGCCACCAGTCCCAGCACCATCATCGAGAAGAATTCGGCCGGACCGAACTTCAGGCCCAGGTCGGCGATCATCGGCGAGAACAGCACCAGCAGGATGAGCCCGCTCATGGCGCCGACCAGCGAAGCGATCGTGGTGACGAACAGGGCCAGGCCCGAGCGGCCTTTCTTGGCCATCGGATAGCCGTCCAGACAGGTCACGGCCGACGACGGCGTGCCCGGCAGGTTCAGCAGGATGGAGGCCGTCGAGCCGCCGTACTGCGCGCCGTAGTAGACGCCCGCGAGCATGATGATGGCCGCGGTGGGGGGGATGTGATAGGTGATCGGCAGCAGCAGCGAGATGGCCGCCAGTGCGCCGATGCCGGGCAGCACGCCCACGACGGTGCCCAGCAGCACGCCAAAGAAGCAATAAGCCAGGGTGGTGGGTTCGGCTGCGACCTGCAGGCCGAGCAAGAGATTGTCGATCAGTTCCATGGTGTCTTCCTCACAGGCTCCAGGGCCAGACCGGCAGGATCATCCGCAGGCCGACGGCAAAGATCAGCACGGTCAGCCCCGAGATCACGGCGCTCAAGATGAAACGCGTCTTGAGCGGCATCGTCACCGGCACCAGGGCCAGCAGGCAACTGACGAACGTCGCCAGCGCCATGCCCAGCAGGCGCAGCGACACGGCGAACAACACCACGCTGGCCACCGACCAGAACAGGTTGCGCCACTGCACCACGATCGGCGACCCCTGGCGCCACCAGGCCGGCAGCGCGACCAGCAGGCCCAGCACGGCCAGCAGCCAGCCGAGGATGACGGGAAAGTAGCCGGGGCCCATGCGCGCAGCCGTGCCCATGTTGTAGCGGCTGCCGTAGACGGCAAAGAAGACGCCCGCGGCCAGCATCGCCAGGCCGCCCAGGAGGTCGTGTGTATCTCGGTGTTTCATTGCGGACTCGCAGTTCTCCGTGTTGTGTGGATCTAGGGGGTCTGCGGACAGCGGGCGCGTCGATGCCCGGGTCAGGACGGGTGCTTGTTGTGATTATTTTGGGCGCACCTATCCATGCGGGTATTCACTTCAATAAAAGAAGTCAATATCCGCTTTCTATTTCGATTTTTCTTTTGAAAACCTTAAGAAAAATGCCGATCTGTCCTAGCGCTGCATGGTAGGGATGCCGGCGTTGGCAATCGACCGTAAAATTACGTACAACACGTCATCTCACCGTCAATTCAAGGGAAATCACCTAATTTCTCCAATTTGACCGAATTGCCTCCAAAAACGTGGCAGCGTCTTTGCCGCGCAACGCTATCCGGTATTGGCCCTATGGCCGGGTGCCCGGCACCTCGATAGCCTGAACGCCGGGCCGGCGCCTCTTCCTGGCAGCCGCTGCAACCCCAACCGGCAAGGCTGTCCATGGCATTCATCAACTACGTCACCCAGATCCAGTTCGAACATGGCGCCATCGCACTGCTGCCGCAGGAATGCGTACGGGTGGGCATGACCCGCCCCCTGATCGTGACGGATGCGGGCGTGAAAGCGGCCGGCGTCCTTCAGAAAGCCCTGGACGCCCTGCGGGGCTGGGATGTCGAGGTGTTCGACCAGACCCCGCCCAACCCCACGGAAGACGCCGTGCGCGCGGCGGCAGCGCTCTATCGGCAGAAAGGCTGCGACGGCCTGATCGCGGTGGGCGGCGGATCGGCCATCGACTGCGCCAAGGGCGTTGCCCTGGTCGCGACCCACGAGGGCCCGCTCACCCGCTATGCGACCATCGAAGGCGGCTCGGCCCTCATCACCGCCCAGGTCGCGCCGCTGATCGCAGTGCCGACGACCAGCGGCACCGGCAGCGAGGTCGCCCGGGGCGCCATCCTCATCGTCGACGACCACCGCAAGCTGGGTTTTCATTCATGGCATCTGGTGCCCCGCGCCGCCATCTGCGACCCGGATCTCACACTCGGCCTGCCGCCGCGCCTGACGGCCGCCACCGGCATGGACGCCATCGCGCACTGCATGGAGACCTTCATGGCCAGCGCCTTCAATCCGCCGGCCGACGGCATCGCGCTCGACGGCCTGGCCCGGGGCTGGTCGTGGATCGAAAGAGCGACCACACACGGCAACGACCGCGAGGCGCGAGCCAACCTCATGAGTGCATCCATGCAGGGTGCCATGGCGTTCCAGAAAGGCCTGGGAGCGGTGCACTCGCTCAGTCACAGCCTGGGCGGCGTCAACCCCATGCTGCACCATGGCACGCTCAATGCCATGTTCCTTCCGGCCGTCGTCGAGTTCAACGCCGAGGCCGACAGCATGCAGCGCGAAAACCGCCTGGAGCGCATGGCGCGCGCCATGGGCCTGTCGTCCGGTACCGACATCGCACTGGCGCTGCGCGACATGAATGCACGGCTGGGCCTGCCGTCCGGCCTGGCGCAGATGGGCGTGCGCCGCGACAACTTCGAGCGCATCGTGACGGGCGCACTGGCCGACCATTGCCACGGGACCAACCCGCGCCCGGCCACGGCCCAGGATTACCGGGAATTGCTGGAAACCTCGCTCTGAGCGAGGCTGCGGATGTCGCAGCCGCAGTGCGCTCAGCGCCGGCGCAGATGGGCGGCCAGGCAGGCCGCGGCGGCCTCGGGCGAAGACTCGATGCACAGCGCAGGCACGGCCAGCATCAGGTTGAGCGGCAAGCCGAAATCCTCGATCATCATGCGGTAGCGCGCGTCGTAAGCAGGCCCCGCGCCTTCGCCTGCGTCGTTGTCTTTGGGCCAGGCACCCCATTCGGCGCGAATCCGATCGGCCAGCGACTCGCCCGCCTGTTCCAGATACAGCGCGACCGGCTTGCACAGCGCCACGGCCATGCCCAGTTCGAACACCGTGCCGCTGTCGGGCTCGACCGCGCCACGAAACGGCTCGAGGTTCACCAGCAAGGCATCGGCCGATTGCAGATGCGCCACATTGCCCTGGTAGATCCGGCTCGCGCGCGCATCGGGCGCAAGGTGTTCATCGGCATGGATGCCGCCGTCCGAAGGCCGAATGCCGCGCAGGCCGTGCTTCACGCACAGCGCTTCGAGCCAGGCGTAGCGCGCGTCCTGATCGGGGTAAAAGATATCGGGACCGGCCAGGTAGACGCGGGGTAAGGTGTCGGACAGAAAAGCCATGGCGGCAGCATACTGCCGATTGGCCGACTCTGGACATCAGGCGACACACCGGGGCACATCCGGCACCAGGCCGTTCGGGGTTCGAAGCGCTCAGTGGGCCAGCGCGCGCTGCAACTGCGCCTTGTTCATGCTGGAACGCCCCCGGAGTCCGCGCCGGCGTGCCTCCTGGTACAGCTGGGCGTAGGTCCGTCCGGCTGCACCGCTGTGCGAACGCAGGCCGCCGCGTCGGCCCGAGGACAGGTCTTCACGCGACAGCGTGCTGCCGTGTTCGGCTTCGCCACTGCGCGCGCGTTCCTTGTTGACGACGCGCGCCGCTATTTCCTCGGCCGTGTCTTCCTTGCGGCCACGCTCCAGCAGACCGGCCTTGATGTGCTGGTACTGGCGTTCACGTTTGTTGCTCCATTGGGTTCTTGGCATGTCGGTCTCCTGTGTGAGACCCGCTGCACCGGACGGCCGCCCGGCAACGGGCTGGATTCCAGTCTCCCCCGGCCGTTGCCGCCTCGCAAGCCCTGCGCAGGCGCGCGTCACGCCCGCAGACACGCGGGCGGGGCGCTGTCCGACACCGCGCTACTTCTTCAGCCCTTGCAGCTTGGCGAAGGCATGCGACATCGCGCTGCCGGCGGCCTGATCGGCAGAGGCGCCCCGGCCGCCTTGCTGCGTGTAGCGGCCGGCACCGCGGCCGGCGTTCTCGAACCGGTTGTCGCGTGGCCCGTCACGCCGCGCCGGAGCCGCGTCGAGCTTCATGGTCAGGCTGATGCGCTTGCGGGCCGCATCGACCTCCAGCACCTTGACCTTGACGATGTCGCCGGTCTTGACGACTTCGCGCGCATCGGTGACGAACTTGTTCGACAGCTGGCTCACGTGCACCAGGCCGTCCTGGTGCACGCCGAGGTCGACGAACGCACCGAAGGCCGCGACGTTGCTCACGGTCCCCTCGAGCACCATGCCCTCCTTGAGGTCGGCGATGTCTTCGACGCCATCGTTGAAGCGCGCCACCTTGAAGTCAGGCCGGGGATCGCGGCCGGGCTTTTCCAGTTCGGCCAGGATGTCCTTCACGGTCACCACGCCGAACTGGGCATTGGCCAGGCTCTCGGCCTTCACCCCCTTGAGCAGTTCGGCCCGGCCCATGACTTCGGCGATCGGCTTGGCGACCTGGGCCAGCATGGCCTCGACCACCGAATACGTCTCGGGGTGCACACCGGTCATGTCGAGCGGATTGTCGCCACTGCGGATGCGCAGGAAACCGGCACTCTGCTCGAAAGTCTTGGCCCCCAGGCCGGTCACGGACAGCAGTTGCTGGCGGTTGCGGAAAGCCCCGTTGGCTTCGCGCCAGCGCACCACGGCCTTGGCCACGCCGCCGGAGAGCCCCGACACCCGGGTCAACAACGGCGCACTGGCCGTGTTCAGGTCGACGCCCACGGCGTTCACGCAATCCTCGACCACCGTATCGAGCGTGCGGGCGAGTTCGCTTTGATTGACGTCGTGCTGGTACTGCCCCACGCCGATGCTCTTGGGATCGATCTTGACCAGTTCGGCCAGCGGATCCTGCAGTCGACGCGCAATGCTGGCAGCGCCGCGCAGGCTCACATCCACATCCGGCATTTCCTGGCTGGCGAACTCGCTGGCGCTGTAGACCGAGGCGCCGGCCTCGCTGACCACCACCTTCTCGATGGCATAAGGCGCATCCTTGGCCAGCAGCTTGATGAGGTCGGCAGCCAGCTTGTCGGTTTCACGGCTGGCCGTGCCGTTGCCGATGGCGATGAGATTGACGCCGTGCTTCATGCAGAGCTTGGCCAGCGTGTGCAGCGAGCCATCCCAGTCGCGGCGGGGCTCGTGGGGGTAGACGGTCGAGGTGTCGACCAGCTTGCCGGTGGCATCCACCACGGCGACCTTGACGCCGGTGCGGATGCCCGGATCGAGCCCCATCACGACACGGGCGCCGGCGGGAGCGGCCAACAGCAGGTCGCGCAGGTTGTCGGCGAACACCTTGATGGCGACTTTTTCGGCATCCTCGCGCAGGCGGGCGAACAGGTCGCGCTCGGTCGACAGCGACAGCTTGACACGCCAGGTCCAGGCCACGGCCTTGCGGATCAGGTCGTCGGCCGCCCGCGCCGAAT
>ERZ1031720.10-NODE-10-length-25302-cov-10.227433_pt1 | contig 25302 bp, 28 predicted proteins | sample MGYA00518750_ERZ1031720 | MGnify/ENA primary metagenome ERZ1031720 (study PRJEB33718, sample SAMN03160008) | human skin metagenome | collected 2014-04-10 | study: EMG produced TPA metagenomics assembly of the PRJNA266117 data set (Human skin bacterial metagenome... | reverse complement strand
GATTTCTGCCTGTCTCGTGGGCTCGGAGATGTGTATAAGAGACAGCTCGTACGGACTTCAACGGCGGGTCGAACTGGCCCGGGCCCTGGCCACCGAACCGCAACTGCTGCTGCTCGACGAACCGGCCGCAGGCCTGAATCCGCAGGAAACCGCCGAGCTGGGCCGGCTGCTGGTCAGGATCGGCTCATGCGGCGTGACCATCCTGATGGTCGAGCACCACATGGATCTGGTGATGTCCGTGTCCGACCACGTCATCGTGCTGGACTACGGCATCAAGATCGCCGAGGGCAAGCCGGCCGAGGTCCAGGGCAATCCGCGTGTCGTGGAAGCCTACCTGGGGGTCGACGACGATGCTGCGCCTGCCCCCGTCCCCGTCCCCGCCTGATCCTGGAGCTAGAGATGTTGAAACTGGAAAACGTGAAGGTCAGCTACGGGGCCATCGAAGCCGTCAAGGGCGTGAGCCTCGAAGTCGGTGCCGGCGAAGTCGTCACCATCATCGGCGCGAACGGTGCAGGCAAAAGCACCTTGCTCAAGAGTGTCGTCGGATGGGAACTGCCGTCCGCCGGTCGTATCGTGCTCGATGGCCGGGACGTGACGACGGTGCCGGCTCACCAGCGCGTCGCCATGGGACTGGCGATGTCGCCCGAGGGGCGGGGCGTGTTCGCCGATCAGACGGTCCGTGAAAACCTCATGCTCGGCGCCTATTCGCGCCGTCGCGATACGGCGGCGATCGACGCGGCCATCGACAGGGAGTTCCGGCGCTTTCCGAGGCTGCGGGAACGACAGGATCAGCAGTCGGGCACCTTGTCCGGCGGCGAGCAGCAGATGCTCGCGATCTCGCGCGCCCTGATGAGCGACCCGCGCCTGCTGTTGCTGGACGAGCCGTCGCTGGGTCTGGCGCCGCTGATCATCCGCGACATCTTCAATGCGATCCGCGAGCTGCGGCAGGACGGACTCACCATCCTGCTGGTCGAACAGATGGCCAAGCAGGCACTGGGCGTCGCCGATCGCGCCTACGTGCTCGAGACCGGTCGGATCACCTTGCAGGGCTCGGGGCAGGAACTGCTCGACGACCCCAAGGTCAAGGCGGCCTACCTCGGCAGCCATTGAACTTCGAATCATCTACCCATAAGGAAAAACATGTCGACAACAAAGAAATTTGCCTCGCAGGCCGATCTCGAAGAAAAGAAGGTCACGTTCAGCCAGATCTCCGAACATGCCTGGGCCTACACGGCCGAAGGCGACCCGAACACCGGCGTGATCATCGGCGACGATGCCGTGCTGGTCGCCGACACCCAGGCCACGCCCGCGATGGCTGCCGACGTCATCCGCCGCATCCGCGAGGTCACCGACAAACCCATCAAGTACGTGGTGCTGACGCATTACCATGCCGTGCGTGTCCTGGGCGCCAGCGCGTTCCAGCCCGAGCAGATCCTGGCCAGCCAGGACACCTACGACCTCATCGTGGAGCGTGGCGAGTTCGACAAGGCCAGCGAGATCGGGCGTTTCCCCCGCCTGTTCCGAAACGTCGAGACGGTGCCGGACGGACTCACCTGGCCCACCATGACGTTCACTGGAAAAATGACGCTCTGGCTGGGCAAGGTCGAAGTGCAGTTGCTGCAGTTGGGCCGCGGCCATACCAAGGGCGACACAGTGGTCTGGCTGCCGCAAGAGCGTGCGCTGCTGAGCGGCGATCTGGTCGAGTTCGGCGCCACGCCCTATGCCGGCGACGCGTACTTCAAGGACTGGCCCAAGACACTCGACAACCTGGCGGCCCTGAAACCTGCGGCGCTGGTGCCGGGCCGCGGTGCGGCATTGACCACGCCCGAGTCGGTCGCCCGAGGCCTGGCCGAGACCCGCGATTTCATCTCGGACGTGTACGCGAGCGTCGAGAAAGGCGTCGGGGCGGGACACGATCTCAACCGCGTCTACCGCGACACCATCGAAGCACTGCGCCCGAAGTACGGCCAATGGGTGATCTTCGACCACTGCATGCCTTTCGATGTCACACGCTGCTACGACGAGGTGACGCGATACCCCGACCCCCGAATCTGGACCGCCGAGCGGGACATCGAGATGTGGAAGACGCTCGAGGGATGAGCCGCCGAGGCCCTTACGCCAGTCGGGAGAAATGAATGTCCTTGCTCTTTGAAGCCCTTCGGCTCCGTTCGCTGCGGCTGAAGAACCGCGTCGTCGTCTCGCCCATGTGCCAGCATGCCGCCAATGCCGGATTCGCGACCCCGTGGCACATGGTTCACCTGGGCAAGTTTGCCCTGGGCGGCGCCGGGCTGATCCTGACGGAGAGCACCGCGGTGGACTCCCGAGGCCGCATTGGCACGGCCGACCTGGGGCTCTGGCGGGACGAACAGGTCGGGCCCCTGAAGGCCATCGTCGACTTCGTCCATCAGAACGGCGCGGCCATCGGTGTCCAACTGGCCCATGCCGGTCGCAAGGCCGGCAGCCAGCCGCTGTGGGAGGGCGGGGCGGCCATCGCCGATGCCGACATGCGGGCGGACGCCGAGCCCTGGGCGCGCCTGGGCCCCAGCGCCATCCGGGCGGGCCCGGCCTGGTCCGAGCCCGAAGTGCTCGACGAGCCGGGCATCGCATCCATCGTCGAAAGTTTTGTCGCCGCGACGCGGCGCGCCGACGAAGCCGGCTTCGATGTGATCGAACTGCATTTCGGGCATGGTTATCTGGTCGCCAGTTTTCTGTCGCCTCATTCCAACCACCGAACCGACCGGTGGGGCGGCAGCCTCGAAGGGCGCATGCGCCTGGCCTTGGAAATCGCAAGCCGCGTCAGACAGGCCTGGCCTGCCGGCAAACCGCTTTTCTGCCGGCTGTCCGCCGTCGATGGATCGGTCGACGGCTGGAGCCTGGACGACTCGGTGATCCTGTCCCGAGCACTCAAGCGCTGCGGTGTCGATGTGATCGACTGCTCGTCCGGCGGGCTGACCGAAGAAACCAAGGCGCTGCCCGTTCCGCGTGGCCTGGGTTTTCAGGTTCCGTTCTCGGAGCGTATCCGTGCGGATGCCGGCATCGCCACCCAGGCGGTCGGAATGATCGTGAACGCCGAGCAGGCCGAGGGCATCCTCAGGGCCGGCCAGGCCGATCTGATCGCCATCGGACGTGAAGCCCTGCTCGACCCCTACTGGGCCCACCATGCCGCCCAGACCCTGGGCGTCGACCCCGAGTTTGCGCAATGGCCGGTGCGCCATGGAATCTGGCTGGCCAAGCGGGCGCCCGGACTGGCGCGTGCCCTCGATCGAACGTAAAGACATCCAAAGAAAAGGAGACGGTATGCAGGTCAGAATGGGTTTGCTGAAGAAGAAACCGGAGGCCAGCCCGGCCGAGTTTCGCGCCTATTGGCGCAACCATCACGCAGGGCTCGCCTCGCGTGTGCCGAACCTGCAATGCTATTGGCAGAATGCGGTCACCGAGCGTCTGCAGCGCGGCATCGACTTCGCCAGAGGCCCCTGGGATTTCGACGGTTTCTCGCAACTGTGGCTGGACTCGGATGCCGCTTCGGCCGGTTTCAGGAACGGCGATCTGGCCGCGGAGTTGATCCAGGACGAAAACCGTTTTCTCGGCGATCTGCATGTGGTGACGGCCGAGCAACGGGTCGTGATCCCCGTGCCCGAGCTTGCCGTCCGTGCCCGCCTGCTGAAGCGCATCTCGATCCTGCGGCGCAAGACCGGTCTGTCGGAAGAGGATTTCCGACGCGAATGGATCTTCCATGGCGAACTCGTCAAGAAGATGCCCGGTGTATCCGGCTACCGCCAGAACGTCGTGGTCGAACGTGAACGCGTCAAAGGCGTCCTCGGCGATTACGACGACCTTCCGATCGACGGCATCGTCGAGCTCTGGTTCGAAGACACCGAAAAACTGGCCGCCGCCTTCGCTTCGGCCCCGGGCCAGGAAACCATGCAGCACGCAAAGACGTTTCTGGAGGAAATCACGGCTTATGTCGTCGAGGAGGACAGGGTGAAATAAATGGACCTGGGCGCCGCACTCATTCTTGCCGGATCCTGAACCGTCCGTTCCGGGGTATTTCGTGCCAGGGCAAGGGGGAGTGCCAAGCTCGGACGGATCATGTATCGCACGGCCGGTTTGCTGCGAGCTCGATGACGTCCATCACCCGCCGAACACGAGCCTGGACTGAGGTGTCCCCTTCGATACGAAGGATTGGACAACTGCGCTGCGCAAGCCAGGATTCGTGTTTGGCCAGACTTCGTCCCTCGGGCGGGCCTTCGTCGTATTGCGAGGCCCATGTCAGGAATGCCGGGTCCGCCGTACCGAAGCGCTCCGTTTCTCTCCGCCGAATACGCGCCAGCCGCGTCTGAGTCGCAACGAAGAGAAACACGATGAGGTCGAAAGCGTCTTCCACGTCGCGTCCCCATCCGACCAGACTGCCGGAGGCAATGACATCTTCGTTCACATGCAAGTCGCGCTGCAATGTCTGCAGTCGCTCCAACCCGTCACGTTTTTGCCGATACGGTGGCGAAGTCGGAATCCAGTAGTAGTCATCCAGATCGAGATGCCTGCAGTCCAATCGATTGCCGAGTATCTGTCCGAGGGTCGTGGTTCCTGAACCCGATGCGCCGATGACAAGAATCTTCATGTCCCGATTTTACGGACTCGGTCTGGTTCATGTAGGAGGCGGGAGCGGGCGTGCATCCAATCCCCTATTCGCAATCACGTTGAATTGCGCCAGGGCCCGGCTGACCAGACGACCACTTCATCGTACGCGCTTGTAGAAAAAAGTCGTGCCGCACATCGCGCCGTCCGGCATGAGTGCGTAATCCGGCACCATGCCCACCCTTTGCCAGCCCGCGCGTTGGTACAAGCGCTCGGCATCGCTGCCGGTTGCGGTATCCAGCACGAGCACGGTTTTTTCGGCGGCTCGCGCGGCTTCTTCCACCGCGGCCAGCAAGCGTTGCGCCAGACCTTGGCGGCGGGCTTTTCGATGCACCAGCATCTTGGCCACGTCGGCGCGATGAGGCTGGTTTTCGGGCATGCCGACAATCAATTGTGCGGTGCCGACGAGGCCGCCTTGCGCATCTTCTGCGATCAGCAAGATACGCTCTTCGCGAGCGACGCCTTCGGCTACACCACGCCAGAATGCCCGTGCATCGGCGCGCGACAGAGGCCACATGAAACTCACCGAAGCGCCGCCCTGCACGCAGTCGATCAAGACATCGGCGAGCGCGTCGACGCAAGCCGCGGCCTCGTCGGCATTCAGGCGCCGGATGGTGGTGGAGAGCGGGGCGGGGACAGGATCGTTCATGGTTGTCTCGGTTCAGTCATGGCGCGATGCGAAGCGGCCGGGTGGCGGGGTGACCGTGGTCAGTGCGACCAGATACCGTGCGGGTTGTGTCCCGGGGTTATGGAACACGATCGGCTGATCGAGCTGCATGGCCAGGCAGTCGCCCGCCGCCAGTGACCAGGTGGTGGCGCCCACGGTCAGTTCCATGCGGCCTTCGATCAGCCACACCTGCTGATGAATCGCCGCATCGTGCACGGCAGAGTCCAGGGCCACACGCTGGCCGGGCGGAAAAAGGACCTCGACCATCTGCAAAGGCGAGGGCGCAGGTGGCGAGAGCCGCCGGCGGATGTAGCCCGAGGCGGGGTCTTGCCAGACCGGCTGCTCGGATCGCCGGATCATGGGTGAGGAGGGGCTGCCCGCGTTGCGGTCCTCGCTGTCGTCGAAAAACGAGGCCAGTGCCACGCTCAGGCCGATGGCCAGCTTGTCGAGCACCACAGCCGTCGGACTGCTCTGGCCGCGCTCGATCAGCGAGATGGCGGAGCGGCTCACGCCACTGCGTTCTGCCAGCGCTTCGAGCGAGTAGCCGCGTGCATCGCGCAGTTCGCGCAGACGCTGGGCGATTCGGGTGTTGATGTCCATGATGACATTTTAATGGAATTATTATCCATAAAAATGGATTTCTCGAATTCTGGCAAGGAGGACTCGTCCGCTGTCAACTCGGCAGACCTGTTCGCCAGTGATCGAAGGCGGACATCCCACGAGAAGATTGACAGTCGAGCTGGGACGACTCATGGGCTTGCGTGTCGTCGAGGTCTGCACGTCTTGCCGCGCTCGATCACGTCATGTTGCATGGATGACATTGCCGTCATACGGCCGCCTTGAATGCGTGGTCATAGACCATACGCTTCAGAATGTTTGTCGTAGGATTCAGCGTTGTGGACATCCTGTATTGTTGGCGCTTGTCCTCAGCAAGCCTGTCGGATTAGTTTTGTCCTCGCCCCAGTTTTCACAACACGCCCACTCAACCTATGGAGTCGCCATGCGTTTTGCCGCTTTGCTGTTCGTTGTGTTTGTCTCATCCGGGTGCGCCGGTATTGGCGTTGCCACGACTTCAGATCCGCTGAAAAAACTGAACGACGCAGAGGACCTGTTCGTCAGTCAGGGCAGGCCGCTTTTAGCCGAGACGCTGATCAGAGAGGCGATGGTCATCTACCAGGAACGGGGTGACTCTCAAGGTCTTGGACATGCCAATCGCGAGTACGCCGATCTGCTGTTGTCCCCCACTGTCGCTGGAAAATGGAGCAAGTACTACCGGGAAAACGGGTTTCAGGATAAGACCGTGACCTTCGACAACCGAGCCGAAAAAGCCGCCGAATACTACGCCAAGGCGATTGAGCACTATGCGCGTGCTGTCGATCAGGTTCGCAAGAACAACCGCTACGATTCATTGACCAATGTGTACTACAACACCGCCGAGTCTTACATTCGGTTGAATGATCGCGCGAATGCCTGCCGCTACTACAAGGAAACGCTGGGGGCGTATGAGGAAAGCATTCGTCGCAACCCGAGCGTAAAACCGTACTCGCCCACAGGTACCGTTGCAGACTTGGTTGCTGCAGGCCAGAAGCGCGCGGGTTGCGTCTAAGCCGGCGACAGCGTGCAACCGCATTAAACCGAGCGCAGAGCCGCACGGACGTTCACCTCGACATCGAAGTCACGCCGTGACCGAGCCTATGCCTTCCAATCCGGCCGCGCTCGCCGCGCAAAACTAGAATCGGGCGATGACCACCGTGTACGCCCCCATTGCCGATTCATCCCCGAGTGCCTTCGATCCCCACGCCGAACTGGCCGCGCAGTTGATGCCCCATGCGATCGACACGACCAGCGGCACCCTCGACGGCGCCCACGACGAGGCTCATCTGCACCGCGTGTGGCGGAGCGTGCAGGGCATCCAGGCGGTCGAGGGCGGCGATCTGCGGGCGCTGCTGGCCGCCACGCTGCTGCACGACTGCGTGAACGTCGAAAAGAACTCGCCCTTGCGCACGCAGGCCTCCCGGCTGTCCGCACAGAAAGCCGCCGCCGTGCTCGCCGGGCTGGGGTGGCACACGGAGCGCATCGCCGTCGTCGCGCATGCCATCGAGGCGCACAGTCACAGCGCCGCCATCGCTCCGCGCAGCGTGGAGGCGCGTATCCTCCAGGATGCCGACCGGCTCGATGCCATCGGCCTCATCGGTGCGGCGCGCTGCTTCTACGTGGGCGGCCGGCTGGGCCGGGCGCTTTACGATGGCGCAGATCCGCGTGCACAGCAGCGCCCGCTGGATGACACACGCTACACCATCGACCACTTCCAGGCCAAGTTGCTGCGCCTGGCCGATGGCTTCCAGACGGCCGAGGGCACACGCCGGGCCGCGCTGCGGCAGCAGAGGCTGCGCGACTTCTACGAAGCGTTCCTGGGCGAGGTCGAGCACGGCTGAGACGACCCCGGCGGCTCGAATTGATCTCATCGATTGCCCAACCTTCCGCGCATAGGCCATGACAAAATTCCTCGCCCTGTCCATCGTTGCGCCGCATGGCAAAAACATTGCCGAGGGTCGAAAGACCATCGAGGTTCGATCCTGGATGCCGCCCAGGCTACCCCTGCGCGATGTGCTGATCGTTGAAAACTCGGTGTACCTGACTCGAGAGGGGCAGACCGACCCCGAGGGTGTGGGCGTGGCGCTGGTGGACATCGACACGGCCGAACCCTGGCGGCCGTCTCAGGTCGAAGCCGCCTGTTCGGCGGGCTGGCAGCCGGGTTTTTTTGCCTGGCAACTGGTCAATGTCCGCCCGCTGCCCATCCCCCAGGCCGTCCTGGCCGCGCGGAAGTTCTACGAGGTCGAGCTCGATCTCTGAGTCCTCGACGGCTCTCGAGCGAAGTTTCTCCTCCACGAGGTGGGATTCACACCGAGCCTGTGCCTGAAGTGGTGGCGCAGCGAGACGACCGAGCCGAAGCCCGCCATTTCCGCGATGCGCTCGACGGATTGATCGGTCTGCTCGAGCAATCTTTGAGACAGCGTCAAGCGCTCGGCCAAGAGCCATGACTGCACTGTCGTGCCGGTCAATGCCTTGAAGTGACGCGTGAAGCTGCGACGGCTCATGCGTGTCTCCGACGCGAGACTGTCGAGGCGCCGGCGAACCGAATCGATCAACTGCGCAAGCCGGGTTCCGCCCGCGCTACTCGGCAGCGGTTGTTCGATGAACTGCGCTTGTCCGCCTTGGCGATGCGGTGGCACGACGAGTCGTCTGGCCAGCCTGTTGGCGACCTCGCTGCCCAAGCGCCTGCGAACGATGTGCAGACAGGCATCGATGCCGGCTGCCGTGCCGGCGGATGTCAAGACGTTCCGGTCTTCCACGTAGAGCACGTCGGGGTCGATGTCTACCGCTGGAAAACGTTCGGCCATTTTTTCCGCGTACACCCAATGGGTCGTTGCACGCCGGCCATCCAGCAGGCCGGCCTCGGCCAGAACATGCGCGCCAAAACACAGCCCCACGATCTGCGCGCCACGTGCGTAGGCCTCGCGCAGGGCCTTGAGCAGGCGCGCCGGCGGTCGTTCGTTCACGTCGCGCCAGCTGGGAACCACGATGGCATGCGCTTTCTTCATTGCACCCAGCGGTGCCAGATCCGACAGGCTGAACCCCCCCGTCGTCTTCAGCGGCAATGGATCCGCCGTGCAGACGACGACCTCGAAAGGGGAGTCTGCTCCCATCGCATCCCCGAAAACCATGCATGGAACGGACAGATGGAAAGGGCTGATGCCGTCGAACGCGACCACGGCGACGCGGGTCTTCTGTGGGGTTTCCGGCATCTGATCCTGCCTGATGGAAGATTGGCCCGATCTTATCGTTATTGGTTGTTCAGGCCAATCGCCAGATGCAGTCGGCGGTGAAAAAATCCGGCAATCCAAAGTAATGAGCCCACCCAGCAAGGAGCATCCCATGAGCACGCCCGCCCTCGTCGTCATCGACCTGCAGAACGACTATTTCGAGGGCGGCGCATTTCCGCTGTGGAATGCCGAGCCCACCCTGGCCGCCGTCGAAAAAGCCATCCGCATGGCGCGTGCCAAAGGCCTGCCCGTCGTGTTTGTCCAGCACGTTGCCCAAGGCCCTGCGCCGTTCTTCAACCCCGGCACGCCAGGGGTGAAACTCCACGACAGAATCGATGCACTCGTCGACTCGTCACCCGTGGTCACGAAACAGCATGCCGACGCATTCGAAGCCACCGGCCTGCACGACACGCTGCAAGGGCAGGGCGCAGACGAACTGATCGTTTGCGGGATGATGACCCAGAACTGCGTCACCCACACCGCGATATCTCGCCGCGCGGACGACTACCGAAAGGTGACGGTGCTGAAAGACGCCAGCACGACGGTCAGCGAGATCCTGCATCTCATCGCCTTGTCCGGCCTTGCCAACCGGGTGAACCTTGCCGCTGTCGACGAGACGTTTGCCTGAGCGTCAGCTCGTGGACTGTGCGGTGGTCGAAAACCGCGTCGCCCGCCGACGCTAGCCCAGCCACTGCATCCTTGCCGCATCCAGGTGGCTGGCTTTCAACGCCGCAAGACTGCCCTCGCGCCTGAATGCATCGACCACCGCGTTGGCCGGAGAGCGCCCGGCCTTGACCGCGTCGACGACAGGTGCCAGCAGGTCTTTTTCCGTGTTCGACTCGCTTCGGCGTGACAACCCGCGATCGACGATATCGAGCAGTTTCAGCGACAGGTCGCGCAGAGAACCCGGGCCGCGATTCGATAGGCCCAGCCGGCTTGCCGTCATGTAGATCTCGGGCAGATTGACACTGCCGAACCCTTTCAACAAGTCGAGCGCCTCTTGCCTTGACTCATCGGAATAGGCCAGGCCCTTCCAGATCACAGCCAGCGCTGCCGCCATGGGGGGAGTGCAGGTATCGGCCGAGCGCAGCTCGACGACGCGCTTGAGGCGCGCCTCGGGAAACAAGGTGCCCAGGTGCATCGACCAGTCGTTCACCGTGGCCCGGTACCCGCTCCAGCCGTGCTTCAGGAACTGCGCAAAACGACAATCGCGCACGACCTTCAGGTCGCCTGCACGCTGAATGAGCAAGAGCGGCTTTTCAAGTGCCCATCGGGTGTAGTGAGCGAATGCATGCTGCGGAAAACCGGACTCGAGCATGACCGGCGGGATCCCCGCGCGTTGCGAGCCAAAGCCGGACCAGGTCTGCATGCGGTAGCTGTTCCAGCGGGTGGGCCGCCCTTGGCTGAGCGGTGAGTTGCCAAACATCGCGACGATCAACGGCTGGCACTTCAATCCCAGTTGCAGCAGATGACCGGCATGCAACTCCGAGGTGTAGTCCAGCGAAACCTGCATCGAGGCCGTCATCTTCTGCCCGGTTGCCATGCGGGCCTGTTCCGTCAGGAGCGGCATCAACTCGCGGTATCGCCGCCGCGGAACGGTGGCAACGGAACGCGCCGAACCGAATGGCCGGTAGCCCGTGCAGACGATGGCGATCGCCAGTCGCTCGCAAACAGGCCTCAGTTCATCCAGAAAGTGCACCAGTTCGCTCAGCAACGGTGCCACATCGTTGTGGGGTGAGCCGGAAAACTCCAGTTGTCCCCCAGGTTCCAGGCTCACCGAAGCCGCCTCGCGTCTCAGCCCGACGATCAGTCCGCCCTCCAGCACAGGCTGCCATCCCCGTGGGACGAGTTCTCCGAGCAGAGTCGACAGGCTGCGGTGGCCGAAGAACGGAACAGCCAACGAGGTCAGCTTGTCGATCAGCACCATCTCGTATTCGAGCCCTACACGTCTTCCGTGCAGCGGCTTGATCGAGTCATGAAAGAACCGGATGCAGTCGGCCTCTCCCGCCAGCACGACCGAATCAGGCGCGGGTCGATCGTCGGCCACGATCAAACGCCTCTCTTGATGCGGTCGTGAGGTCGGGCGGCAATCAGCAGCGGCGCAATGTCGCGCAGAGCGGCCACCGCAGAGGTCATGACGTGCGGTTCAGGCATGGGCGGCCGGGGCAACGTGCCTGATCGTCGTGAATTTGCCTGAAGCTTCCGGATGGATCTCGTCGACTCGTTCGGCCGAGACCGTGACGTGCCGACCGAACCATGGGCGCAGGACAGGCGGCAACTGCAAAGCCGGCTCGTCGCCCTGCGCCGGATGCACCGTGTAACGGAAGACCAGGCGCCCCGGCGAGAATTCGAGCTGGTACAGCAGACCCGTCCAATCGGATTGCGCAATGGCTTGGTCGACCATCGCGGCGCTCACGAAGCTACCGTCGTCGCACAGCAGCACGTCGCGGGCGCGGCCGTGCAAGGCCTTCAACGGCAGCGCATCGTGTTCCAGGTAACGCCGCTGCGGTGCAGCGTCGATCGACAGTTCCACCAGGTCGCCGGTGCGGTAGCGCAGCAGCGGCATCAGTTCGTTTTTCCAGGAGGTGACGACCAGCTCATACACCTGCCGGTCCGGGATGACCGGCAGCAACTCGATCACGCTGCGCTCGGGGCAGCGGCGGTATGTGCCCAGGCCGTCTTCCACGAACAGCACGCCCAGCTCGGTGGAGCCGTACAGACCAAGCACCGGACAGTCGAAGGCCGATTCGAGGTGGGCCCGGACCCGCGCCGTGAGCAATTCGTAGGAACAGGTGATGACTTGCGGCCGGTAGAGCGTATCGGCAACGGCCCAATCGGCGCGTTTCTTCAGGTAGATCGCCAGATACACGGGGTCGACCTCCAGCAGGCGCGGGGCGTGGCGATGCAGCTCTTCGCCGATGCGCACGATGTCCTCGCGTGTCCATGTATTCGGATTCGGCCTGGTGTTGAGATGGAGCGTGCGACCGACCCGGCGCTCCTCGTCGCCGGGGTTGTCGAGAAAGCAGGCAGTGGCCGAGCAGATCGCTGTGGTCAGGCTCGCCTTGGGGTGGCTCTGCATCGAGAAATCGGCAAGCAGCGGGCAGTACCGGTAGCCGCGCTCGAACTCGTCGGTCCACCAGCCCTGGGGGCGGATCACCTGCAGTCGGTCCGAGGTGGTCCCCGAGGTCGTTGCGTACTCGACATCCTGAAGCCGCAATGCATCTTGCAGCGTGCGTGTCATGAAGTGTCGCGGGAATGCAGCGATCAGGGCGGGTTTATCCAGAAACGGCAGGCCGATGGACTCGTCGCGCGTGTCGAAAAAACCCGCGAGAGCAGACCTGCACTCGCCGTAGAACGGCACTGGGTCAAAGCGGTTGTGCATGGGGCGTGTCCTTGGGATGGCGCGTTGGCGTGGGCTGCAGCAAGTCGCGGAACGAATCGGGTGCTGACGGTGGCGCCATGGTCACCGAGCCGTTCGTGCGTTTCGCTCATGAAATGGGACGAAGCATGTTCCGGTACGATTCGCGCAGCGACATCGCACACCACCACCGGCGTAAGTTCTTGTGCACGAACACCAGCGATTCGCATTGGGCCTGCAGCAGAAAGTCTGTGTAGGGAACGAAGCTCAGATCGGCCAGCGTGACGGCGTCGCCGGCCAGGTAGTCGCTGCGCTCGAGTTGCGTTTCCATGGCATGGAATACTGCGGTCAGCTTCTCTTCTGCGTTGCCGATCACGGCCATATCGGGCTGCGCGCCCATTCGGGGCAGGAGAACCTTGTGCAGCACCAGGTTGCGGGCGTGCGGCTGGAAGTCGCAGCTTTGAATGCTCGTCCACTGATCGACGACTGCGCGGCCAGCCAGGGTGGCCGGCATCAGTGCAGGGCCGGGCAGTACGGCGTCGAGGTAGCGGTTGATCGCCTGTGATTCGTACACCTGCAGCCCGCGGTGCTCGAGCACCGGGATGCGGCCGAACGGGTTGCGGGCGAGGTGCGCATCGCTGTGGTGTGCACCGCGAGAAATGTCCACGTTCTCGAACGCGACCGGTACGTCCTTTTCGACGAGCACCATCAGCACGTTACGCGTGCAGGCGCTGTGCGGGGATCCATAGAGTTTGATGATGTCGTTTCCTCTCGTGCGGGCTCGTTTTTTCGATCGCCGTCCAGGCCATCTGGCTACCCGTATCCGGTATCTTGACTCGGCTGCATTGACGGTTTTGGAGCACATCGATGTCGGAACGCAGGGGCGCAACTCCCGGCGCCGTCAGCCGCGCACGGCCGGCCCACCGGTGCCGATTGGGAAAACGACGACGAGTCCGATCGAGCCGTGAACTCGCGATAGACTTCGTGCCGGCTATTTGCAGTTGAGGTTTTTGAGGGAAATCATGATCACGTGTTATCTCCGATACATCATCGATCCGTTCAAGCTCAAGGAATTCGAGCACTACGGCAAGCTCTGGATTCCGCTCGTCAATAAGTTCGGCGGCACACATCACGGCTACTTTTTACCGTCGGAGGGCGCCAACAACGTCGCGCTGGCCCTGTTCACGTTCCCCAGCATGGCGCTGTACGAGCAGTACCGCACCCAGTCGTTGCAAGACGCGGAATGCCAGGCAGCCTTCAAGTATGCGGAAGAGACGCGCTGCATCGTCAGCTATGAGCGAAGTTTCTTCCGGCCGGTTTTCGAAGGTTGACCAATCGTTCGAGCCGAGCCTGCCGGCAGGGTGGGCGAGTCGAGAGGGTGTCAGGGAGGCGAGTCCACGATCACCGACTCAGAATGGCCGTGCCGGAAATCGTGAGCAGGGCGCCTGCCTTCGGCAATGCGGTGATACCAAAGACGGTTCGGGCCGGGTGAGGCTTGCTCAGCAGCTCCTCGAACGCCCGGTTCATTTCCTTGAAGTCGTCCACGTCGATCAAGTGGACCTGCAGCGTCACCAGATCCTGTTCCGTCCCGCCAGCGGCCTCCACCATCGCAATCAGGTTGCTCAGCGCCTGGCGGGCCTGGCCATAGGCCGTGGTGTCGGTGATCTGTCCCGTCTTGGGGTCGATGCCGGGGGTTCCGGACAGATAGAGCTGGTTTCCGGAAACCACGACGTGGCTGTACGGGCCGATAGGGGTAAACAGGTGGGTTTCGATGGCGCTTCTGGGCATGGTTTTCCGTGTCGTGATCTGCGCTCGGACGAGCAGTCGATCGAGTGTAGATGATCGATGAACCCTGCTGACCGCACCGTCCACTGTTCCGCGCGGAGCACGTCGACATGCCGCGTTCGACGTGCTCAAACGTCGTTTTGCGACTGCGCGATCAAACGGTCTGCGTACGCTTGCCATGCGCTGCGGTCGTCCACGCCTTGGAACACGCCGTCGCGGGCCTGTTGCGCCACCCAGTCGTGTTTGCTGGCGATGGCGGCGGTCATCAAAGGCTCGAAACCCGCTTCCTGCACGGTGCGAGCGGCCTCGCGCATCTCTTCGGCGCGGCGCTTGCCATGCTGCACGACGCGGCTGAAGAAATAGGCGCCTTGCTGCTCCCAGTCGATCTGGGGAAAGGTTTCCTTCAACGTGGGCAGGACATGCGCTTCCACGCCGTAGCGCCGCGCCGTCGTGTAGCTCTCGATGACCAGGGCTTCGAGGCCTTTGATCATGATGCTGCGGCTCATCTTGATGGCCGATGCCACGCCGAGCTGGTCGCTCACACGGCGTGCGTCCATGCCCCAGGCCTGCAGGGTCACGGCCAACGACTCGGCGGTGGCGCCACCCAGCAAAATCGGCACGCGTATGCCGTAGGGCGGCACGGACGTCATCACGCCCGCCTCGATGTAGTGCACGCCCACCGCCTCGAGTGCGGCCGCTGCACGTTGTTTGGTGCCGGGCGATGCCGAGTTGAGGTCGAGAAAACACGCGCCACGGCGGGCGTGGGGCGCAGCCGCCTCGGCCACCGCCAGCGTGTTGGATGCTGTCACCGCCGAAATCAACAGGTCGGCCTGCGCGCACAGTTCGGCCACGTTCGCGGCTACGCGCATGCCGTCTGCCTGTGCGGCGGCGCGGGCCGCTTGGCCTGTCGACGCGCTGTCGAAATTCAAGTCCCAGACCCAGATCGCGTCGATGTCGCCTTGCGGCAGCAAGCCGCGTCCGAAGATGCCGCCGACCTCGCCGTAGCCGATGATGCCCAGTGTCATGCCCATGGTATGTGTCCTTGTAGAAGATGAAGTGAAACGAAGATTCAGTCGAAGCCGTACAGGCGGGCCGGATTGCGCACGAGCACCCGGTCCAGCGTGGCGGCATCGCCGTAATGCGCAAGCAGGTCGACCAGATCGCCGTCATCCGGCATCTCTCGTACGTTGGGGTGCGGCCAATCGGTGCCCCAGACGGTGCGATCCGGCGCGGCCGCCAGCAGTTGCCGTGCGAACGGCACGACGTCGGCATACGGGAACGCGCCACCGTGCGCGAGCGTGGCCGAGATGCGCTCGGGGCCGCTCAGCTTGATCCAGGCGCGGGGGTCGGCGAGCACATCGAGCAGTGCGATGCAGGCCTCCTGTGCCAGGCCCCCGGCGACCGGCGTGCGTCCCATGTGGTCGATGGCGAACGGGCACTGCAGGCGGTGCAGCAACGGCAACTGATCCAGAAGATCCTGTGCGCCGAAGTGCAGTTGCACGTGCCAGCCCATTGCGCCGATTCGCTCTGCCAGGCGCAGCACGGCTTGCGGGTCCGGCGCATCGCCGAGGTGTTTGATGAAGTTGAAGCGGACACCGCGCACGCCGGCCGCGTGGAGGCTCTGCAGCGCCGCGCCGCCGATGTCGGTGTGCACCAGCGCAATGCCGCGGGCCTGAGATGGATTTCTCGCGATGGCGTCCAGAATGGCTGCGTTGTCGAAGCCATGCACCGTGGCCTGCACATACACGGCACGCTCCAGGCCCAGCCAGCGGTGAAGCGCGTCGAGCTGCTCGACAGGCGCATCCTCGGGTGTATAGGGCCGATGTGGATCGAATGGAAACCGGCTGGCCGGACCGTAGACGTGGACGTGGCTGTCGCAACTGCCAGCCGGCAGTGCAAGGCGTGGGCGGCGCGGTTGCGCCATGGGCGACGTCACCTTGGATGGGTTGTGCATGGTCTGGCGCCAGTCTTCATTCGGCTCGAATGCCAGCCACGCGCACCGTCTCGCGCGAGCGTTCGTATTCGTCGTGCAGGTACGCACCGAACGCAGCCGGGGCCCGCATGGCCGCGCTGGCAGGTTCCACGCCGAGTGCCTGCAAATGTTCTTCCATGCCGGGCGCGGCCAGCGCCGCCTGTGCGGCCGCGATCAGCTTGCGGGCCGCGGCCTCGGGCGTGCGGGCGGGGGCCAACAGGCCGACAAAACTGTAGGCCGTGAAATCGCGCACGCCGCTTTCGATGAACGTCGGTGCGTCAGGCGCCAGCGGGCTGCGCTGGGGCGAGGCCACGGCCAGGATCCGGGCCTTGCCGGATTTGTGAAGCTGCAATGCGGTCGAGAATTCCATGCAAGCCGTCTGGATGGTCCCGCCCAGCAGATCCGGCACCAGTGAGTTGCCGCCCCGGTAGGGCACATGCATCAGCCGGCCCCCAGTCGAGGCGTTCACCCGTTCCAGGGTGAGGTGTGTGGAACTGCCGATACCGGAGGACGCGCAACTGACAGCCTCTCGCTTGGACAAAGCGATCAGGTCCTTCAGCGTTTTCGCGGGCAGATCCTTGTTGGCCAGCAGCACGTGGGGCACCACGCAGGCCAGCACGATCGGCGCAAAGTCTTTCAGCGGATCGTAGTTTTGCTTGGCCTGAACGAACGGATTGACGGTCAGAGGCCCGTTCGAACCGACCAGAAGCGTGTAGCCGTCCGCCGGCCCTTGTGCGACCGCTGCCGCACCCAGGCTGCCGCCCGCACCGGCCTTGTTGTCGACCACCACGGGCTGGCCCAGAAGAGGCCCCATGGCGGCGGCCAGCAGGCGGCCCACGCCATCGACGTTGCCGCCCGCATTGAATGGAACAACGAACTTGATGGGCCGATCCGGGTAGTCGGCTGCACGCGAAAGCTGAGGGAAAAGACCGGTTCCTGCCATGGCCGCAAAAGCGCGAACCAGGTCCCGTCGGTGGTACTGAGTAGTCATGCTTGTCTCCATCTTGTGCGGTCCTGCGCATCGTGATCGACACCCGATTCCGCTTTTTCGGGTGACGCTTCATTGTCGAAAAGCGATCCGTTGACCGGGTTGCTTTCGGCCCGTTCGACTGTTCGAATCTATTGATCGGGTTGCGCCATGCATGGCATCATGAGTTCCATGTCCGTCACTCCGTTGCTTCCCCTTCGACACCTTCGCGCCTTTGCTGCGGTCGCCCGTGCGGGCAGTGTGCGGGGCGCATCCGATGTCTTGCTGCGTGCCGCTTCCGCCGTCAGCCGTTCGGTCACTCTTCTGGAGGCTGCACTCGGTACGCAACTCTTCGAGCGGCGCGGCCAAGGCATGCTGAACACGCGAGCGGCCGATCTCGTGCTGGGCCGCCTCGAAGGCATCGAGCGCGAGCTGGACGCGGTGCTGAGCGAAAGCATGCCGACACGCGCTTGCACACGTGCAGCGTCAGTCCGCGAAGTCCTCTTCGATGAACGGCGCCTGCTGGCCGCGTCGGCTTTGGGCGAGATACAGCACATGCCGACGGTCGCCCGTCAGCTCGGTGTGACTCAGCCTGCCGTCAGCGCGGCTCTGGCGAGGCTCGAAGAAGTGCTGGGGCACAAGCTGTTCCTGCGCAGTGCCCGCGGCCTCCTGCCCACGGACGTGGGGGCACGCTGCCTGGTGCGCTTTGGCCGCGTGCTGGCAGAGCTCCGGCACATCGAGGACGACGTGAACGCCGCACAAGGACGGCTCGAAGGACTGGTGACGGTGGGCACGCTGCCCCTGGCTCGCACGCGCCTGCTCCCGATGGCCATCGATGCACTGATGGCGCAACACCCGCTGCTGCGCGTGCATTCCTTGGAGAGTCCGTATGAGCAACTGTGTGCCGGGCTGCTGGGTGGCAAGGTCGATTTCATCCTCGGCGCACTGCGGCCGATCGCCGACCGCGAACTGGTCAGCGAGGTGCTGTTCACCGAGCAGTTGCACGTGATCGCATCGACCAGCCACCCGCTGGCCAATCGGCGCAACCTGTCCCTTGCCGATCTGCGGCCCTACCCCTGGATTCTGTCGCGGCCGGGGACGCCGTTGCGCGAGTCTCTCGCTCAGTTCTTCGTGTCCCATGCGGAGCCGGCCCCGCGCGCGACAGTCGAGACGGGCGATCAGGCACTGGTGCGCGGCATGCTGTTGCGGGGCAAGATGCTGACTGTCTTGTCGACCCATCAACTTCATTACGAGATCGAGGCCGGCCATCTCCGAGCCCTCGACCTGTCGATGACCGGATTGGAGCGGCATATCGGCGTCACCCTCCGTTCCGGGGCGCGGTTGTCGGCATCGTCCACGGCATTGATGGCGCACATTCGAAGCGCCGTGAAGGATGGACGGTTTGGCTCCGTCGAGCCACCCGGCTGACGCGAAAGACCTTCGGCCTCGCCCTCAGACCGTGAACCAGTGATTGCCCCGTTCAGCAACGGGTGGCGAAGGCTTGCCCGACAGCTCGTAAGACAGCCGGTTGGCCGTGGCGATCACCAGAGGGGCAAGTGTCTGCAGCTCGGAGGCGGTGAGGCGTGAAGCGGGCCCCGAGATGCAGACCGCTCCCATGAGCCGCCAATGCATGCCGAAAACCGGTGCCGAGACGGTCGAGACGCCCGATTCGCGTTCGCTGATGGACCAGTGGTAGCCGCGCTGCCGAATCTGCTCGTAGATCTCGCCGGGCTCGCCCGAGAAGGCCAGGATGACCCGTCCCGGCGAGCCCCGGTCGAGCGGCAGCCCTTCGCCCATGCGGGCGTGATGGCGCAGGGCCTGCGGGCCCTCGACCCGGACCAGACACGTTCGCATCGAACCTTCGCGGACGTAGAACGCAGCGCTTTCGCCGGTGCTGAGCGTGAGTTGACGCAACGAGGGTTCGAGGATGTTCTGCACATCGAAACCGGCCTGATAACGCGCACCCAGCCAGCCTGCGGCAGGACCCAGTCGCCAATCCCCGTCCTCGCGCTGGACCATGAAGTTGGACAGCGCAAGCGTCCGCGCCAGCCGCAGGACGGTGGTTTTGTGCAGACCCGTACGCCGGCTCAGTTCGGCCAGAGCCAGGTGCGATTCGCCGAGTGAAAACGCCTCCAGCAGGCGCAGGGCACGCGTCACGGCGATGACGCCTCCGGAGGATTCGGTGCCGGCAGGCGCGGATTCCTCTTGCATGGCAGATGCCGCAACCGTCGAAGAGGAGGGGAGGGAAGAGTTGCCCATGATGGAATGCGTTTTGCTGTGTGAAACGGTATTGTACCGAGTGAAACGATTTCATAAAGTCGCATCCGTCGTCTGTGTGCAGGTCGCAGACGTCGCCACATAAACCGAATCAATAACGGAGACAAATACCATGCCTTGTTCGACTCATGGCCAGTCGGTTCAGCAGACTCGCGCCTCGCGCTCAAACCCCTCGCTCGTCAGACTCTCGACAGCCGCACAGCGCCTGGCTGTGGCCGGCCTGGTGTTGGCTGCGGGCGCGTTGACCTGGGGTTCCGCTCACGCCCAAGCGGTGTGGCCGCAGCGGCCGATCCGGATGGTCGTGCCTTTCCCTCCGGGCGGCGGCACCGACCTGATTGCCCGCACGGTGGTGCAGCGGATCGTCGACAGCAAGGGCTGGAACGTGATCGTCGAGAACCGGCCGGGTGCCGGCGGCAATCTCGGCGTGGATGCGGTCGCCAAGGCCACCCCGGACGGCTACATGGTGGTCATGGGCCAGACCAGCAACCTGGCCATCAACCCCGCGCTCTACGCCAAGCTGCCCTACGACCCCCTGAAGGATCTCGTGCCCGTGGCGCTGGTGTCGTCCTCGCCGATCGTGATTGCGACGTCCGTGAACTCGTCCTACCGCACCTTCGCCGATGTGGTCGCCGCCGCCAAGGCCCGCCCCGATCGGGTCACGCTGGGCTACTCGGGCAACGGCACCGTCAGCCACCTGGCCGGTGAACTGGCCCAGGATGCGGCCGACGTGAAACTGAGTTTTGTGCCCTACAAGGGCGCGGGCCAGGCGATGACCGATCTGTTCGGCGGCCAGATCGATCTCTACATGTCGACCGTGGCCACGCTGGTCGGGCAGGTGCGCAACGGCAAGCTGCGCGCGATCGCCATCACTTCGGCCCAGCGTACGCCCTTGCTGCCCGATACCCCCACGCTGGCCGAGTCGGGCTACAAGAATTTCGAGGCCTCGTCTTGGTTCGGTGTGCTGGCACCGGCCGGCACCCCCCCGGCAGTCGTGAAGACGCTGAATGCCGCCATCAACGATGCGCTGAAAGACCCGATCGTCGCCGACAAGCTGCGCGGCGAGGGGGGCGACGTGCTGGGCGGAACGCCCGAGCAGTTCTCGCAGTTGCTGCGCACCGAGCTGCCGCGCTGGGCCCGCATCGTGAAGGACTCGGGCGCCACCGTGGAGTGAGCGTGCTCCTGCGCTTGCCTGCTTACCCCTCTGTTTCTTGATCTTTTGCTTCTTATCCGTTTCCAGGAATCCCCATGAGCCAACTTCCCGACATCATTCGTGAGATCCCGCGCGTCGCCGCCGATGTGGTCGCCCAGGCCGCGACCTACCAAGCCGCCATCCTGGCCGATGTGGCCGGCCGACGGGGCACGCTGCACGGCCGGATCTCGCCCGTGCACGAGCAGATGAAGGTGGCGGGGCCCGCCTTCACGGTCGAGGTGCGCCCGGGCGACAACCTCATGATCCACGCCGCCATCGCGCTGGCCCAGCCCGGCGACGTGCTGGTGATCGACGGCAAGGCCGACCTGACGGCGGCGCTGATGGGCACGCTGATGCTCAGCGCCTGCAAGAAACGCGGGCTGGCCGGCGTGGTGATCGACGGTGCGATCCGCGACAAGCTCGAACTGCTGGATCTGGGCTTCCCGGTGTTCTGCGCGGGCTACAACCCGGCCGGGCCCACCAAGTACGTGCCGGGCCGCATCAACCATGCGATCTCGGCCGGCGGCGCGACGATACAGCCCGGCGATCTGGTGGTGGGCGATGCCGACGGCGTGGTGATCATCGAGCGCGAGAAAGCGCCCGCCATGCTCGCCCTGGCCGACAAAAAAGTGGCCGACGAGGCCGCGCGCCTCGAAGCCATCGGCCGTGGCGACACCGCCTCGAAATGGCTGCCCGCTGCGCTTCGGGCCGCCGGCGTGCTCAAGGAAGGAGAGTCGCTGTGAGCGCCATCCTTGTCACCGGTGCCGACCTGGCACCCCAGGCGCTGGCGCTGCTGCAGGGTCACGAGATGGTCTACGCCGGCAAGACGCCCGGCCCCGACGACCTGCTGGCCCTCTGCCGTCGGCACGACCCGGTTGCCATCATCGTGCGCTACGGCAAGGTGACGGCCGAGATGATGGACGCCGCACCGTCGCTGCGCGTGATCTCCAAGCACGGCAGCGGCACCGACACCATCGACAAGACGGCGGCGGCGGCGCGCGGCATCGAGGTGGTCGCAGCGGCCGGGGCCAATGCCGCGGCCGTGGCCGAACAGGCGCTGGCGCTGATGCTGGCCTGTGCCAAGTCGGTGGTTCCTCTCAACGCACGGGTGCATGCCGGGCAGTGGGACAAAGCCACCCACAAGGGCGTGGAGCTGGGCAGCCGCACGGTGGGCCTGCTCGGCCTGGGCGCCATCGGCCGGCGTTTCGCCGCGTCGGTCCAGGTGCTGGGGATGCGTGTGCTGGCCTACGATCCCTATGCGCAAGAGGCCCCCGAGGGCGTGACGCTGGTGCCGCTGGCAACGCTCTGGCGCGAGTCGGACGTGCTCTCGCTGCATTGCCCGCTGACCGACGAGAATCGCGAGCTGATCGATGCCGAGGTGCTGGCGCAGTGCAAGCGCGGTGTGATCCTGGTCAACACCGCACGCGGTGGCCTGATCGACGAGGCCGCGCTGCTGCAGGCGGTGCGTTCGGGCCAGGTGATGGCTGCCGGGCTCGACAGCTTTGCGGTCGAGCCGATCGCCCCCGACCATCCGTTCCTGGGCGAGCCCGGCTTTGTGCTGAGTCCGCACATCGGCGGGGTCACGGGCGATGCTTACGTGAACATGGGCGTGGCCGCTGCCCGCAACCTGCTGGATGTGCTGGCGCGTCAGCCCAGCCCCCAGAGCGCCTGAACGCCTGAACGCCTGCCGTACCCCAATAATGAATCCCGAGACAAACCCCATGCTGCAACACAAGATCAAGACCCTGTTCACCGCCTGTGCCTGTGCCCTCGGCCTCACCCTGGGCGCGACCGGCGCGCAGGCGGCCTTCCCTGAGCGTCCCATCACCATCGTCGTGCCCTATGCACCGGGCGGGGCCTCGGATGCGGTGGCCCGGGTGCTGGCCACCCGATTGGGCGACAAGCTCGGCACCAGCGTCATCGTCGACAACCGGGCAGGCGCCAGCGGCACCATCGGCGCGAGCTTTGTGGCCCGTGCGGCGGCCGACGGCTACACCATGCTCTACGACGCAACGCCGCATTCGATCAATCCGCATCTGTTCCGCAAGATGCCGTACGAGAAAGACGCGCTGCAACCGCTGTCGCTCGTGCTGCTGGCCTCGAATGTGCTGATCGTCAAGGCCGACTCGCCCTACAAGAACGTCAACGAGTTGGTGGCCCAGGCCCGCAAGGAACCCGGCCGGTTGAACTTCGCTTCGGGCGGCAGCGGCACGGTGCAGCGCCTGGCCGCGGAACTGCTGCGCCAGCAGCTCAAGCTCGACATGGTGCATGTGCCCTACAAGAGCGGCGGGCCGGCGATTGCCGATGTGATGGGTGGTCAGGTCGACTTCATGTTCGGCACGGTGGCGGCGACCTCGCCGCTGGTGGCCGGCGGCAAGCTGCGTGCGTTGGCGGTATCTTCGCCGCAACGCGCCGCTGCCTTGCCCGATGTGCCCACCGTGGCCGAGACGGTCGCGCCCGGCTACGAAGCCTACGAGTGGAACGGCATGTTCCTGCCTGCCGGTACGCCCGCAGCCATCGCGCAGCGCCTGTCCGATGCGGTGATGGCGGTGCTCAAGGAAGACGAAGTGAAGAAACGCCTGATCGACCTCGGCGCCCAGCCCATCGGCTCCAGCCCGGCCGATTTCACGAGCTTCTTGCAGAAGGAAGACACGAAGTGGGGCGAGGTCGTGCGCAAGGGCAATATCCAGCTCGACTGAGAATAGGGCGTTGCGGCGCCCCCTGTTCTCCGCGCCTCTGTCAGATCCACGCCATCCATCCAGCCATGTTCCTTCTGCATCCTCCTCAGGTCCGCGAGCTCACGCTCTTTTCTTCCATGCCTGCCTCGCTGCGACGCCCCGAGCGCAGTGCTTGGGCCGATGCCAATCGGGGCGGTGCACCGGTCGACTCCTTTCTCGAAGGACCCGTGTTCGACGATCAGGGCAACCTGTACGTCACCGACATCCCCTGGGGCCGCATCCTGCGGGTGGATGCACAGGGTGAGTGGTCGGTGGTCGCCGAGTACGACGGCGAACCCAATGGCATGAAGTTCCTGAATGCGCAGACGCTGCTGATCACCGACTACAAGAACGGCCTGATGCAGCTGGATGTCGCGAGCGGCCGGGTCACGCCTTATCTCGAGCGGCGCAACAGCGAACGCTTCAAGGGCGTGAACGATCTGGTGTTCGATTCGTCGGGCAATCTGTATTTCACCGACCAGGGCCAGAGCGGCCTGCACGACCCGAGCGGCCGGCTTTACAGGCTGCGTCCCAATGGCCAGCTCGACCTGCTACTCGCCAACGTGCCCAGCCCCAATGGGGTGGCGCTGTCGCCGGACGAAAAGGTTCTGTATCTGGCGGTGACGCGGGGCAACTGTGTCTGGCGGGTGCCGCTGCTGCCCGATGGCAGCGTGGCCAAGGTCAGCCAGTTCTTCACCTCGTACGGCCCCAGCGGTCCGGACGGTCTGGCCGTGGACGAGCGGGGCCGCCTGCTGGTGGCGAACCCCGGCCTGGGCTATCTTTGGGTGCTCAACACCCGCGCCGAGCCCGTGCTGGTCTTGCGAGGCGATCCGGGTTCGTCGATCACCAACCTGGCCTTCGGGGGCGCCGATCGAACCGAGATCCATGTGACCGATTCCACGCATGGCCAGATCCTGCGTGCCACCTTGGATGTGCCGGGTCTGCCGCTGCACTCCGCCTAGGGCGCGGCAGTCGCAGGCATTCCGCTCAGTTGCCCAGTCTTTCTCGCGGTAACTTGGCTTTCACGAAGTTTCCACCCTGGTGACGGGCCGCGGCATCGGTGACGTCGGGGCTGGACGTGGTGGTGAATACCTCATGCCGGAAGCTGTCCGAGCTGTCCTGGGGCCGGTAGCCGATGTGTTTGGCACACCGGTTGTCCCACCAGGTCACCGCATTGTCGGACATGCCGAAGACGATGGTGTGATTCAGGATCGGGGTCTCGAGGCAGGCCGTGACCAGGCGGTGAAGATCGTCGTAGCTCAACCAGGTGGCCAGCATGCGGCGGTCCTTGGGCTTGGGGTAAGACGACCCGATCCGTACACACGCCGTCTCGATGCCGTAACGGTCGAAGTACATGCGCGACAGGCTTTCCCCATAGACCTTGCTCAGCCCGTAGTAGCCATCCGGCCGCGGAGCGTCGTCCGCATCGATCGTCTCGCCTTGCGAGTAGTAGCCCACCACATGGTTGGAGCTGGCGAACACGATGCGCTTGACGCCATGCTTCACCGCGGCTTCATACAGGTGGTAGACGCCCAGGATGTTGGCCTGCATGATCGACTTGAAGGGCGCCTCGACCGAGATGCCGCCCAGGTGCACGATGGCGTCGCAGCCCACCACGGCACTGCTGATCTGCTCGAAGTCGCTCAAGTCGGCCTTCACGAACTCCTCGTTCGACTGGAGGTCGCCGACGGACTGGATGTCCGAGAGTCTCAGCACTTCGCAGTTTTTCGAGAGTCGCGATCGAAGCGCTTGGCCCAATCCACCGGCTGCACCGGTGAGCAGGATTCGGTTGAAGGTCGTACCGATTGCTGAATTCATGTTGTCGTTCTCATGTTCCGGGGATGAAGGGTGTGGACTCAAAGTCCGAGATACCGGGGCAGCCACAACGACAGCCAGGGGATGTAGGTGACC
>ERZ1031720.9-NODE-9-length-28111-cov-8.861634_pt1 | contig 28111 bp, 23 predicted proteins | sample MGYA00518750_ERZ1031720 | MGnify/ENA primary metagenome ERZ1031720 (study PRJEB33718, sample SAMN03160008) | human skin metagenome | collected 2014-04-10 | study: EMG produced TPA metagenomics assembly of the PRJNA266117 data set (Human skin bacterial metagenome and... | reverse complement strand
GAGGCAGCTCGCGCGAATAGTTGACGGTATTCGTCGCGCGCCGCATGTAGGCGCGCCAGGAGTCCGAGCCGGATTCTCGACCGCCACCCGTTTCCTTGTCGCCCCCAAAAGCACCGCCGATTTCCGCTCCTGAGGTGCCGATGTTGACATTGGCGATGCCGCAGTCCGAGCCTCCAGCCGCGAGAAATGTCTCGGCTTCGCGAAGGTCGTTGCTGAAAATAGCCGATGACAGCCCCTGAGGCACTCCGTTTTGAAGCGCGATGGCATCCTCGAAATTCTCGTAAGTCAGTACGTAGAGGATCGGCGCAAAAGTCTCATGACACACCGTGGCCGTTTGACCAGGCATCTCTACCAGCGCCGGGGTGACGTAGTAGGCCTGCGAATACTCCAACTGCAGCACACGGGTACCTCCGGAGACGACCCCGCCTTCAGCTTTTGCATTGTTCAGAGCCTTCTGCATGCCCTCGTAGCTCGCCAAGTCGATCAGCGGCCCCACCAGGGTTCCCTGGTCAAGAGGGTTGCCGATCGGCAGCTTGGCGAATGCGGTCTTGAGCCGCGAAACCAAGACATCCTTGACGCTGCTGTGCACGATCAGCCGGCGGGTGGTGGTACACCGCTGCCCCGCTGTGCCGACCGCTGCAAAAGCGATGCCGCGAACCGCCAGATCCAGATCGGCACTGGGGGTGACAATGACGGCATTGTTGCCGCCGAGCTCCAACAGGAAACGGCCGAAGCGCTGTGCCACGCGCGGTCCGACTTCACGGCCCATACGGGTACTGCCGGTTGCGGACACCAAGGCCACTTCAGGGTTGTCCACCAGCGCCTCGCCAGCGCCGCGCAGACCCAGCACCAACTGGTTCAATCGCTCGGGTGCCTTGTCGCCGAAGCGCTTGAGTGCACGTTCGAAGATGGCCTGACAGGCAAGAGCGCACAGCGGTGTCTTCTCAGAAGGCTTCCAGACGACGGCATTGCCGCAGACCAGCGCCAGAGCCGCATTCCACGCCCAGACGGCGACGGGAAAGTTGAAGGCCGTGATCACCCCCACCACCCCCAGGGGGTGCCAGTTTTCCATCATGCGATGGCCTGGGCGCTCGGAAGCGATGGTAAGGCCATAGAGCTGGCGCGAGAGTCCCACCGCGAAGTCGCAGATGTCGATCATCTCCTGTACTTCGCCCAACCCTTCGGACAGGATTTTTCCTGCCTCGATAGAGACGAGCTGACCCAGTTGCTCCTTTGAAGCACGCAGTTCTTCGCCGAGCAATCGAACCAGTTCGCCACGCTGCGGCGCGGGAACGTCTCGCCAAGTGACAAACGCCTGTCGGGCCGCCGCGACGATCGCATCGACTTCCGGCTTAGTCATGTCGGCAACATGGGCCAAGGCACTGCCATCCACAGGCGTGCGCACGGTGATGACACCCCCTCGCAGAAGACTGGCATCGACGCCAAGACGATCGAGTACGGATTGGGTTTGATGGAGGATTGAGGACATGAAAACTTTCTGAGGGTTGGATAAGTGAACTTCAAACGCCGGCAGCGACGCTGGCGTTTGCGCGACTGCTTCGGATGACTGGGGCGACGGCGTCCATGGCGCGCCTGAGCCGGTTGACGCCCTCTTGGATATCGGCCAAACCAGGAGAGGCAAAAGACATGCGGATGGATTTGCGGGCGGTGGGCGTCGGGAAGAACGCCGTGCCCGGCACGTACAGGACACCCTCGCGCACACAGGCATCGAAGAGATCTGGCAGCGGCATGTCAGGATGCAAATCCGCCCACAGGAACATGCCGCCTTGCGGCTGGACAAAGCTGAGCTGGTGAGAAAGGAGCGCGTTCAGACCGTCTGTCATCACTTGCATGCGCTCTTGGTAAGTACGGCACGCACGCTCCACTGCGGCGTCGTATCGCCCCAATCCCAGGTACTCGGTGGCAATCATCTGGGTCAGCGGCGAGCTGCAGAGATCGGCGGTCTGCTTGGCGATGGCACAACGTCGCAAGATGTCGTCGTTGGCCGCCATCCAGCCGGTGCGCAGCGCCGGCGCCACCGTTTTGGACAAGCTGGAGAGGTAGATCACGGGATTGCGAGATCCAGCCATTTCCATGCCATGGCGATACAGCGGCTTGTGCAAGTCGCTGGTGAAGCTCAGCTCGCCGTAAGGATCGTCCTCGACGATGAAGAAGCCGTACTCCAGCGCCAGCTCGACCAGACTGGCACGTCGCGCTTCACACAGGACCGTGCCGCTGGGATTGGAAAACGTCGGCACGGTGTAGAGCAGCTTCGGGCGGCTGGCGGTGCGGAGCGCCTGCAGCGTCGAGCGCAGGCTCTCCGTCTGCAGTCCATGCGCATCCATCGGAACCCCCAAGACCTGAACCTGGGCCAAGCGCAAGGCCTGAAGCGTTGCCGGATAGGCGGGCAGCTCCACAAGAACGGTGTCCCCGGGGTCGAGCAGCGTCTTGACCAGCAGATCGAACGCTTGCTGCGATCCGGTCGTGACCAGCAGATTCTGGGCCTGTGCCTCGACCCCTCGCTTCTGACCCAGTTCGGCCAGCCTCTCGCGCAGCGCGGGCAAGCCTTCCGTGGGACCGTACTGGTAGACGTCGTTGCTGCCACCGGTCACGCGAGCGGCGGCTTCTTTCAACCCATCCCCGTCGAACAACTCCGGCGAGGGGTATCCCCCGGCAAAACTGATAAGGCCTGGCTTGCTGAGGTAAGGGAAAAGCTCGCGAATGGGCGAGCCTGTCGGGCTCTGATAGCTGTGCGAAAAGAGAGAGGTATCCATGGTGTGTGGCAGTTGAACTACAGGCGGGCCTGGGTGGCGTGCACGAGCTGAGCGCCCGCTTCGTAGCCCATCTCCCGGAGACCTTTGAAACGCGCCGTGACCGAAGGGGTGACCGGCAGCGGCAGATCTTCGACGCGGCGCTGTCCGAGTGCCAGCCCTGCCAGTTCGCGGCCGAATGCCGTGCCTGGCGCGATACCGCGGCCGTTGTACCCGCTGAACGAGAACACCTGACGACCCAACTCATGCAGACGCGGTAAAGCATTGGATGTCATGCCGATCTGCCCATACCACTCGTATTCAAAAGGTGTACTCGCCAGCTCCGGAAACAACTTGTTCAAGGCTCGGCGCCCCCAGTTCCGGTGGATTCCCATGCCGGCTCCGCGCAGCGCACCGACACTGCCGAACACCAACCTGCCCTGCCGGTCGTAGCGGAACGAAGACAACACATCGGGTGTATCCCACACGCCCTGAAGGCCGGGGAGAATGCGCGCTCGTTGCGCATCGGACAACGGTGCAGTTGCCATATTGAAGTAAGGCAACCGAATCTGCTCCTCCTGCAACTGCGGCCACAGCGCACCTGTGTAGGCATCAGTCGCGACGAACACCCAACGGGCCTGGACGCTGCCGTGCGCAGTCCGAAGAGCCCAGTGCGAGGCCTCGTCACGGACCTCGGTCACGCAACTGTGCGTGTAGAGCTTGGCGCCCGCCTTCACAGCGGCATGTGCCAGACCGCGCGCGTACGCCAGCGGTTGGATCGTTCCGGCACGCCTGTCCAGCAAGCCACCGGTGTAGGCGGTGGTGCCCGTCGCAGCGGCGACGGCACGAGCATCCAACAGCTCGACCGGCGCACCGTGCGCCAGCCACTGCCGATGGCGCTCCGTGATGTCGCGCAAGCCTTGCTGCCCGACCGCGCAATGCAGCGTGCCTCGAGGAACGGCCTGGCAATCCATGCCATGGCGATCCACCAGCGCGAACACCAGCGAAGGCGCATCGCCCAGACACTTTCTCAGCCGAGTGCCATAGGCCTCTCCGAGCTCCTGCGGCAAGGCGTCGGGCATGACCCACATGCCTGCATTGACCAAGCCGACATTGCGTCCGGAACCGCCGAAGCCGACTTGCTGAGCTTCGAGCACCGCGACGCTGGCGCCGCCTTCGGCTGCATGCAGGGCCGTAGACAAGCCTGTAAAGCCTGCACCGATCACGGCGATATCGACGCGCAAGTCCTGCTCTTGCAAAGGACCGGTGACCGGCGCGGCCGGTGCCGAAGCTTCCCACAGACCGTGGCTGTAAGCGTCGCCGTTCATGCGTATTGCTCCTGTGCGTAGGCCCGCTTGAGCACGGCGACCGAAGCGTCCCGTGCTTGTTCGTACAGGGCAATCTCGTCATGCACGGGCATGCCCAATGCAGCCTCGAATCCGGCCTTGGCGCCACGAGCGTCGTAAGCCTTGGGCTCGGCGCCACCGAGGTTGGAGCGAAAGATGCCTGCAGCGCTCACCGGCAGAAAGTCCTCGTAGATGAGAGGACAGGCAGCGACCGCCCCCGCCTCGACGAGAACCTCCAGATCCCAGGACAAACCGGACTCCGCCATGGCCTTGAATCGCGCGGCGTCTTTCACCTCATAGCGGAAAAAAGCCAGCCCTCGATGGCGCAAGGTGCGCAAGTCGTCGGGGAAAGCCTGGAACACGCTGGCAAGCCGACCTGCTGAGCTCGATCCTGGGGTGGCGTCTCGGCGAGCCTCATCGAGAAGGCGGTCATAGAGCGCACGCCCTTCGCGGGTCAAGGCCATGCCGCGTTGCTCGATTTCTCCGAAACGGGCGGTATGGGTACCTGCGTCGATGTCGCCCACAAAACGAATGGGCTCGCTCAGCGCCGTAAAGCTCGTTTGACGAAGCAAGATCGAGTGGCGGCGGTGAGGGGGCCCTTCGATGCTGGCCTTCGCTTCGATCCCACATCGCGGCATGGCCTCCTGCGCCGCGTCGATGTCCAACGTACGCGGCGTCAAGTGGTTGATATGTGGCCCTTTGAAGCTCACCACATCGGCGATGAGCCGGTGCGCGTCATGCAGCTCGCGGTACGTGGCGCCATCTACAGTCGCCTCTCCGTGCCAGCGGAAGGTCTCCAGTGCCTCTCGGACGAAGATTTCTGCATCATCGACGGACAGCCCCCCTTGCTGCTCGTGCCGGGTCAACAGTTCCAGCGCAGTGGGCGTAAAGATCTGGCGGCGCGAGAGGATGGCTTCGGCGCGCTCGCGCAGCGCACGATCCGGGATCAACTCCAGTCGAAGCAGCGACGTGAAGACGCGAAACGGATTGATTTTCAACGCTTCGTCGCCGATCGGCCGAAAAGCAGTGGAATGCACGGGGACCCCGGCGACCGACAGGTCGTAGTAGCCCACCGGATGCATGCCCATCACTTTGAATATCTGGGCGATCCCGGCCAACTCGGCGGCGGTGCCCACACGAATGGCACCGTGGCGTTCCACCCCCAGTCGTTGTCGTTCTTCCGCGTCGAACAAACCCTCCTGATCAGGGCGGTCCAGCACGGCCTGATTAATCTCGGCCACCAGTGAGAGCAAGGTCCCGTATTGGGGAACCTCACGGCGGTACATCTCGGACATGGCGCTGGAAAACCAGCTGCGTATTTGGTCGGGGGACGCGAAGCTTTGCATACTCGTCATACGTGGAGGTGATAGCGCCGGAGGTGTGGGGCGCGGGCCGGGTCGGAATTGAGCTATATAAATTTTGACCATGCTCTACCGAGCGAGCAAACGATGTTTTAGACTCAGGTCGTTCCAGAAAGGAATGATCGCCATGCAGTTTCCCCGACGCTTCCTGCCCTCCATGCATGTGCTGTGCGCCTTCGAGGCCTGCGCCCGCCTCAACAGCTTCACGGCCGCCGCCAATGAATTGAGTCTGACGCAAAGCGCGGTCAGCCGGCAAATCAAGATGCTGGAAGATACCTTGGGCTCGGATTTATTCATCCGCGAACGGCAAACCGTTCGTTTAACCGTCGCCGGGGAGGCTTACGCACACGAAATCAGGGAAGGTTTGAAACGGATCGCTGGCGCGTCGCTGGGGTTTAGGGCAAACCCACAGGGTGGCACATTGAATTTGGCCATCCTTCCGACTTTTGGTACCCGTTGGCTGGCACCCCGGTTGCCCCGCTTCCTAGCCTCCAACCCTGGCATCACGGTCAATCTCGTGACACGGCTGATTCCAGTGGAATTCAAGCTTGACGCCGTCGATGCAGCCATCCATTACGGCACGCCCAATTGGCCTGGTGCCGAGATCAACTACCTGATGCCTGAAACCGTCATCCCCGCTTGCAGCCGAGCGCTGCGCGACCAATACGGCTTCACCGAGCCCGCCGATCTGCTGAAGGCACCGTTGCTGCACCTCGTCTCGCGACCGGACGCCTGGGAGCGGTGGTTCACGGCCAACGGTCTGCCACCGGTCGAGGTCCACGGTATGCTGATCGACCAGTTCGCTGTCGCAACACAGGCCGCCATCGCTGGCATGGGCATTACGCTGTTGCCGGAGTTCCTGTTTCAGCACGAATTCATGAACGGCGACCTGGTGCCCGCGCTCGATGCCCCGATGAGGAGCGTCGAGGCCTATTACCTCGCATCACCCACAGCGCGCGCAGCCTACCCACCCTTGCAGCGCTTTCGAGATTGGCTGCTGGCCGAAACAGAGGCTTACCGCCTCGAAAGTTAGCTCGCGGAACGATAGGTTACCGCGCGTCAAAAAACGCAGATCCCCGCACGCCTTCACAGTAAGCCCAAGTGTGTTGCGCCCTGCCCATGCCTTGGCGGTATGACGCATACCTCGAAATACTCGGGTAAATACGAATATTCACATTCGTTGTTTTCGCACCGGCGAAGTGCGATCGCCATTTTTTCGCCCCTATTACGCGATGCATTTGGTGCGTAATCCATTTTCAACATCACCATTTTGGTGCATACCATCAGGTCATTCTGACTCGGCATGACCTTGTGCACAATTGTCGTTTGCACGGCGACAGGCCACTATCCACAATCCGACCTCATCGACATCCCCATGGGGTTCTGCAAGGGATGGCGAGTTCGAGCCTCATGGACAAATCTGTGTGCGAATAAACACCGCAATACATCCAGTGGCTTTAGGCACCCCCAATCACCACGGTATTGGATATCTCCAAAAAGCAAAAATGTTAAACGTTGAAATGCTTGGGAAAACATTTGGCGGATTTCACGCCGTCAAAAACTGTTCATTTGAAATAAAAGCGGGAAGCATTACTGGCCTGATAGGCCCAAACGGTGCGGGGAAAAGCACCACCTTCAACATGATTGCTGGCGAGGAAGTCCCCACCAGCGGAAAGATCATCTTCGAAGGCGAGAACGTGGCGGGATTGCCGGGGCACAAGCTGTTCCACAAGGGCATCGTGCGAACCTTTCAGATCCCCCACGAGTTCAAGCGCCTGACCGTGCTGGAGAACTTGATGGTGGTGCCCCCTTCGCAGCCTGGCGAAAACATCCTGTCCAACTTCATGGCACGCTTGGCCGTCGGCCAGCGTGAACGAGAAGTCCGTGAACGCGCAGAAGATGCGTTGAAGTTCCTCTCGCTGTGGCACGTGCGGGACGAATACGCAGGCAAGTTGTCGGGTGGCCAAAAGAAGCTGCTTGAGTTGGGCCGCACCATGATGACCGACGCCAAGCTGGTGCTGCTTGACGAGCCGGGCGCCGGCGTGAACCCCAGCCTGATGCTCGAGGTGCGTGGAATGATCTCTCGACTGCGCCAGGAGCGCCGCTACACCTTTTGCATCATCGAACATGACATGGATCTGATCGCCGCATTGTGCGACCCCATCATCGTGATGGCTGCGGGTTCAGTTCTCACCAAGGGCACCATGGCCGAAATTCGTGCCAACCAGGAAGTGCTCGAAGCCTACCTCGGGGGAGACGACGCATGAGGCCCGTGCTTGAACTGAAATCCGTGGTCGGCGGCTACGGCGACACCCAGATTCTCAAAGGGGTGTCCATGCACGTCAGCCTGGGCGAGGTCGTCGTGATCATCGGCCCCAACGGCGCCGGAAAATCCACCTCTCTCAAATCCGTGTTCGGCCTGCTCACGCTCACAGGCGGCCAGGTCTTGCTCGATGGACAGGACATCACCAACACCGCACCCGAGAAATGCGTGCGCCGCGGAATCTCTTTTGTGCCGCAAACAGAAAACATCTTCCCCAGCATGAGCGTCAATGAAAACCTCGAAATGGGCGCCTTCGTGCGCAAGGACGATTTCAGCGGCCGACTCGCCGAGATCTACGACATGTTCCCTCCACTGAAGGGCAAACGGCATGTGCCTGCAGGAACACTGTCCGGCGGCCAACGCCAGATGGTCGCGATGGGCAAGGCGCTGATGCTGCAGCCCAAAGTACTGCTTCTGGATGAACCCACTGCGGGACTCTCGCCCAAGTACCGAGGCGAGATCTTCGAGATCGTGCAGCGCATCAATGCCACCGGCACCCCCATTCTGCTGGTCGAGCAGAACGCCAAACAAGCCTTGCGCATCGCCACTCGTGCATATGTGCTGGTGGATGGCCGGAACAAGCATGAAGGCACGGGTTCCGACCTTCTGGCCAACCCCGAAGTCGCACACATGTTCCTCGGTGCGGGCAAGCCTGCAGGGGAGCTGGCTCATGGCTGAGTTCCTCAATTTCTATTTAGTGCCAGGGCTCGTGCTCGGCTCCATCTACGCGTTAGGCGCCATCGGTCTGAGTTTCACGTTCGGCATCCTGCGTTTCGCCAATTTCTCGCACGGCGAATTGATGACGCTGGGGGTGTACATCACCTGGTCCCTGATGACGCTCACCTCCTTGCATCCGCTGGTGATACTGCCCATCTCCTGCGTCCTCACCATGCTTGCCGCACTGCTGCTCGACCGGGCCTTCTACAAGCCACTGCGCAAGGCGCCAACGATCATGCTGGTCATCGCTTCTTTTGGTGTGATGCTGATGCTGCGCTCGGCCATCCAGTTCTTCTGGGGCGTGAAGGTACGCGTGATGTCACCTGGCATCCAGACACCGGTTTCCATTCTCGACACGATCAACATCCTGCCCAAGCACCTGATGATCATTGGTGCCGCGCTGGTGATGATGGTTGCAGTCCACTTGCTGCTCTCGAAGACCCGCATAGGCAAGGCGATGCGAGCCATGTCAGACCACCCCGAACTGGCGAGGCTCACGGGCATCGACACGCAAATGGTTGTGCGTGCCACCTGGATGCTCAGCGCAGTGCTGGCTTGCTGTGCCGGCGTTTTCCTGGCTATCGACACGCAGGTCGAAACACAGATGGGTTTCAAGATCATGCTTCCCATCTTCGCCGCCGCCGTGCTTGGCGGGGTGGGCAAGCCCTACGGCGCCGCGGCAGGCGGTTTCATCATCGGCATCGTGGAAGAACTCTCCTCCTACGCATGGATCGGGGACGGCCCTCTGGTGGAGCCGGGCTACAAGTCGGCGATTGCTTTCTTCATCATGATTCTCGTGATGTTGATGCGTCCCACCGGTCTGTTCAAAGGAAAGTAACAAGGGGCATCACATGGACAACTTGAACGGCATCGGTTTCTACCTGATCTCCATCCTGACGATGGGGGCGATCTACGCCATACTCACCTTGGGCCTGAACGTTCAATGGGGCATGGCTGGCCTATTTAACGCTGGCATCGCGGGCTTCTTCGCTGTCGGCGCTTATGCCACCGCCATTCTGACCACGGCGCCCAGCACCTCGCATCTCGGCGGCTACCAACTCCCCTTCGCGCTGTCACTCGTTGCAGCGATGGCCATATCCGGCGCACTTGCCTGGGCAGTGGGCAAGATCTGCCTGCGATTGCGCGGAGACTACCTGGCCATCGCGACACTGGGTGTTGCCGAGATCTTCCGCCTCGTTCTGCGCACCGAAGGTTGGCTGACCAACGGGCCAGACGGTATCCCCGAAATTCCGCGTCCCTTCGAGCACCTGCCCGAACCGTGGAACCTGATTTGTTTCCTGCTGCTGCTGGTCGCATTGGTTCTGCTCGTCTATGGCGTTCTGGAGGTTCTTCGCCGCTCGCCCTGGGGGCGTGTGCTGGCCGCCATCCGGGACGACGAGCCGGCAGCTCGTGCCGCGGGCAAGAACGTGCAGGCCTTCCGCCTTCAAGGATTCGTGCTCGGCAGCATGATCATGGGCTTGGGAGGAGCGCTCACGGCGCACTACCTCAAGTTCATCGACCCCAACATGGTCGACCCCTTTCTCGCGACCTTCCTGGTCTGGGTAATGTTGTTCGTGGGCGGCAGCGGCAACAACAAGGGAGCCATTCTTGGCGGCGTTCTGATCTGGGCCGTCTGGTCCTTCAGCGAAGTGATCAGTGCACGCCTGCCATCCGATTTCGCGGTGCGTGCCTCCTACGTCCGGATCTTCCTCATCGGCCTGGCGCTGCAGTACTTCCTTCAGCGCCATCCCGAAGGCATTCTTCCCGAGCAACGAGCCACCCCCAAGAAGGGGGCCTGATCCTCCCGTCCTCTCCTTCATTACCGTAACACTTGATTGGAATACCATGAAGACCTTGCGCAAAGTACCGGCGCTCGTCATTGCACTCTCTGCGCTGGCCTCGACCAGCCATGCCGCCGACATCAAAGTCGGCGCGATGGGCGGCTTCACCGGCTCGTTGGCAGAGCTCTCTGCCAACGTTCACAAAGCACGCGAACTCGCGCTCAAGCAGATCAACGCTGCAGGCGGACTGCTCAAGGGCGACCAACTGCGTTTCGTGACGGCCGACAGCGGCTGCGACGCAAAGACCGCCGTTGATGCCGCCGGCAAGCTGATCAACGTGGAGCGCGTGGTCTCCGTGATCGGTCCGACTTGCTCGGGTGAAACCATCGCGGTTGCCCAGAACGTCACGATCCCCGCCGGCGTCATGCTGATCACCGACTCGGCCACCTCCGCAGGCCTCACTACACTCAACGACGGCGATACGGTGTACCGCACCGCACCGGCCAATGTCGACCAGGCTGGCGCGCTGGCCACCATCGTCAAGAGCCACAACATCACCAGCATCGCGATGATCGTGGTCAACGACGACTACAACTCCGCCATCGCTCGCAACTTCGAGAATGCCTTTGTGAAACTTGGAGGAAAGGTCAGTGCGTCAGTGAAGGTCGAGGCGAACAAAGCGTCCTACCGCACCGATCTGGCGTCCCTCTCCAAAGGGGGCAGCAAAGCGATTGCCGTCTTCGCCTACTACGGCAATGGCGGAATCAACATGATCAAGAACAGCATCGAGGCAAACCTGTTCACCACCTTCTACAGCACCGGGGGCATGGCGGACCAGGCTGTGGTCGATCAGATCGGTGCCGATCGCATGCGAGATCACCTGTTCTTCGCCACGCCCGCCGTGGACCAGGAGGAAGTCTCGTTCGTGGCCTATGCCGATGCTGCGAAGAAGGCCGGCTTCGATCCCGCATCGCCGTACGTAGCCAACGGCTACGACGCCGTCTTCCTGACCGCGCTGGCCATCGAGAAAGCCGGCTCTACCGACCGCAAGCTGTTGCCGGCTGCGTTACGACAGGTCGCAGGCCCGGGAGGCGAGATCGTGCGTCCTGGCGAGTGGGCCAAGGCCAAGGCACTCATCGCCGCGGGACAAAAGATCAACTATGAAGGCGCTTCGGGTTCGGTCGACTTCGATACCGCCGGTGACATTCCAGGCTCTTTCGGAATCACATCCGTCGACGACAAGGGAAAGCTGTCGCAGAAGCTGCTGCGCCCCTGATACCCGCGGGCTTGTAGATCGAGAAGTGGGCCACTTCTCGATCGATGATTTTTCCTGGAACGGCGATGACATCACTGTCCCGATATCGGCCTTTCTCGCAGCGCGCGGCCGGTTCGCAATCCATCGAACAAGTCCTGCCTCGTCTTGGTGAACGACCGTAGCACCTGATCCATGCAAGTGGGTGCAGGTCCGTTGCTCCCTATTTCCTCTTGAAAAGAGACCGTTGTGAAAATCCTCGATGACCGGCAGACACGAGAAAAGCTGCCTTTTGCAAAACTCATTCCTGCACTGCGCGACATGTTCCAAGTGGGTTGCCAGGCTCCACCACGTCATGTGCACGAGATCGAGGGCTCGGGCGGCGGGATGACTCTCATCATGCCGGCGTGGCAAACGGGTGGATTTCTTGGCATCAAGACGGTGAACGTGTTTCCGGGCAACCAGGCACGTGCCTTGCCGGGACTATTCTCGACCTACACCCTGTATGACGCGCAGACCGGCGAGCCGCGCGCAATGCTGGACGGCAACGAGATCACTTCCCGCCGCACCGTTGCGGCCTCGGCATTGGCCGCATCGTATGTCGCCAGTCCGGAGTCGAAGACCCAGTTGATCGCCGGCTGTGGTCGGGTAGGCTCTCTGGTTGCCCATGCTTACCGAGAGGTGCTGCCGATTCAACGTGTGCTGACCTGGGACCGCGATCCGGAGGCGGCACGTCGCTTGGCTCATCAGTTGCAGACCGAAGGGTTCGATGCCTTGGCTGCTACTGACCTCGCTGCAGCAGTCGGCGTGGCGGATGTGGTGACTTGTGCCACACTGTCGACCGAGCCCTTCATCTGTGGTGCGTGGCTGCAGCCGCACGCCCACCTCGATCTCATCGGCAGCTTCACACCCCAGATGCGCGAGGCCCATGACGACTGTTTCCGGGGTGCCGCCATCTACATCGATACCGACGATGCCCTGCGCAAGAGCGGCGACCTGCTGGACCCCATGTCACGCGGCGTGTTCAAAGCGGTGGACGTGGTTGCGGACCTGACCAAACTCGCCCGCGGTGAGGTATCGGGGCGAGCGGGCCGCGCGGGCCGAACCGTGTTCAAGTCTGTAGGGACCGCGCTGGAAGACCTCGCAGCGGCCACACTGGCTTACCGAAGCTGATCCACAAGGACATTCCGTCTATGGGTGCCATCGACATCAAAGGCTACTGCACACTCTGCAGATCTCGCTGCGGGACGATCAACCGGGTCGAGAACGATCAACTGGTCTCCGTCCGCCCCGACCCGGAGCATCCGAACGGGAGCGCCATGTGCCTCAAGGGAAAGGCCGCACCCGAACTCGTTCACAGTCCACATCGTGTGCTTTACCCGATGAAACGAACGCGGCCCAAGACCGATCCCGATCCGGGCTGGGTACGCATCGATTGGGACGAGGCACTTTCCACCGTGGCCAGCCGACTTGGCAACATTCGGGCTGAGCACGGTGCAGAGGCCGTGGCGTTCTCGGTTACGACGCCCAGTGGGACTCCTCTATCCGACAGCATCGACTGGGTCGAGCGCTTCCTGCGCAGCTTCGGCAGTCCCAACATGGCCTACGCAGTTGAAATCTGCAACTGGCATAAGGACAACGCCCACGCTTTCACCTTCGGCTGTGCCATGCCGGTCGCCGACTACGCGCAGGCCGATACGATCGTGTTGTGGGGCCACAACCCCGCCAACACCTGGCTTTCGCAGTCTTCTGCGATCGCGCGAGGACGTGCCCGAGGCGCCCGCATGGTGGTCATCGACCCCCGGCCCACGGCGCTGGCTCGAGAGGCCGATGTGTGGCTGCCCGTCCGGCCCGGCACGGACGCCGCACTGGCACTCGGAATCGTGCGGCATCTGATCGAGGAAAGCGCCTACGACGCCGCTTTCGTCCGTCGCTGGACCAATGCCCCTTATCTGGTCCGCCGCGACAACGGACTGCTGCTGCGCGAGCAAGACCTGACACCCGATGCGCCGACGAATCGTTTCTTGGTCTGGGATGCATTCCGACGGACATTGCAGCCCGTCGACAATGACCGGGCGATGTCAGACGCGCTTGCCGACTCGCTGCTGCTCGATGGCGAAATCGAAGTGCAAGTACCGGGCCGCGGCAAGGCGATGGTTTGCGATACCGTGTTCTCCCGGCTGAGAGCCGAGGCCGCCCGCTACACCACGCAAGAGGTCGAACGAATCACGGGTTTGACAGAGGCAAAGGTGATGGCAGCCGCGGACTTGATGCGCGGCGGATGCCGCATGGCCTACCATGCCTGGACGGGTGTCGGTCAACACACCAACGCCACGCAGACAGAGCGCGCCATTGCGACGGTCTATGCCCTCAACGGCAGTTTCGATCGGATAGGCGGCAATCGCCAGAGGCAAGTCACTCCCGTGAACTCGCTCGTTCCGCCGGGGTTGCTTCCAGACTCGCAGCGCGGCAAGGCCTTGGGCCTCGCCGAGCGTCCCATCGGTCCTCCTGCGGGGGGATGGGTCACCGCACTAGATCTATATCGCGCCATTCTGGAGCACAAGCCCTACCCCGTCCGCGCACTGATGTCCTTTGGGACAAACATGACGGTCTCGCACGGCGACACGTCGTTGGCGATCCAAGCCCTCGAGCAACTGGAGTTTCACGTCCATTTGGATCTCTTCGAGACCCCCTCCTCACGCTACGCGGACATTCTGTTGCCCGTGAACACGCCTTGGGAGCGCGAAGCGCTGCGAATCGGTTTCGAAGTCTCCGACGAGGCTGCATCTCTGGCCCAGTTGCGGCCCCGCATGGTCAGCCCGCGTGGCGAGTCGCGCGCCGACTACGAGATCGTGCTCGATTTGGCCCGACGCCTCGGCATGACCGACAGCTTCTTCGGCGGTAACGTCCAAGCCGGTTGGAACCACATGCTCGCGCCCACCGGACTCAGCGTGGAGGCGCTAAGGGCGAAACCAGACGGCATTCACCTTCCCATCGATGTACGTGAACGCAAATTTGCAGCCCCGGGACCGCACGGCGAAGGAACGATCCGCGGATTCGAGACAGCCAGTCGACGGGTGGAGCTCTATTCCGAGAAATTCCTGCAGCACGGCCAGCCGCCTTTGGCCCATTACGTGCCCAGCGCCGAGAGCCAACGGCAAGACCAGAGCGGCGACGCGCGATATCCCCTGATACTGAGCACGGCAAAGAACGGCTACTTCTGCCACTCGCAGCACCGCAGTCTTGTCTCCCTTCGCAAACGGGCGATGGATCCTTTGATCGAACTGGCACCAGAGTTGGCACGCCGCCACGGCATTGGCGAAGGCGCTTGGGTTCGGGTGGCGACCCGCGTGGGTATCGCGCGCTTCGTCGCACGGCTCACCCCCGGCTTGGCCGAGGATGTGGTCGTCGCCGAGTTCGGGTGGTGGCAGGCATGCAGCGAACTGGGCAAGGATGCATCGACGACGCGGGGCGCAGGGTCGAGCAACTTCAACAGCCTGATCTCCGCCGATGATCACGACCCAGTCAGCGGCTCCGTAGGCATGCGCTCGTTTCGCTGCAGCATCGAACCCGATCCCGCCATTGCGGCACATCAGCGCAGATGGCAAGGCTACGAAACCTTTCAGATCCGCCACATCAAGCCAGAGGCGGAGGGAGTCATTCAGATCGCATTCGAGCGGTCTGACGGCGGTTTGCTACCGGACTATCAGCCTGGTCAACACCTGCAGATTCGCCTGCCCGTCGGGGGAGAAACGCTGAACCGCGCTTACTCTCTGACAGGACCATGCACCGATGGAGAACGCCGCAGCTACACCATCGCCGTGCGCCACCAAAAGGGTCGCCTGCCCAATGGCGATCCGTTCGAAGGACTGGTTTCGGCCCATCTCCACCGAACGCTTCGCGAGGGGCAATGCATCGAGGTCCAGGCACCATCCGGCACCTTCCTGATCCCTGTGAAGTCCGCCCAGCCGCTGATTTTCTTGGCGGGCGGCATTGGCATCACGCCCTTCTTGAGTCAGCTCGAGTCCATGAACGATGGTGACGAGACCGAGATCTGGTTGTACTACGGCAACCAGCACGGCGGAACTCACGCCTTCAAGCATAGGCTGAAGTACCACGCCCAACGTCTGCCCAACCTGCGGGTGCGCAATCACTATGCCGCCCCACGCCCCGAGGATCAACTCGGCCATGACTACGACAGCGCCGACTTCGTCACGGCCGCCCTGATCGGGGAGGGTTTGATCGAACGCCGCGCGAGAATCTACATGTGCGGACCACCTCCCATGATGGATGCTTTCGCCAAGGGCCTTGTCGCGCGCGGAGTGCCGAGCTTCGACATCTTCCGCGAAGTGTTTCGCTCGCCACCCGGGCCTCTGCTGGATGACGGTCGCAGCTTCGCCGTACAGTTCCGCTCGTCCAGAACGCCGTCCCTTCGATGGACCGCAGATCAAGGGCCTCTGCTGGCCTTTGCCGAGAAGCAAGGGCTGCAATTGGCCAACGGCTGCCGCGTGGGACAGTGCGAGAGCTGTGCGGTGCGCATTGTTTCGGGGAAAGTTCGGCACCTGCACGGCGTCGAGCCTGAAGACGCACATGTCTGCTTGGTCTGTCAGGCTGTACCCACCGACGATCTGGTTCTCGACGCCTGAGCTTCGCCAAAGTGCCCAATCCCTCGCACGACCGCACAGGTCAGGCAGTTGAGCACAAAGCGCTTGTCGGTACGGCAAGGTACGCCCCCTGGGAGTTCGCGTGTTCGTCAGCGCTCTGCGTCAAGCCACGCAGCCGCAGTCATGCCGATCTGTGCAGGGCCTCGATTTTTTTCTTCATGTCGAGAAGGCCCACTCCTGCATCTGCACGCCGGCCAGCTCGGTCACCTCGACGAGTCTCTCGCCCCACTGGTTCTCCGTCTTCGTCTTGAACTCGAGGGTGGCGCCCGTCAAACAGAAGTCGGTCGCGCCGGCGTGCCGCGCGCCCGCTAGGCCGACGCGCCAAGCGCCGGATAATCGATATACCCTTCGGCGCCGCCACCATAGAACGTGGCGCGGTCGTACGGGTTCAAGACCGAACCCTGCCGCGTGCGTTCGGGAAGGTCGGGATTGGCGATGAACAGACGACCGAAGGCCACGGCGTCTGCGCGGCCCGTCTCGATGGCCGCCGCTGCCGTGGACGGCGTGTAGTTGCCCGCCGCGATCAAGGCATTGGGCCAATGCGGACGGAAAAGCTCCGACGCAAAAGGCACGTTCTGATGATCGACATCGGCCTGACCCGCACCGCTGGCTCGCGGCTCGACCAGGTGAAGATAAGCCAGGTTCTGCAGCGCGAGCTGTTCGATCAGGTCGCGGTACAGCGGCAACGGTTCTTCCTCTCCGCTGCCGTTGGCCACACCGAACGGCGACAGACGGATACCGACGCGGTCGGCACCGAACACATCCGACACGGCCGCGGCAACCTCCAGAACGATGCGGCTGCGATTTTCGATCGAGCCGCCGTAGGCATCCGTGCGCCGATTGCTGCGGCTTTGCAGAAACTGTTCCAGCAGGTAGCCGTTGGCCCCGTGGATTTCGACGCCGTCGAAGCCCGCCTGCTGTGCGTTGCGCGCCGCCTGGGCATAGTCGGCGACCACCGAGGCGATCTCGGCCGTCTCCAACGCCCTGGGCGTTTCGAACGGAGCCCGCTCGAAGGTCGCCGTGAACGCATGGCCAGGCGCTGCGATCGCGGATGGCGCCACAGGGCGTTCACCCCCATGCAGCGAGGAATGCGAAACACGGCCGACATGCCAGAGCTGCAGAAAAATCAGCCCGCCTTTGTCGTGCACCGCCTGCGTGACGCCCCGCCACCCCTCGATCTGCGCCTGACTGTGAATGCCGGGCGTCGCAGGCATGCCCTGGCCGCTGGGCGATATCTGCGCACCTTCGGTGACGATCAACCCGCCTTGCGAGGCACGCTGACGGTAGTACTCGACATTGAGCGCATGCGGCACATTGCCCGGCTGCGATGCGCGCATGCGGGTCAGCGGCGCCATCACCATGCGGTGCGACAACTCGAATGCCCCGATGCGCAAGGGCGAGAACAGTGCTTGGATCATTCGACAGGCCCTCGGTCGGAAAGAGATGGAGATTGGCCGGGGTCAGATCTCCCGGTGCGATCGGCTAGGCATCCAGGGGGGCCGACAGCTTCGACAAGACAGCCGCGCGGCACACCTCCAGGATCTCGTCGGCCAGCGGTGAATCGTCGGGGCACGCCCGCGACAGCACCAGTGCACCGACCACCTGCGCAATCACTGCGATGCGTCTGGCACGCAGGTCGCCTTCGTTCTCGCCGTCCGCAGGCGTGCCGGCCTGACCGGCCAATGTCGCCAGCACGCCTTCGACGCCATTCGCAAAAGCCGTCTTGATCGACTCCGGCTGACGCGCCGCATCGCCGCACAGCGCAGCCATCGTGCAACCCTCGCCCCGCCCGTCGCGATGCGCGCGCGACAGGTAATACGTGACGAACTCTGCCGCATCGAAGCCATCGGCCTTGGCAGCCCCCTGCGCAAAACCGCAGCTCGCCGCTTCCGCGATCAGATCGGCCTTCGACTCGAAGTGTTTGTAGAAGCCGCCGTGCGTGAAGCCCGCGCTGGCCATCAAGTCGGCGATCCCCACCCCGTCGTAACCCCGCTCGCGAAACAGCACGGATGCCGTCTCGACGATGTGCGCCCGGTTCGCCTGGGCTTGCGCTTTGGTGACCTTCATATTCAGGATCTCTTGAGAAATGCCATCGGTAAAACCATGACTATACATTGATGTCAACCATCATCAAAGCCCTTGACAACTTAGATGATGCTCGACATCATTACGCAAAACCGCACTGTGCGGCATGGGCTCACCTTTCGTTCAAGAGAAATCAACATGACCACTCGTACCACTGTTCTCATCACGGGCGCTTCGACCGGCATCGGCGCCACCTATGCCGAGCGCTTCGCACGCCGCGGCCACGACCTCGTCCTGGTCGCCCGAGACCAGGCGCGCCTCGAAGCGCTCGCCGCTCGCCTGCAGAAGGAAACCGGCGCGGCCGTCGACATCCTCCCGGCCGACCTCACCCAGCCCGCAGATCTCGCCGCAGTCGAAACCCGTCTGCGCGAAGACGCCCGGATCGAGACCCTGATCAACAACGCAGGCGCCACGCTGTCCGGTCCGTTCATCGGCCAATCGACAGACGATGTCGCCCGCCTCGTCGCGCTCAACACCAACGCTCTGGTCAGGCTGGCGAGTGCCATCGCGCCCCGCCTGGCGCAGGCCGGCAAGGGCGCCATCGTCAACATCGGCTCGGTGGTCGGTTTTGCGCCCGAATTCGGCATGTCGGTCTACGGGGCGACCAAGGCCTTCGTGCTTTTCCTTTCGCAGGGACTGAGCCTGGAGCTCGCCCCCAAGGGCGTCTACGTGCAAGCCGTGCTGCCTGCCGGCACCCGCACCGAGATCTGGGGGCGCGCGGGCATCGACGTCAATACGCTTTCCGATCTGATGGACGTGGGTGAACTGGTCGATGCGGCCCTGGTCGGTTTCGACCGCCGCGAAGGGGTCACCATCCCGCCGCTGCACGATGCCGCGCGCTGGGACGCGTTGGATGCCGCACGGCAGGGCCTGCTTTCCGACCTCCGGCAGGCTCATGTTGCCGAGCGCTACCAGACCGCCTCTTGAACGGCCGCGCCCTTCCGCCAAGCACCAAGGCTGAAGACGGCCGGAAACACATTTTTTCGAACCCCCTGGAGAACAGCCCCTTCATGAAAGCATTCGCCATCGACCGGTATGGAAAGAACCAGGCCGGCCGTATCCAGGACATGCCCGAACCCGAGGTGCGGGACGATGACGTTCTGATCCAGATCCATGCCGCGAGCGTGAATGTCCTGGATTCGAAGATCAAGAGCGGCGAGTTCAAACTGATTCTTCCCTACCGCCTACCCCTCATCCTGGGCAACGACGTGGCCGGGACGGTCATCCGGGTCGGCGCTCGCGTTCGCAGCTTCAAGGCCGGCGACGAGGTCTATGCGCGCCCCGACGATGACCGCATCGGCACCTTCGCCGAACGCATCGCCGTCAAGGAATCGTCGCTGGCGCTCAAGCCCAAGAACCTCGGCATGGCCGAGGCCGCCGCCCTCCCCCTCGTGGCCTTGACCGCCTGGCAGACGCTGGTGGAAACAGCCAAGCTCAAGAGGGGCCAGAAGGTGCTGATTGCGGCCGGTTCGGGCGGTGTCGGCACCATCGCCATTCAGTTGGCCAAGCACCTCGGTGCGTTCGTGGCCACGACCACCAGTACCGCCAACACCGACTGGGTGAAGGCGCTGGGCGCGGATGTCGTCATCGATTACAAAAAACAAGACTTCACCACCGTGCTGCGTGACTACGACGTGGTGCTGAACAGCCTGGGCACCGACGAGCTGAACAAATCGCTCCAGGTGCTCAAACCGGGCGGGCATCTCATCTCCATCTCGGGGCCGCCCACCCCGGCATTCGCCGCCGCGCGCGGACTGGCCTGGCCGCTCAAACAGGTGCTGCGCCTGCTGAGTTTCGGCATCCGGCACAAAGCCAAAAAGAACGGCAGCCCATACTCCTTTGTCTTCATGCGGGCCGACGGGGCGCAGTTGCGCCAGATCACCTCACTTGTCGAATCAGGCGCCATACGCCCCGTCGTCGACAAAGTGTTTGCCTTCGACGACACCGACGCCGCGTTGGCTTACGTCGACAGTGGACGCGCCAAAGGCAAGGTCGTGGTGCAAGTGCTGTAGCGGTCGGTCGACACCGACGCCTGTGTGGGCAAGTGCCCGGTGTTGCCTCGGTCGCACGGCCCTGCACGGCCGTTTCGGGATGGGATGTCCAGTCGCTTTCCAGGCGATCTCTGCGATGCCGTTTACAGTTGAAGCCCGGCAGCAGCAACTGGGAAACGCATCCCCATCGCACACGATAAGGAGTCGATCATGAGCAAGGTGTTTATCGTCGGAGGCGCAGGCAAGGTCGGCCGCCGCCTGGCGCAACGACTGAGCCAGCGCGGTCACCAGGCGCTGGCGCTGCACCGCAAGCCCGAGCAAGCCCAAGAACTGCAGGCACTGGGAGCCCGTCCCGTGCTGGGCAGCCTGCTTGAGCTCGATGCGGATGGGCTTGCCCAGCTCATGGCCGGCAGCGACATCGTCGTGTTCTTGGCCGGGGCCGGGGGTCAAGGCGGCAAGGAGATGACCGCCGCCATCGACGGCCGCGGGCTCGAACGGGCAGTGGCTGCCGCGCGCAAAGCCGGCGTTCCGCGTTTCCTGCTGGTTTCGGCCTTCCCAGAGGCCTCCAGAGGCAAGCACGTCTCCGAAACCTTCGAGAACTACATGGCCGTCAAGAAGCTTGCCGACGTCCATCTGGCCGAGAGCGATCTCGACTGGGTCATCCTGCGCCCCGGCACGCTGCTGGACGCGCGCGGCACCGGCAAGGTCCGCACCGGCCTGGCGATCCCGTATGGCGATGTGCCGCGCGACGACGTGGCGGCGACCTTACTCGAGATCATCGAACGCCCGGCCGTCAGCCGCGTCATCATCGAGCTGACGCAGGGCGATACCCCCGCAGGCGAGTCCGTTCAACGGTTCGCACGCACCTGAGCCCGGAGCCACAGCATGGAAACAAAAGCGAAACTGCTCCTGGTCGGCGCCACCGGACTGGTCGGCCGCCATGTGCTCGAACTGGCCCTGGACGATGCCCGGGTCGCGTCGGTCGTCGCGCCCGTCCGCCGCGCGTTGCCGGCGCATCCCAAGCTTTCGTCGCCCCAGGTGGATTTCGATCGTCTCGACCCCGAATCATCCTGGTGGAACGCCGACGCGGTCATCTGCACCTTGGGCACCACGATGAAGGTCGCAGGCTCGCAGGCCGCCTTCCGGCGCGTCGACCATGACTATCCGCTTGCCGTGGCACGGCTGGCCCACGCGCACGGCACACCCACCTATGTGCTGAACTCGGCTGTCGGCGCGGATGCCCAATCGCGTTTCTTCTACAACCGCGTCAAGGGTGAACTCGAGCAAGCGCTGGAAGGCGAAGGCTACGCATCGCTGACCTTCGTGCGCCCTGGCTTGATCGGCGGCGAACGCGAAGAGTTCCGTCTCGGCGAGCGCCTGCTGGTGTCGGCCTTGGCCTGGTCCGGCCCGCTGCTGCCTCGGCGCTGGCGGCTCAATCCCGCGCCGCAGATTGCACAGGCCTTGTTGACGGCAGCACTCGAGCCGCAACCGGGCCGACACGTCGTGACCGCCGATCGGCTGGTCTGACTTGCGCGCGGCCCCGCCCGCACAATCCGCGACAGACACTGCACCCAAACGAAGGCAACGCCTCGATCGACCGGTCCGGAATGAGCGCCCAAGATGCTTCGGAGCGCCCTGCCACAATCACGACGCCCCTCACCGAGGAGCCCACACCCCACGCGAGTTCACGGCGACCTTGAAAGACGCCGTCTTTGTTGCCTGCCGCCCACGCACGTGCCACAATCAGCGAATCCCGAAAGGGATGATGCTTGAAAACATCTTTTAGTTAGCGGCCATACCGCCCCGTCAGCGCGGTGTTGTCACGTCCATATTTGTTGGTGGTGGTGCGTTTGCGCCCATCCCATGATTACGGACGGGATGGGTCAGTCCGTAAGGCTGGTCGCACGTCTAACTACGTGTTTTCAACATCCCGTCCACCTGCTTTGCGTGAAAACAGGGCGCGTGGTCTCAAGTCTCAGTTAGGAGTCTCGATCATGACGAAATCCATCCGTCTCTTGGCCAGCCCCCCGGCCTTGCCCTACCCGCCCACAGAGGGCAAGACCCACAGCCCCGCGAAGCGGCCCGTATCCCTTTCCCGCAAAGGCGATGCAGCATGACCTTCTCCAAACCTCAACCGCAGTCGGCTTCGCAAGACAGGCAGAAGTTCTCCGACAATGATCTCTGCGCCCTGATCGAAGCCGATCTGAATCGTCTGACCGGCACGCTGTTCGTGATCAGTCATTTCTTCGAAGGTGCAGAAGAAGACGCCTTGCTACAAGCACAAGAACACGTCATCGCGATGATCCAGCACGCAGCCAAAGTCGCCGATCGTGCGGTCACCTACTCGCAGCACGGCTTGAACCTCATGTCCGGCGCAGCGCAGGAAGAGATCGTGCAGGCGGCTGGCATTCTCGCCAGCCTCGAGGTCATGACCGGCACGACCGACAAGGACAGCGCAGCGTCGGACGCCGTGATGAGCAGCACCCTCGATGCGGCGCGCGACTGCATCGACCGGGCCCTGGCCTTGATGAGCCCGGACAGCAGCGAAGGGTTTCGGTATCAGGGCGTGTTTGCGCTGGAAGCAGGGCATACGCCTGAAGCGTCGGGCGTCGGGGTTTAGTCCTCCGCACCGCCGGCAAGCGCGCGGAGCCGAATCGACTCAGGCTTGCAAGCACCCCGCGAGCTGCCGCGCAGCTTTTGCACTGACCCCTTTGCCGGTGATCGCCAGCGCCGGAGGATGGGCCAACATCCGCTCGAAGACCATGCGCACTTCCTCCGCCCCGATGTCGTCGATCATCGCCAACGTTTCGGCGATGGGCGTCACGGTACCGTTGGCGAAGAGCTCTTCGACGGCCTGCTCCATCGTGGCGTAGGTCCGCTCGCCGGAGCGAACGCGCGACACGGTCAACTGGTTCTTGGCCCGCTCCAGATGCACAGGATCGATGCCGGCGGCTTGCGCCTGCAGCAGGCGGCGGGTCGCGGTCAGCAGCGCTTCGAGCTTGTCCGGCGTGGTGACCGCGTGGACGATGAAGTTGGCCCAGACATCGCCGCTTTCCATCGCCGCATAGGCCGTATAGGCCAGGCCGAGCTGCTCGCGTACGGTATCGACCAGGGGCGACGACATGCCTTCGCCAAACAGATAAGCCGCCAGCGAAGCCGCCAATCGCGAGCGCCGCCGGGCGCCCTGTTCTTGCGCTGCAGGCACCAGCGGGTAAGCGACGTTCACGAACACCTGCGAGACCTGCGTGAAACGCCGGGCCAGTGACTGACCGACATACTTCGCAGGCGTGGCTTGCTGCAGCACGGGCACATCGGTCGACGCACGCATGCCTGCAAACAGTTCTTTTGCGAGCGCCATCCAGGGATCGACATCGAAGTTGCCGGCAGCCACGACAACGGTCTTCTCCGCAACATAGTGGCTTTGCACATGGTGTACCAGATCCTGCCGGGTAAAGCCCTCGATGTTGGCGACGGTGCCGATCACCGGCATGCCCATCGGATCGTCGCCCCAGATGGCGCGGTCGAGAATGTCGCTCGCGCTGTCTTCGGGATCCTCGTCGTACTCGATGGCCTCTTGCCGGATCACCTCCAGTTCCCGCTGCAATTCATGCTCGGGAAACGTGCTGTTGAGCACGATGTCGGCGGTCATGCGCAGCAGTTGCGGCGTGTGCCGGCCCAGGCCGGTCATGAAGTACCCGGTCGTGTCCTTCCCGGTGAAGGCGTTGACCTCCGCACCCAGGCGCTCCGCATCCAGATTGATCGCCTGCACGGTGCGGGTGTCGGTGCCCTTGAACGCCATGTGTTCGAGAACATGGCTGATACCGTTGTTGGCAGGCGTCTCGTCGCGTGAACCCACACGCAGAAACACCCCCACGCTGGCACTCTGCACGTGGGGCATGGGCAAGGCCAGCAGCCGCACCCCGTTCGGGAGCGTGTGCAAGACCATGGAGGGATTCTTTTCTTCGATTGCCGCGGTGGGCTGTTTTTGACTCATACGGCATTGTCGCAGGGCCACCCGCACCACCGCAGGCCGGGCTTTATGATCGAAGCGGTCTATTCACTTGCACAGACCGCCAATGCCCACGCGTGCGTCGAGGGCCGGTGCACCCATCATGACCCTCTTGTCTTTGTCGAACCGGCCTGCGGGCGCCTACCCCGAGCCGGGCTATTGCACCCGTATAACCGTCACGGCATGCTGTCGCATCAGGACCCTGTCGATCCGGGAGGATCTGTTGGTCGTGGTCCGTCAGGGGCGCAAGACCTTGATCTCCGCGACGGACTCCCTGCAGGCTGGGCGTGGCAAGGGTTTGTTGATGTCCCGCAGCACGCAGTGGGACGTCATCAACGACCCCGCAGGCGCCCCTCGCTACGAGGCGCTGGTGCTGGCCTTTGCCGACGATCTCGTCCGTGAGCTGGAGCCCACGCTCCCGGCTCAGGCCATCGACACGCCGTCGGCCTCGCCTCTTCCAATGGACGAGGAACTGGAGGAGGCGGTACAACGTGCGACCGCCTTCCTGCACTCTCGATCGATGTCCGTGGCGTTGCGGCGGCATCGATTGATGGAGGTTCTGCTGTTGCTCTCCGAGCGGGGGCACCGGTTCAAGTCCATTCAGTGCCAGGGATGGGAGGAGCGGATCCGCCGTCTCATCACGCAACATCCGCAAGCCGATTGGACGGTCGTCACGTTGGCCAGACATTTCGGCACCAGCGCGTCGACTCTGCGCCGCCGCCTCGAAGGATCTGGCGCCACGTTGGCGGCGCTGGTCCGCGAAGTTCGGCTGGAGACCGCGTTGACCCTGCTCCAGAGTACCCGCCATTCCATCGGAGAGATTGCAGCTCGTTGTGGATGGGAATCGCACAGCCGCTTCAGTGCCGCGTTCCAGGAGCGATGGGGCTTTGCGCCTTCGGTGATGCGGCAACAGTTGACGCAAATCGGCTAACGCTTGACGCGCCACGCACAGCGCGTCCGGCAGAAGGATCGGATCATGGAGACATCGTCACCCTTCTTTCAAAGCCCTTATGCGTGTATTCCGTTCTGTCGCCGCCGCTCTTGCTCTGTTCCCACTGCTGTCCCATGCGGGGGACTTCAAGCTCACCAGCACGTCCTTTCACGCCGGTGCCTCACTGCCCATGGCCCATCTCTACAAGGGCTTTGGCTGCAGTGGGGGGAACGTATCGCCGGCCTTGGCATGGCGCGACGCACCTCCCGGAACAAAGAGCTTTGTCGTGACGGCTTACGACCCGGACGCCCCGACGGGCTCGGGCTGGTGGCACTGGGTGGTCTACAACCTTCCAGCCACCACGTCGGCACTGCCCGAAGGAGCCGGCCGGGCCGATGGCACATCGTTGCCGGCCGGTGCGGTCCAAGGCCCGACCGACTTCGGCCCACCCGGCTTCGGTGGCGCTTGCCCTCCTGCCGGTGATCAACCACACCGCTATCGCTTTACGGTGCATGCGCTGAAGATCGAGAAACTCGACCTTCCGCCCGAGGCCACCCCAGCGATGGTCGGGTTCATGGTTCACTTCAACGAGCTGGGGAAGGCCACGCTGGAGGCCAAGTACGGGCGTTGATGGTCTGGTGAGACAGGCGACGTCGAATGCGCACTCAACCAGGGGCGCGAGACTCCAATGGTGCTGGCCGCGCTGGGCGGATGGGCGGATGCTCGACCCCACCACCAGTACTCAACGAAATCCCGCGGCCTTTTCTGTGCATGCAAGGATGGTCGAGCCCAGGAAAAATCGCAACTGCGGTCGGTGAACACGTTCAGGGCCTTTTCCAAGCAAATCGACATGAGGAGTGATGGATAACCCGTGTTGTGGTGAATAGGGGGACAGATGCAAAATCGTACGCATGCATATGATATGCATGGATATCATCTATCGCCCTCGACGGGAATCCATCAAATGCCATTTCACCTGAATGCTTGTCGACGGGATGACGGGCCCGACGCACGGGTGAAACCTTGCAACGCCGAAACGGAACAAACCGCAAACGCATGGCGGTGATCCCCTATCGTTCGACAAACCCTGCCGGCGAACACCGGGCTGGATATCCTTCCCAAGCCAACGCGATTCCCGCCAAAGCCGTCGCGCTGCCTTCGCCAACACGCGCAGCCGCCTCGAAACGCAAGCCGTCGGACAGCCACGCCGGGTTCATATCGGCGGTCGAGGCCACTCGCCTGCTGGGCATCCGGCCGCAAACGCTGTACGCCTACGTCAGCCGCGGCTGGATCAGCAGCACGGCCCTGCCCGGTCGCAAGGAGCGGCTCTACAGCCGCGAAGATGTGGAACGCGTACGCCGTCGCTCGGATGCACGCGCGGGACATGGCGCAGTGGCTGCGGCGGCCATGGACTGGGGCGAACCGATCTTTAGCACGTCGATCACCGAGATCACGCTGCAGGGACCGTGCTACCGCGGTCATCCAGCCATCACGCTGATTCGGCAACAGCATTCGTTCGAGGCCGTGGCCGAACTGCTATGGGTCGGCACCTTGCCTACCGAAGCGCCAAACTGGCCCGTTCAACGGCCCAGCAAGGCGCTGCTGAACCTGAGCGACATCATCTCTGCACTGGCCCCGCGCACCAACATTCTCGAGACGTTCGCCACCGTGCTGCTTGTGCTGGGACTACGCCGTGGGTCGACCGCGCAGCGCGTGGCTGGCGGCAAGACCTTGCAGGCCGCGCGCGAAACGTTGCAGGCGCTGGTCGCCTGTCTGGGTCTGATCGGCCCAGGGCGGCAGTTCAGGCCCATGCGGCAAGGCGAAACCATATTGCAAGCCTTGATGACCTCTCTTGGCGTCACGGCCCAACATGAAAACCGCGAAGCCTTGCGGGCGATTCTGATCCTGCTCGCCGATCACGAGCTGTCGCCCGGTACCTTCTGCGCACGCGTCGTGGCCTCGGGCGGAGGTTCGTTGCAAAGCTGCCTGGCTTCGGCGCTGTGCGCCACGTCCGGGGTGGATGTCGGCAGCATGTACCAACAGGTCGAGCGCCTCCTAGGGCGCACGCGCAGCGCAAGCGTGCTGATGCGCCGTGCCCATGAACTGATGGATCGAGGACAGAACGTTCCGGGTTTCCAGCATCCCCTGTATCCCGACGGCGATCCGCGTGCAGCCGAATTCCTGGACATCGCGCGCAGGCGCACGGATCCCCTCCCCCAATCCCGCGCGATCTTCGAATTCATCGACCAGATGCGCCGCTCGGCCAACATGCATCCGCGGCAGGAACTGGCAATGGTCGTGCTCAATCGTTCGCTCGGTCTGCCGGCCGAAGCCGCGCCGGCTCTTTTTTCACTGTCCCGTCTGGCGGGCTGGGTGGCGCATGTGCTGGAGCAGCGCAGCGAAGGCCGATTGCTGCGCCCGCGCGCCAAGTTCTCGGCGTCGCAGACAGCCCCTCCTCCCCCCTGAATTTCAAGCGCCAACCGCACCCATCGCACCACGCACGCGTGCGCGATTCACCGCGCCCGGAATGAGTGTCTGCGAAGACTGCCGCATCGATTGAGCGATGGGTTTCGACGGCCCGCGCGGGCCTGCACAAAGGCTGTTCACGTTGATTCAATGATCAAGATTGAAGTGCAGCAAGCTTGTGCCTAGCATGGATTTCGCCGCGTATGAACCAACATCAAACGACCACCGGAGACAGACATGACCCTCAACCGCCGCACCTTGCTGACCGTCGCCTGTGCCACCGCCGCCGCCACGCCATTGATCTCATGGGGGCAGGAGTACCCGAACAAACCGATCAAAATCATCGTCCCGCTGCCGCCCGGAGGATCGAACGACGTTCTCGCGAGGACCTGTCTCTTATACACATCTCCGAGCCCACGAGACAGGCAGAAATCT
>ERZ1031720.8-NODE-8-length-28399-cov-10.013195_pt1 | contig 28399 bp, 23 predicted proteins | sample MGYA00518750_ERZ1031720 | MGnify/ENA primary metagenome ERZ1031720 (study PRJEB33718, sample SAMN03160008) | human skin metagenome | collected 2014-04-10 | study: EMG produced TPA metagenomics assembly of the PRJNA266117 data set (Human skin bacterial metagenome and... | reverse complement strand
TACACCTCTCTATTCGTCGGCAGCGTCAGATGTGTATAAGAGACAGCAGTTGGCCATCGGCAACCCCGAGGTCCGCAGCAAGATGCTCGAGCTGGGTGTCGAGCCCACGCCGTCGGATGCCGCAGCCATGAAGGACTACTGGAACAAGCAGGCGCGGTACTGGCCTTCGCTGATCCGCGAACGTCAGATCAGCCTCGACTGACCGCCGGCCGCCGAAGCCGATCAACACAAGGAAAAGACGTGTCCGTCCGACTCAACGTAGAAGACTACCGCAGCCATGCCCGGCGCAGCCTGCCGAAGTTCGTGTTCGACTACCTCGAAGGCGGCGCCGAGGGCGAATCCACGCTCCACGCGAATCGAGCCGACCTCGAAGCGCTGCGCCTGACCACACGCTGCCTCCGGGACACCCGCGACATCGATACATCCATCGAGGTCTTCGGGCAGACATGGGCCATGCCCTATGCGATTGCGCCCATCGGTCTCTGCGGCCTGTTCAGACCGGACGGCGATGTGATGATGTCGCGTGCCGCGCGGGGGGCGGGCATTCCGCATGTCCTGTCCACGGCCTCCAACTCGCGCATCGAAACGCTCCCGGCCGGCAACCCCCTGCAGTGGCTGCAGCTGTACGTGATGTCTCAGCGCAGCATCGCCGAGCAGGTGGTCCGGCGAGCCCGGGCGCAGGGCTTCGGTGCCCTGGTGCTGACCGTGGATGTGCCGGTGAGCGGGGCGCGGGAACGGGACGTCCGCAACCAGTTCAAGGTGCCGTTCAAGCCGACGTCTCGCCTTGCGCTCGACGTGCTGCAGCGTCCGGGCTGGCTGTGGCGCCTGGCCAAGGGCGGCTCGCCCCAGTTCGCCAATCTCGTCGACGGCGATGAAAAGCCGTCCGCCCAGACCCAGGCCATGCTGCTGTCGCGGGAGATGGACCGCAGTCTCGACTGGCAAAGCCTGCAATGGGTGCGCGCGCTGTGGGACGGGCCGCTGCTGATCAAGGGTGTCCTTCATCCGGGCGATGCCCGCATGGCGCTCGCGCACGGTGCCGACGGGCTGATCGTCTCCAACCACGGGGGACGCCAACTGGACGGCGCGGTGTCGTCGATCTCTGCCCTTCAACCCATCCTGGATGCCGTGGCAGACCGCATTCCGGTGTTCGTCGACGGCGGCTTTCGACGGGCTTCGGACATCGTCAAGGCGCTGGCCCTTGGCGCCCGAGGGGTCTTTCTGGGACGCCCGATGGCCTACGGCCTGGCCAGCGGCGGCGAGGCCGGCGTTGCATCGGTCATCGACCTGCTGCGCAACGAACTGCGGCGCAACATGATCCTGATGGGCGCGAACACGATCGCCGACATCACGCGCGATCATCTTGCGCCGAACCAACCGGTTTTTCCCCGGTTCGACACCTGCCATGAGCAAACTCCACGACCTCCAGCGCATTCGTTTTGATCTGACTTCCATCCGCCTGCTGATCGCCACGGCAGAGCAGGGCAGTGTGACGGCTGCTGCCGAGCGCATGAACCTGGCCAGCGAACTGCATCACTGGCGAGAACTGAGCCGGCGCGTGGGCTTCAAGCCGGGCGATTGAGGATTCTCAACCCACCACGGTTTTCTCGCCCACCCAGCCAAGTGCCCCGGCGTGCGGGGCGGGCTGAAGGAATGTCTCAATCGATCGTGATCTTGCCCTTCTTGACCAGCTCGGCAAACTTGGCCGTCTCTTCCGCGATCTGCTGCTTCATTTCTTCTCGCGTGTTGCCGACGGGTTGTGCGCCGATTTCGTCCATGCGTTTGACGAAGTCGGGCGACTTGATGATCTCCACCATGTCGCGGCTCAACCGGCCGACCACCTCGTTGGGCGTCGCCGCCGGAGCCAGCACGCCGAACCAAGTCCCGATGTTGAACCCCGGCAATCCCGACTCCGCCAGGGTCGGTACATCCGGAAGCGCCTTGGAGCGTTCGGCGGTGGTCACCGCCAGTGCCTTGAGCTTGCCGGCCTGGATATGGGGCAGAACCGGCGTGAGGGTGTCGAACGACATCAGGATCTGGCCGCCCAGCAGGTCCGTCGCCAAGGGGCCGCTGCCTTTGTAGGGAACATGAATCAGGGTCGTGCCCGTCATGGCCTGGAACTCGGTGCCGATCATGTGCTGAGCGGTGCCGTTCCCGTTCGAGCCGTAGGTGGCCTGGTTGGGATTCTTCTGCACATAACCGACCAACTGTGCGACGTTGTCGACCGGCGTCTTTGCGGCATTGATCACCAGCACGTTCGGGACCATCGCAAGGGTGGTGATGGGCTGGAAGTCCTTCTGGAAGTCGTAGCCCAGTCTTTTGTACACACTGGGCGCAATCGTGTGGTGCACGGCGCCGATCAGCAGGACGTGGCCGTCGGCCGGCCCCTTGGCCACATACTCGGCACCGATGGTCGCTCCTGCGCCAGGTCGGTTTTCGACGATCACCGGCTGCCCGAGCTTTCCGGACAGACGTTCGGCCAGCGTGCGGGCCAGCACATCGGTGGTGCCGCCGGGCGGGAAGGGGACCACCAGCGTCACGGGTCTGTTCGGCCAGTTCGACTGGGCCAGCGCCTGGCTCTGCATCGCACCGAGTGCGGCGACGGAAGTCAATGCCACGAAGGTGATCCGACCGAGTTGACTGTTGAATGTCATGTTTGTCTCCATCTGCGCGGGGGCGCATTCTTTTTTGCTGTCCGGCCCTCGCCGGTACCGGTAGCCGGTTCGATGCAGTCACACATCGGACCGGAACGATCTTGGCGTCGCAGGCTCGATCGCCCGTTCGCTCACGCCACACGACTTCTGACGACGGCGATCTTCAGGAGGTTGGTGGTTCCCGGCACGGCGAACGGCATGCCCGCCGAGATCACGATGTTCTGCCCCGCCTGCGCAAAGCCTTGCGCTTGGACCGTGCGTTCGGCGACTTCGGTCATCTCGTCGACGCTCGAGCTGTCTTTCAAGTTGGGGCTCACCACCGGATACACGCCCCAGACCAGGCAGAGCCGGCGTGCGGTGGCCGACAAGGGCGTGATGCCGACGATGGGTGCCCTGGGGCGTTCCCTGGCCATGCGGATCGCGGAGTAGCCGGAAGTCGTGAACGCCACGGTCGCGGGCGCGCCCAGCAGCGAGATGACATGGCGCATCGCCAGTCCGATGGCATCCGCGGCCACGGCCTGGGAGACCGAACCGTTCGCCTCGATGCCGTCGCGGTAGCTCGGGTCGGATTCGCAATGCAAGATGATCTTGCGCATGATCTGCACGGCTTCCAGCGGGTACTTGCCGGATGCGGATTCAGCGGACAGCATCACGGCATCGGCCCCCTCGTAGATCGCGGTTGCGACATCGGATGCTTCCGCCCGTGTCGGCACCGGGGACGCGACCATCGATTCCAGCATCTGAGTCGCGACGATCACAGGGCGCCCGAGTTGCCGGCAAGCCCTGACGATGCGGCGCTGAATCACCGGAATCTGCTCGGCCGGGAGCTCCACGCCGAGGTCGCCGCGCGCCACCATGACCGCATCGGTCTCGGCGACGATGGCATCGAGCGCCTCGATGGCCGCCGGCTTCTCGAGCTTGGCCACGATTCCCGCCCGGTCGCCGACCAGTTCGCGGACTTCGGTGATGTCCGCTGCGCGCTGCACAAAGGAGAGAGCCACCCAGTCCACACCCAATTGCAGACCGAACAGCAGGTCCTCCCTGTCCTTGGCGGTGAGCGCCGAAATCGGCAGCACGACACCCGGCACATTGACCCCCTTGCGGTCGCTCAGCACACCGCCGACGAGCACTTCGGTGTCGGCAAAACCGGCGCCGTGCCGCAGCACACGCAACCGCAGTTTGCCGTCGTCGAGCAACAGGTCGGTGCCGGTTTGCAGTGCGTTGAAGATCTCGGGATGCGGCAGCGAGACACGGCTCTCGTCGCCGGGGCGCTCGCGATCCATGTCCAGGCGGAAGGACTGGCCTTGCCGCAGATCGATGCGTCCGGCAGAGAAGGTCCCGACACGCAGCTTGGGCCCCTGCAGATCGAGCAGCACGCCGATCGGCCGGCCCGTCTCCGCTTCGAGTTCACGGATCATGGCGTGCCGGCGCCGATGATCGGCGTGACTGCCGTGGCTGAAGTTCAGTCGGAACACATTGGCTCCAGCCTCGACCAGGGCTCTCACAAGCGCCTTGTCCGACGTGGCCGGTCCCAGTGTCGCAACGATCTTGGCCTGTTTGCAGCGGTTCATGGGGGTCTTTCCTGGCTAAGCGGTCGAACCCGCTCAAAGAATCAGAATGGCTCGGAAGTCATTCACATTGGTCAAGGTGGGCCCGGTGACGACGGCGTCGCCGAGTGCCTCGAAAAAGCCATGGCCATCGTTGTCGTCCAGATGGTCACGCGCCCGCAGGCCCAGTCGCTCTGCGCGCAGCAGCGTGTCCGGCCCGATGAAAGCGCCGGCGATCTCTTCCTGCCCGTCGACCCCGTCGGTGTCGGCCGCAAGGGCGTGGACCGCGGACACGTCGTGCAGCGCGATGGCCAGGGCCAACAGGAATTCGACGTTGCGCCCACCGCGTCCGGTGCCTCGCACCGTCACCGTGGTCTCGCCGCCCGAGATCAGCACGCAGGGCGGCACAAACGGCTGCCGGTGCTGCCTGACCTGCAGCGCCAGCCCGGCATGCACCTGGCCCACCGTGCGCGCCTCACCCTCGATGGAGTCGCCCAGAATGTGGGCGGGCAGGCCGGCCGCGCGCGCGACCCGGGCCGCGGCTTCGAGCGATGCCTGCGGCGTGGCGATCAGCCGGGTCTCGATGCGGGGCAAGCGCGGGTCGCCGGGCTTGAGGGTTTCCGCGCGGCCGCTTTGCAGGGCATCCAGCACCGGGGCGCCGACTTCGATCGCATAACGCCGAAGCACATCGAGGGCCTCGGCGCAGGTGCTCGGGTCGGCCACTGTGGGACCGGAGGCGATGTCGCAAGGGCGATCGCCCGGCACGTCCGAAAGGACGAGATTGAAGACCCGCGCCGGATGGCAGGCGGCCGCCAGCCGGCCCCCCTTGATGCCGGACAGGTGCCGGCGAACCACATTCATCTCCTGGATGCCGGCCCCGCTGCGCAACAACTGGCGGGCGATGTCCTGTTCGTCTTCCAGCGTCACGCCCGGCAAGGGCAGGGGCAGCAGCGACGAGCCGCCGCCCGAGATCAGGCAGACGACCAGGTCGTCCGGCCCCAGACCCTCGACCATGGCCATCATGCGCCGGGCGGCCTCGGCTCCGCAGGCATCGGGCACCGGGTGCGCCGCCTCGACGATCTCGATGCGTTCACAGGCCACGGCATAACCATGACGAGTCACCACCAGCCCGCTCAGCGGCCCCGGCCATGCCGTCTCGAATGCGCGCGCCATGGCGGCCGACGCCTTGCCGGCCCCGATGACGATCAGCCGGCCCGACGGCGGCGGCGGAAGATTCAAGGGAATCTGCCGGCTCGGCTGAGCTTGCGCGATCGCCGCATCGAACATGTCGCGCAGCAGATCCCGGGGCTCGGGAGTCGACCCTGCGGGTGTTTTTTGTTCAATCATGTCCATGCCTGAATGGAACCGGCACGCTTGCCGTGCGAACCTCGGATCAAGCCGCTTTCAACGAGATGCCGGCACTCAAGTACTCGCACACCGCCTGAGTCACTTGAGCGGTCGAGGCCTTGCCGCCCAGGTCGCCGGTGTGCAGCGTAGGCGTGGCCGTGACGCTTTCGATGGCGCGCATGACGCGGTCTGCGGCTTCCTGTTCGCCGAGATGTTCGAGCAGCATGACCACCGACCAGAAAGTACCGACCGGATTGGCCAGTCCCTTGCCCATGATGTCGAAGGCTGAGCCATGAATCGGCTCGAACATGGAGGGGTAACGGCGTTCGGGATCGATGTTGCCCGTCGGTGCAATGCCCAGGCTGCCCGCCAGCGCTGCCGCCAGATCGCTCAGGATGTCGGCGTGCAGGTTGGTCGCCACGATGGTGTCCAGCGTCGATGGCCGATTGACCATGCGCGCCGTCGCCGCATCCACGATTTCCTTGTCCCACCGGACATCCGGGAAATCGCGCGAGACTTCCAGTGCGATCTCGTCCCACATCACCATGGCGTGGCGCTGCGCATTGCTCTTGGTGATGACGGTCAGCAGCTTGCGAGGCCGGGACTGGGCCAGCTTGAACGCAAAGCGGATGACACGCTCGACGCCGACACGCGTCATCATCGAGACATCCGTGGCGGCTTCGATCGGGTGCCCCTGGTGCACGCGGCCGCCGACACCCGAGTACTCGCCTTCGGTGTTCTCGCGCACGATGACCCAGTTCAGATCTTCGGGCTTGCACCGCTTGAGCGGCCCGTCGATGCCGGGCAGGATGCGGGTCGGGCGCACGTTGGCGTACTGGTCGAAGCCCTGGCAGATCTTCAGGCGCAGGCCCCAGAGCGTGATGTGATCCGGGATATCGGGATCGCCGGCCGATCCGAACAGGATCGCATCCTTGTCACGCAGTGCGTCCAGGCCGTCTGCCGGCATCATCACGCCGTGCTTGCGGTAGTAGTCGCCCCCCCAGTCGAAGTCTTCGAACTCGAAGCGGAAACGCTTGGACGTCTTGGCCAGGGTCTCAAGGACCAGGCGGCCTGCGGGCACCACTTCCTTGCCGATGCCGTCTCCCGGGATGGTTGCGATCGAGTAGGTCTTCACGTGTGTTTCCTGAAGCTGAAAAGTAAGAGTGACTGAACTTTAAGCAGCAGGAGCCTGGAACGATCAGGTGTACATTCAAAGCGTCTTTAAGAAAAAGTTAACGATCGACCATGAAAACCCTCATAGAACCGGCCGACCTGTCCTTCTTCGCGAGTGTCGGAGGCTCGGGCAGCCTCAGTGCGGCGGCCAGGGAGCTGGGGGTCACCACGGCAGCCGTCAGCAAGCACCTGTCGCAGATGGAGCAGAGAATCGGCACGCTGCTGCTGCATCGGACGAGCAGGCGCATGAGCCTGACGCCGGAGGGGGAGCTGTATCTGGACCACGCGCGAAAGATCCTGGGCCAGATCGGCGAGCTCGAACATCAGCTCGGCATGGCCATGGCCACGCCCACGGGACTGGTCCGCGTGAATGCCACGCTCGGTTTCGGGCGCACGCACATCGCGCCCCTGATCTCTCGCTTCACAGCAAAACATCCCTCCGTCGAAGTGCAACTGCAGCTGTCCGTGAATCCGCCGCCGGTGACCGAGGATGCCTTCGACGCCTGCATCCGTTTCGGCGAGCCGCCGGACGCTCGTGTCATTGCCGCCAAGCTGGCGTCGAACCGGCGCATGCTGTGCGCGTCGCCGGTCTACCTCAAGAAACACGGCCTGCCGAAGACGCCTGCGGATCTGATGAACCACAACTGCATCGGCATCCGGCAAGGCTCGGAGGCTTACGGGCTGTGGCGTCTGCGCACGACCAAGCCGAACGGCCAGGAACAGGCCATCAAGACCCGTGGCAATCTGTCGACCAACGACGGCGAGATCGCGGTCAGGTGGGCACTCGACGGACACGGCATCCTGATGCGTGCCGAGTGGGACATTCAACGTTACCTGCGCAGCGGCCGGCTGGTGCCGGTGCTGCCGCAATACGCGACGCCCAATGCCGATATCTACGTGGTCTATCCGGAGCACCATAGGTCGACCAGCCGTGTGCGGTCGTTCGTGGACTTCGTCGTCAGGGAATTCAAGAAAGGCCAGTGAACAATAGCCGGTGGCCAACGATCGGCTGCATGTGCCGGCCTGCTTCGCCCCCGGTCCGCTGGACTCGGGGACGTCACCTCATGACCTGCAGCTCAGGTCAAGCCCTGGGCCAGCATGGCGTCGGCCACCTTGACGAAACCGGCGATGTTGGCGCCGCGCACATAGCTGAGGCGCCCTTCGCGGTCCTCGCCGTGCGTGATGCAGGCCTCGTGGATTCCCTGCATGATCTGCAGCAGGCGGGCATCGACCTCTTCACGCGGCCACGACAGGCGCGCGGCGTTCTGGCTCATTTCCAGGCCCGAGGTCGCCACGCCGCCGGCATTGCTGGCCTTGCCCGGCGCATACAGCACGCCGTTCGACTCGAACACACGGATGGCTTCGAGCGTGCTGGGCATGTTGGCGCCCTCGGCCACGCACTGCACGCCGTTCTTGACCAGTTCCCGTGCGGCTTCGCCGTCGAGTTCGTTCTGTGTCGCGCAGGGCAGGGCGACATCGGCGGCGACCTGCCAGGGCTTCTGGCCGGGCAGGAATCGGGCGCCCACGCGTTCTGCGTAGTCGCTCACGCGGCCGTACTGCTGGTTCTTCACTTCCATGAGGATCTCGAGTTTTTCAGGGGTGAAGCCCTGTTCGTCGAGCACCGTGCCGCTCGAGTCCGAAGCCGTGATCACCCGGGCGCCAAGTGCCAGGGCCTTTTCGATCGCATACTGGGCCACGTTGCCCGAGCCCGAGACGCTCACGCGCATGCCCTGCAGATCGCGGCCCGAGCGCTTGAGCATTTCGTTGGCGAAGTAGACCGTGCCGTAGCCGGTGGCTTCGGGACGGATCAGCGATCCGCCGAAACTCAGACCCTTGCCCGTGAAGACGCAGTCGGCCCGATTGGTGATCTTCTTGACCATGCCGGCCATGAAACCCACTTCCCGTCCACCCACTCCGATGTCGCCCGCGGGCACATCGGTGTCGGCGCCCAGATGGCGGTGCAGCTCGAGCGCGAAGGCCTGGCAAAAACGCATCACCTCTGACGGGCTCTTGCCCTTGGGGTCGAAGTCGGAGCCGCCCTTGCCACCGCCCATGGGCAGGGTGGTCAGCGCGTTCTTGAAGGTCTGCTCGAAAGCCAGGAACTTCAGGATCGACAGATTGACCGACGGATGGAAACGCAGCCCGCCCTTGAACGGGCCGATCGCCGAACTGTGCTGGATGCGGTAGCCGCGATTGACATGCACCTCGCCCCGGTCGTCCACCCAGGTCACACGAAACACGATCGCACGTTCGGGTTCGATCAGGCGATCGAGCAGACCCTGCTCAGCGTACTTCGGATGCGTGCCGATGAACGGCCACAAGCTTTCCATGACCTCGGAGACCGCCTGCAGGAACTCCGGCTGCCCCGGATTGGTGCGTTCGACGTGCTCGAGGAAGTGTTCTGCGCTGTTGTATTTCATGGGTAAAACCTGACAAGCCTTAGTTTGGTGCATAAAGTCATGCGAGAAATGCATTATGTAGGTGCACAACCCAAATTGGTGCAATTCCCGGACGCTTCTGTAGCCTTTGGCATGGCTGGGGCTGGGTCATACAGGCTCGGAAAAGCCACGCGCTGCGGGCAGGTCGGCTTCAGTTCGACGGTGTCATCCAGGCCGATCGGTCGTCTGTCCTGATGGGCCTGCCGGTAACGGGCCCACTGTGCACCGGTTCAGGCGTTCAGAATTCGCGACAGGACGGCCTGATGGACACGGCGAGGGGTCGCCCACATGAACGCAGCGTTCAACTTGTTGCCGATCCCAGGAACGACGCTGATCCTCCCCGCTTCGAGGGCGTGGATGCCTGCGCGCACCACCGGCGGTGTCGTCATCATGAAGGCTTTCATCAGCGGCGTGATTCTCTGTCCGGCCACGCTCGCGAAGCCGGTGTCCGTCAACCCCGGGCAAAGAGTCGTCACCGTCACCCCATCGCGCTTGAATTCCCGGTGCAGCGCTTCGCCCAATCGAAGCACATAGGCCTTGGCGGCCGAGTAGACGGCGAAGTTCTCGACGCCCTGCAAGGCCAGGATGCTGGCGATCTGCAGGATCTTTCCACGCCCGCGCACTTGCATGTCCTTGCCGAAAACATGGGTCATCGCCGTGAGGCTTGCGATATCCAGTTGGATCATCGACAGCGCCGGTTCCAGCGAACTGTCCAAGAACGGCCCCTGCAACCCATGTCCTGCATTGTTGATGAGAATCTCGATGGCGATATCCCGCTTCTCGAGCCGTGCGTGAAGCGCGTGAATGGCGGGAATGTCCGAGAGGTCGACCTGTTCCACGACGATGTCGATCGGATACTGCCGGCGCAGCGACTGCGCCAGGGCTTCGAGTCGATCCAGGCGGCGCGCGACGAGCACCAGCGGGTGGCCGCGCTGCGCGTACTGTTTGGCGAACTCTTCACCGAACCCGCTCGATGCGCCGGTGACGAGTACCCAGGGTCTGGGGCTTGATGGCATGGATGGACCTCGTTGCGGTCGGGAGGGGGAGTCGGGCGGCCGGCTGCGCTCGCGGCCTGTATTTGGCGCAGCTCCGGCCGCGAACGGGCAAGGCGCCGCCGCCGGGCCGCCGATATCAATGGGCTTGGGTTTCTTCGGCCAGGGTCGGGTAGTCGGTATAACCCTCGGCACCGCCGCCGTACAGCGTGGCCGGGTTGAAGCCTGCCAGCGGAGCACCCGCCTTCAGACGCTCGACCAGATCCGGGTTGCCGATGAATGCGCGGCCAAAGGCGAACAGGTCGGCCTGGCCGGCGTTCAGGCGTGAAGTCGCCAGATCCAGGTCGTAGCCGTTGTTGGCGAGGTAGGTGTTCTTGAAACGTTTGCGCAGCGCGTCGAAGTCGAAGGGAGCGACATCGCGCGGACCGCCGGTGGCCCCTTCGACCACGTGGAGGTAGACGATGCCCAGTGCATCGAGCTGCTCGACCAGGTAGTTGAATTGCGGCTGCGGGTCGCTGCTGGAGATGGCGTTGGCCGGGGACACCGGTGAAATGCGGATGCCGGTACGCTCGGCACCGATCTCGTCGACCACGGCTTTGACGACCTCGAGCACCAGGCGCGCCCGGTTCTCGACGGTGCCGCCATAGGCATCGGTGCGCCGATTGGCGCCGTCCTTGAGGAACTGCTCCAGCAGGTAGCCGTTGGCACCGTGGATCTCCACGCCGTCGAAACCGGCGTCGATCGCGTTGGCTGCGGCCTGACGAAAGTCGTCGACGATGCCCGGCAATTCGTCGATCTCGAGCGCACGCGGCTCGGACACCTCGGCGAAGCCGTTGTTGACGAAGGTCTTGGTCTCGGCACGGATGGCCGAAGGGGCCACCGGTGCGCCGCCGCCGGGCTGCAGGTCGACATGCGAGATCCGGCCCACGTGCCACAGCTGAACAAAGATCTTGCCGCCCTTGGCATGCACGGCCTCGGTGACCTGGCGCCAGCCGTCGATCTGCGCCTGGGTGTACAGACCGGGGGTGTCCTGGTAGCCCTGGGCCTGTGCGGAGACCTGCGTGGCCTCGGTGATCAACAAGCCGGCCGAAGCCCTCTGGCTGTAGTAGGTCGCCGCCAACGGGCTGGGCACCAGGCCGGCGCCGGCCCGATTGCGTGTCAGCGGGGCCAGGACGACGCGGTTGCTCAAGGTCAGCGAGCCCAGCTTGTAGGCTTCGAACAAGGTTTTTTCAGTCATGTCTTCTTTCTTCCATGTCGATCGGTCAAGCCCCGGCATCCGTCGACAGCATCGACGCATGCCACGCGGAGCCAGAACTCTCGAAATAAGCATCGGACCGCTATGATGATGGTCATCATCTAATTAGTCAAGACGTTTGATGATGATCGACATCAATGATGAAGAAGCAGACCGTGTGGGATCTTGCCAAGCCGTATCCGGCCAGACCGCCTGCGCCCTCGGGGCCCGAGGGGGAAGCGGTCAATCAGCGCAGCCGTGCCTACCAGGGCTTTCGGCAGCAAATCATCGACGCGCGTATCCGGCCCGGCCAGTTCGTCTCCCAGCGCGAGCTGATGGACATGCTGGAGATGCCTCTTGCCGCTGTGCGCGAGCTCGTGCCCCGGCTGGAAGCGGCGGGCCTGATCAAGACCGTGCCCAAGCGCGGACTGCAGATCGCCTCGGTCGACATGAAGCTCATCCGCAATGCCTGGCAGGTGAGGGCGATGATCGAGCGCGAAGCCGTCGTCAATTTTGCGCAGGTGGCCAGCCGTGAAACCATCGCCCAGTTGATCGACAGCCATGAAGCGATCCTCGAGCGTGCACTGCAGCCACGGCCCGACGAGGCGCTCGAGCGCGATGCGCAGGCGGTCGACTGGGGGCTGCACGACCAGATGGTGGATGCCATCGGCAACGAAATCCTGTCGGAGATCTACCGCGTGAACAGTCTGCATGTCAGGCTGATTCGCTACGACGCGCACTCGATGCGACCGGTTCAGGTGGTGCCGGCGATGCGTGAACACCTGCAGTTCCTGCAAGCCCTGGCCGCGGGCGACAGCGAGGGAGCACTGGCCCGGATGATGTCGCACATCGAGCTGTCCAAGCACCGTGTGCTGGCTGGCATGCTTCGCGTGGGGCAGGGGACGCCGCTCGGCATCGTGCCTGGGTGAGTGCGTCCATGTCGCCGGCAAGCCGGCCGCGCACAGGGGCAAGACGATAAGATGTGTTCATGCTCTCCACACTTATCTATTCAAGCCAACTGGGCACGGGATACCTTCCCGATCTCGATGGCTTGGCAGAGATTTCGCGCAGAAACAATGCAAGGCAAGACATCACCGGCATCCTCCTGTTCGACGGAGAGAGCTTTTTTCAGATTCTGGAAGGGGATGAAGAAGCCATCGACTCGCTGTTCGACAGAATCAGAATGGACAAACGGCATGACAGCGTCGTCAAGATCATGAGCGATCATTCCCCGGCCAGAAAATTCGGGGAAACGGGAATGCGGGTCTTGGATATTCGCTCGCACAACGTGATGGACGAGGCGTCTCTGGCGCTGCGCCAGGCATTGGGCACGCGGTTACCCCCGAGCGACCGGGTGATCAAACTGATCCGGGCCTTTGTCGAGGGCAAGTGGAGGGCGCCCAACCGGGGCGCCTGCGACTTGCCGCTGCACAAGACAGCCGCCGCGCCGGCCGGGCAGGCCGATGGGAACTCGGAAGACGTGCCGCAGCAGAACGGCCATTGCCAGTTCGCGCTGCAGCCCATCGTCGATGCGCTGGGCCGGCACGTGTCGTCTTATGAAGCGTTGATCCGATCGCCCACCGGAGGTCCGCCAGCGGAATGTTTTGCGGGCAAGGCCGGCGATGCGCTGTACGAATTCGATCTGTTCAGCAAAAAATATGCGTTCGAACTCGCCGCAAGATTGGGCTTCAAGGAAAAACTGTCCGTCAACCTCCTGCCCATGTCTTTGGTCAAGATTCCAGATGCCACCGGCCGTCTCGATCGTTATCTTTCCGACTACGGCCTCAAGCCGGCGCAGGTCGTCATCGAAATCACCGAAGACGAGGCCATCACGTACTACGACGAGTTTTCCGCGGCGCTCAAGCGGCTCAGGGCACGCGGGTTCGGCCTGGCCATCGACGATTTCGGGGCAGGTTTTGCGGGGCTCTCGTTGCTGACCCGCTTCCAGCCAGAAAAGATCAAGATCGATCGCGCCATCGTCACGGGCATCGAGCAGGACGGCCCCCGGCAAGCCATCGTGAAAGCCATCGTCGAGTGCTGCAGATCGCTGGGCATCACGACGGTTGCCGAAGGCGTCGAGACCGTCGAGGAATGGTGCTGGCTTCAGGCGTCGGGCATCGACCTGTTCCAGGGATACCTCTTTGCCCAGCCCCGCATCGGCGCGATCCCCGGGATCCATTGGCCCACGCGAAGCTGACGCGCCGCGAACGGCAGAGGAGGGGGCTTCCGTTTTCTTGGCTATGATGCGGGCCACGGGATGTCGGCCTCCCGATCCTTTCGAGGAATGACGGTGTCCGTCCAAGTGCCGGTCGCCTAATCGGAGTGATCCGTGGACACCTCGTTGCCGACGCAAACCGCGTCCAAACCCCAATCCCTGACGCTCGGCACCGCCTTGCTGTTCTGGTTCAAGCTGGGCTTCATCAGCTTCGGCGGACCCGCCGGCCAAATCGCCTTGATGCACACCGAGCTGGTCGAACGCCGCCGCTGGATCAGCGACACACGGTTTCTTCACGCGCTCAACTACTGCATGCTGCTGCCCGGTCCGGAAGCGCAGCAACTGGCGACCTACATCGGCTGGCTGCTGCACCGGACATGGGGCGGCTTGCTGGCCGGCGCGCTGTTCGTATTGCCATCGCTGGCGATCCTGATTGCACTCTCATGGGTGTATCTCGAGTTTGGCCATGTCACGGCGATCGCCGGCATCTTCTACGGCATCAAGCCGGCGGTGAGCGCACTGGTGGTGCATGCAGCCCACCGGATCGGCTCGCGCTCGCTCAAGAATCCAACGATGTGGGGCATCGCCATCGCTTCGTTTCTTGCCATCTTTGCCCTCGACACACCGTTCCCGGCCATCGTGCTGACGGCCGCTCTGTTCGGATGGTTCGTCTCCAGAGCGTGGCCGCAGGTGTTCGCCGCCCAGCCGGCTCACACCGGCAAGCCGGCCGCATCGCATGGACCGGCCCTGATCGACGACGACACGCCTGCGCCCGCACATGCTCGTTTCAGCCGGGCCGGGCTGATCAAGGTCCTGGTCATCGGTTCGGCGCTGTGGGCGGCGGTCATGGGGGTGTTGGTGCTGTGGACCGGTGCGAACAGCACATTGACGCAGATGGGCCTGTTCTTCAGCAAGGCCGCGGTGATGACGTTCGGCGGCGCTTACGCGGTGCTGCCTTACGTGTTTCAGGGGGCCGTCGAGCATCACCAGTGGCTGTCGGCCGGACAGATGATCGATGGGCTGGCCCTGGGCGAAAGCACGCCCGGGCCGCTGATCATGGTGGTGGCTTTCGTGGCGTTTCTGGGCGGGTGGAACGGTCAAGTGGCTGGGCCGGATGCCTTGTTCTACGGCGGAGCCGTGGCCGCCACGCTGGTGACCTTTTTCACCTTCCTGCCTTCGTTCATCTTCATTCTGGCCGGCGGCCCTCTGGTCGAGGCCACGCATGGCAAGCTGGGTTTTACCGCGCCGCTGGCTGCGATCAGCGCTGCAGTGGTCGGCGTGATCCTGAACCTGGCGCTGTTCTTTGCGTATCACGTCCTTTGGCCCACCGGATCGAGCGGCCGATTCGACGGGGTGGCGGCGTTGATTGCAGCGGCATCCCTGGTGCTGTTTTTCCGTTTCAAGCTCGGTGCGATGACCGTTCTGGCCATGGCCGCAGCCGTTGGAGCCGGTCTCAGTGCCATTTGACGAGACATCGAGGCCCGATCGGCGACATCAACGCCGCATCGGGGCTAAGTGACTGTACTGAATCGCGTTTTTCCATATCATCCTATTTTACACAATGTATATTATGTTAAATACGCAATGCAACCAGGCCCAGAAAACACCCCGGCACACGCCCTGCACGCCATCCATCGGCATCTTTTCCCGGCGCTGACCGGGTTCGGCACCCTCGTGCGATCACGCTCACAGTGCCAGACGGACGATGCTCTGGGATTGCGCAGGCAACGCGCAGCACAGCAACGCCTGATCGTGAGGCACGTCGAAGGACGGGCTCGCCGCATAAGTGACCGAACCTTCGAGCACATCCACCCGGCAGGTTCCGCAGCTCCCGCTGCGGCAGCCGAATGCGGGCGTCAGGCCACGGGCCTCTGCGACATCCAGCAAGGGCCCGTCGCCGGGATTCCAGAGCGTTTCGCGCCCGGACTGGGCAAAGACGATGCGGACCGCTTGCGTGGCGGGCGGCGTCAACGCTACCGATGCCTGGCCGCCGTCACGCGAACGCGTCAACGCGGATGGACCGAAGGCCTCGGCGTGAATGCGTGAGTCCTGCACATCGAGCGACCGCAGGCCTTCACCGATCGCCTGCATGAAAGCTGCGGGTCCGCACAGATAGAAGTCGTAGTCGTCGAAAGGCAAAGTCGTCTTGAGCAACGCCAGATCGATGTGTCCGGCCTGTTCGTAGTCGCCACCCGGTTGGGCGTCGCCGGGCTGGCTCAGTGTCCGGATCCACCGGATGCGGCCTCGAGCCCTGCCGACCAATTCGGCGATCTCGCCGTCGAATGCGAGGTCCTCCCGTGTGCGTGCAGCCTGGTACAGCCACGTCGGCCGAACCTCTTGGGCGGAGCGGCCTTCCCGGACGATATGGTGCAGCATCGCCAACAGCGGCGTGATGCCGATGCCGGCCGCGAGCAACACTGCGGGCCGCCTTTCGTCTGCATCGAGGGTGAACCCCCCGGCCGGCTCCAGCGCCTCGATCACGGCACCTGGCTCCAGGGCATGCAGATGGCCTGAGACCCGGCCATGTCTTTTGACGCTGATGCGGTAGAAACCGCTCGCGGGCGCCATGGACAAGGTATAGACCCGGGTCTGCCGTGTCCCGTCGGCCAGGGTCACACGCACAGGCAGATGCTGACCGGCCCGAGGCTGAACGGCAGCCCTGCCGTCGGCCGGTTCGAGGTAGATCGAGCGAATCGACGTGGTTTCGTCCACGGTCCGCGTCACGCGGAAGGGGCGCCACTGCCCTGCCCCGGCCCCTGGCGTGGTTTGGGCCGGGCCCAGGTGCCGCTCGACATCGGCCCAGCTGCCGGTCATCGGCAGGTCGGGCGCCCATCCGCCGGCGTCCATCCGCCAGCGCAGCGGCAGCCCGTCGGGCCGGTGCAGCACACGGCGCGGCTTGAAGGTCCACAGCCGCTCGGCCCCCTCGAAGGCATCGATCTCAGGGGCATCGAGAACCACCCTCGCTTCGCCGGTCATCTGCAGCATGTCGCCGGTCGAGGGATCGATGAAGAGCAATCCCGCAGCCGGATTCACCAGGAAATTACCCAGCGTCATGAAGAACCGGTTCCCGGAGAAATCGGGAATGGTCAGCATGCCGTCGTGGCCGACACGGACGAATCCGGGCTTGCCGCCGCGATGGGAAACATCGACCTGGCGCGTGCCGTCCCCGCGGTCGACATACGACGCGACGAAAAAAGTGTCTGCCGTGGCGATGATCTCGCGGGCACGCGTGTCCAGGCCCTCGACTTCGGTGGCGGGCCGCTGGCGGGTCAAGGCCGGATCGCGCACGACCTCGAGACTTCGGCTCTGGATGTAGCGCGGGCAGTTGCCGAAGCTCTGTGCCACCTCGATATCGAATGCCAAGCCGTCGCCGTGGCGGCGGACGGTGCCGTTCATCCGGTTGCGCCGGCGTGTCGCGAGCTCGATGCCGAGCAGCCCGATGGCCTGGCCGTCGCCCATGCCGGCATCGGCTGGATCGCCGGGATCACGCGCCAGGGCAACCCGAAGCGTCTGCGGATCGGGCGAGTGCAGGAAACCCGGGTTCCCGGCCCGTATGCTGGCCCATGCATCGCCATGCGCATCGACGCTGCCGATCACGACAAAGGGCAACTGCGCGTAGAACGCACGGTGCTGGTCGAGCAGCAGGTTGCGAACGAAGAGCCGCCCAGGCCGATCCATCTCGCGGACGGCACCGATGCTCTCTTGAATGGCGAGTTCGCCCGGATGCCACGGCGAGGCCTCGGTGTTGTCGGTCCGGAACGATGAGGGTGTCATGCGGGGTGCCTCGCAGTGGAATGTCTCTGGCGATATCAGGCCGTCAGGCCGGCCGGCGTCCGGGCGAATGCAACGAAGCCCGGCAGCGCCTCGATGCGCTCCAGCCACGACCGCACGCTGGGATACGGCTCGAGGTCGACATTCCCTTCGGGCGCGCGTGCGATGTAGCTGTAGAGCGCCACGTCGGCAATCGTCGGCGCCGTGCCCACGAGGAAACGGCGGGTCGCGAACTCGGCTTCGAGCAGAGCCAGAATGGCGTGCGCGCGCTGGATCACTTCGGCCGCCTGAAACGACGCGCCGAACACGGTGATGAGGCGAGCGGCACACGGTCCGTAAGCGATCTGGCCCGCGGCCACGCTGAGCCATTTCTGCACGTCGGCCGCGGCTTCGGGCGACTCGGGCAGCCAGTCGCGTCGCTTGAGCTTCCGGGCGAGATAGACCAGGATGGCCGTCGAGTCGGTCACAATCGTGCCCTCGTCGTCGAGAACAGGCACCTGCCCGAAGGGATTCAAGGCCAGGAACCCGGCCTGCTTGTGCGCCCCTTTGGCCAGGTCGACTTCGATCAGTTCGTGGGGCAATCCCAGCAGGTTGAGGAACAGGCGGGCCCGGTGGGCGTGGCCGGACAGGGGATGGTGATACAGCTTCATTTCAGCTCCTTTCTGATTGGCAGTGCCAAAATCGTTGATGCGGAGCGTATGGTCCGGCCTTTCGCGTGTCTCTGGAATCCGCGCCGGCGGCAAGTCACTATTCTCGAATCGACAACAACCCCTCCAAGAAACCGGTTACGGCATGGATCGACTTCAGTCAATGGCAGCTTTCCTGGCGGTGGTCGACACCGGCGGCTTTGCCTCGGCGGCCCGGCGCCTCGGTGTTTCGCCTTCCGTCGTGACGCGGGCGGTCTCCGAGCTGGAGTCGAGACTGGGCGTGCGGCTGCTGACACGGACGACACGTTTTGTGCGTGTCACAGAAGCCGGGACGGCCTACGCCGACGATTGCCGGCGCATCCTCGCCGATATCGAAGAAGCGGATGGCGCAGCAGCGGGCACCCATGCCGCGCCGAGCGGCCGCCTGACGGTCACGGCGCCCGTGAATTTCGGGCGCATGTATGTGCTGCCCATCGTCCACGCGTATCTGGCTCGGTTTGCATTGGCGGAGCTCAACTGCCTGTTCGTGGATCGTGTCGTCAACCTCGTCGACGAGGGCGTCGATCTGGCCATCCGTCTCGGCGACCTGCCCGATTCGTCGCTGCAGGCCGTGCAGGTGGGTCAGGTCCGGCGGGTTCTTTGTGCGTCACCCGGCTATCTGGCTCGGCATGGCACACCCGATCGGCCCGAAGAACTGCAGCAGCATGTGATCGTCGCATCGACCGGTGTCAGTACCTCGTCCGAGTGGCGTTTCTTCGACGGCGGCAAACAGGTGCCCGTGCGTGTGCAACCGAGGCTGACGGTGACCACCAACGAAGCGGCCGCCGCCTCGGCCGTCGCGGGGCTGGGCATCACCCGTCTGCCGCTGTATCAGATCGCGCAGGCCGTGCAGGACCAGAGCCTGGTGCTGATCCTGGAGACATTCGAGCGCCCTCCGCTGCCCATCCACGTGGTGCACCGCGAAGGCCGCCACGCCACGCACAAGGCGCGCGCCTTCATCGATCTGGCGATCGAGACGCTGCGGAACGACCCACGCCTGAGGTGAGCGGACGAGGCCTGGAACGCAGGTTCACCGAGGGCTTCCCACCTCGCCCGCAATCCTGCGTTGCACCAGACGTGCAAAACTCAGTCCCAGCACGGCCAGCAGCAGTCCGAATGCGATCAGCACGGCAGGGATGGACACGGTGGCGATCAGGTGCGAAACCGCATAGATGCCGATCGACTGCCCCAGGAAAAGGCACGATGCGAACAACGACACGGCCAGTCCGCGGCGCTGGGGGAACATCTGTGTCGCATTGACCTGCAGCGTGTTGTGCAGCGCATAGAAGCCCAGGCCCGCACAGAAGACGCCGATGGCCGACCACGCCGTGTAGGTGCTGGTCGCCAGCACGCCGTAGCCTGCGGCCAGCATCAACCCGCCCAGCAGAGCCAGTCCGCGCTCGCCGAAGCGGCCGAGCAGGCGGCGGGCGTTGCGGCTGTAGGCGATGCCACCCAGGCCGAACACGGCCGCCAGTGCGCCGGCGGCTGCGGCACTGAGGTCGAGGCGCTGCATCAGCAGCGTGGGAATGAAGGCCAGTGCACCGAACACCAGTGCACCTTCGAGGGCCACGGTCAGCAGGATGGTGCGGCACCAGGCCTTGGAACCGATGGCCAGAAGCCCTTGGACCCAGGTGCCCTGCTGGATGTTGGCCGATCCGTGCGAGGTGGCGGCATAGGCCGCACGAAACAGAAAGGCGCCGCTGACCAGAAACAGTGCGGACGACAGCAAGAAGGCCCAGCGCCATCCGGCATGGGCCGCCAGCAGGCCACCCGTCCACTGCCCGGCGATCATGCCCAGCACGGTCGCGGTCAGCAGACGCGCCAGCGCCTCCTGCCTTTCCTCGTATCCCACTTCGTCGCCCAGCCAGGCCATGGCCAGCGGAATGATGCCGCCGGCCGCCGCACCGTTGAGCACGCGGCTCACGATCAGCATATCCAGCGACGGCGACAGCGCAGCCGCCGCGCTGCCGACGATACAGAGCATGGTGGCCCAGGCCATCACCTTGAGTTTGCCCAGCCGATCGCCGAGGTAGCCATAGACTAATTGGCACACGCCGTAGGCCAGCGCAAAACCCGAGATCGTGGCCGCCACCTCTCCGATGCCGACAAGGAAGTCGCCCGAGAGCTGGGGCAGCATGGCATCGCACAGCCGCATGGAGAACATGCTGGCAAAGCCACAGGCGCCCAGCAGCCACCGGATCCGGCCGCTTTCAAGTTGTTGCACGCAATTGTCCCGAAACAGAAAAGGACTGGCATCATGCCATCGACGGCCGATGGCCGCAGAGCCAGGGGAAAAAACATCTCCGGCGTACGGCACTGCGCGGTCCTGCCCGGCACCGTCCCAGGCGTTTGTGCAAAATGCCCATACTGGCGCGATGCGTGCGGCGGCCTGCAGGCCGCACAGCGCGGCATCGGGCCCCAACCTTCCGCGCACAGCGCCCCCGTCTCATGAAGAAAATCGGTTTCCTGTCTTTCGGACACTGGACCCCCTCCCCCCAATCGCAGACCCGCTCGGCTGCGGATACCCTTCTGCAGTCCATCGATCTGGCGGTCGCGGCCGAGGAGCTGGGTGCGGACGGCGCTTATTTCCGGGTGCATCATTTCGCGCGCCAGCTGGCTTCGCCGTTCCCTTTGCTGGCGGCGGTCGGCGCAAAGACCCGACGCATCGAGATCGGCACCGGCGTGATCGACATGCGTTACGAGAATCCGCTCTACATGGCCGAGAGCGCCGCCGCCGCCGACCTGATCGCGGGTGGCCGGCTGCAACTCGGCATCAGCCGCGGATCGCCCGAACAGGTGATCGACGGCTGGCGCCATTTCGGCTATCAGCCCGTCGAGGGCGAAAGCGATGCGGACATGGGGCGGCGGCATACACAGGCCCTGCTCGAGGTCCTGAAGGGCGAAGGTTTTGCCCAACCCAGTCCACGACCGATGTTTCCGAACCCCCCTGGCCTGCTGCGACTGGAACCCCATTCGGAGGGACTGCGTGAGCGCATCTGGTGGGGTGCGGGATCGAATGCGACGGCCGTCTGGGCGGCCAAGATCGGCATGAACCTGCAGAGCTCGACACTCAAGGACGACGAGACCGGCGAACCCTTCCATATCCAGCAAGCCCGGCAGATCCGCGCCTACCGGGCCGCGTGGAAAGAGGCGGGCCATAGCCGTACCCCCCGGGTTTCGGTCAGCCGCAGCATCTTCGCGATCGTCAACGAGCAGGACCGGCAGTTCTTCGGGCAGAGCGGCAAGGACGGCGATCAGGTCGGGTTCATCGACGAGAACACCCGCTCGATTTTCGGCCGGAGTTATGCCGCCGAGCCCGATGTGCTGGCCCGCCAGTTGGCGCAGGACGAGGCCATCGCCGAAGCGGACACCCTGCTGCTCACCGTGCCCAATCAACTCGGCGTGGCCTACAACACCCATGTCATCGAGGCCATCCTGAAGCATGTCGCCCCGGCGCTCGGCTGGCGCTGAGACCGGCCTGCACCCCTGTGCGCCGCGCAGGTGCAGCCTCCTCGTCAGGCGCCCTGCCCCCTGCTGAATGCGGGGTGCGGGCCTACACCCGCCGCTGGCCAATGGCGGCTATCGTCGGAATCAGACGCTGCCGATCGGCGCAGCCCGGCCCGAAGGGCGCCGATCGGACATACTTCGTCTTTGCCGAGCATGGTTTCCGGCGACTTTGCCAGTTCTTCGACCTTCGTTACTAGCATGTCACACCCTCACACGCCCCGGCATCAGTGGACAGCGCCCGCCTCCGAACGCCAGTTGCTCAGCATCCTGCTGAGCCAGGGACCGTTGGCTGCGATCGAGTACATGAACCACTGGACACCGCATCGCATCACGGCCGTGTTCAGGCTGCAGGACGGTTTTTTCGTTCCGATCCACCTCTTCGACAAGCAAGGCGCACTGCAGACCCACGATGTGGGCCCGGTTCGTTTCCTGGGCAGTTTCGGCGAATTGGCCATGGTCCACGGCTCGTTCATCACCACCGATTCGTCGCGGGATCCGCGTGCCGCGGACAGCACCTGCCGCAAGCTGTTCCGCAGTTATGTCGGCGTGCCGCTTCTCACCAACGATCGCCAGACCTTCGGCAGCATCTGCCACGCCGACTTCGAGCCCCGCCCGGCACCCGACAGTGCGCAGTTGAACTTCTTCCGCTCGGCCGCCCAGTCCATCGCCGGCATTCTCGACGCCAAACGCGAACCACAGAGCTGAACCCACCGCATCTCGGCGGTATTCCTCTCGTTTGATCTTTATTGATATTGATATATCATTAGCAATCGAGAAAGCTCTTGAGCCCTTGAGATCGGCCTGGCGCATCGAAGGCCAGTGCCGCGCCGCGCAGGCGCGACCGGCCTACCCCGTCCGATCGACGCTTCCCGAGGTTGCCACAGCCTCTGTTCACCTGTTCGAGTCCACTGCCATGATGCACGCCCCGCACTCCCCGCTCCTGCACAACAAACTGCCCGTGACCGTCCTGTCGGGATTCCTGGGTGCAGGCAAGACCACATTGCTCAACCATATCCTCAACAACCGCGAAGGCCGCCGGGTGGCGGTCATCGTCAACGACATGTCGGAGGTCAACATCGATGCGGCGCTGGTCCGGGACGGCGGCGCAGAGCTCTCGCGCACCGATGAAAAGCTGGTCGAGATGAGCAACGGCTGCATCTGCTGCACGCTGCGCGAAGACTTGCTGATCGAGGTCGAGCGCCTGGCCAAGGCGGGCCGTTTCGATCAACTGGTGATCGAGTCGACCGGCATCTCCGAGCCCCTGCCCGTGGCGGAGACATTTACCTTCGAAGGAGAAGACGGCCGCAGCCTCGGCGAAGTCGCCCAGCTCGACACGCTGGTCACGGTGGTCGACGGCTTCAACTTTCTGCGCGACTACAGCTCGCGCGACAGTCTCGGCACCCGAGGCGAATCGCTGGGCGAGCAGGACCGGAGAACCGTCGTGGACCTCCTGGTCGAGCAGGTGGAATTCTGCGACGTGATCGTGCTCAACAAGATCGACCTGATCGGCGATGCGGATCGGGAGCGCTTGACCGCGATTCTGCGCGGACTCAATCCACGCGCCAGAATCGAGTTAGCGGAACAAGGCCGCGTCCCGCTGGACCGGGTACTGCAAACCGGCCTGTTCGATTTCGAGGAGGCCTCACGCGCGCCGGGCTGGCTCAGGGAACTGCGCGGTGAACACACGCCGGAGACCGAGACCTACGGCATCCACAGCTTCGTGTACCAGGCGCGCCGGCCCTTTCATCCGCAGCGCTTCTTCGAACTCGTCGAAAGCGAATGGCCGGGGGTCGTCCGCTCCAAGGGCTTTTTCTGGCTGGCCAGCCATCCGCCATTCGCCGGCTCGTGGTCGCAGGCCGGTGCGGTCGCACGCCATGGCGTGGCGGGCCACTGGTGGGCCGCCGTTCCGCCGGAAAGCTGGCCCGAGGATCCGGAAGCCCTGGCGTCGATTCGTGCCAAGTGGGCAGACGGCGTCGGTGACGCCCGGCAGGAACTGGTGCTGATCGGCATGGACATGGACGAGGCAGCGCTTCGCGAACGGTTCGACGCCTGCCTGCTGAGCGACGAGGAAATGGCGCGGGGCCCGTCGGGCTGGCGCGCGTGGCCCAATCCGTTTCCGGACTGGCCCGAGGCCGCGGCGGTTCAGGCCGTGGACTGATCAGGCCGTGGGGGATGCCGCTCCGGCCTCGCCCGCCCCCCCCCGGTGTGCTTGGTCAGCCCTGGACCACGCCGATCTTCCACTGGCCGGGCGCTGGGACGCCGTTGACCGCAAAATCGCCCGCGATGCGATCCTTGAACACCCGCGGATTGTGGGTGGCCAAGGTACGGGCATTCCGCCAGAAACGATCCAGCCCGTTCGAAGCCAGCGTCGACGAAGCGCCCAAGGCATCGAAGATCTCGCTGGAGGCCTTCAGGATCAGGTCGATCACGATGGACTGGGATTGCGCGATTTCAAGATCGGCGATCGCCCGTGCGTCTTCGACCGCCGCGGCATCGCCGGTCCGGGCCGCCTGCCAGACACGTTCGAGCGCTCGTGCGGTCAGTTGGACGATCGCACCGGAGGTGTAGGCCGCGCTGCGAATGCGGCCGACGATCTCGAGGATCTGCGGATCGTGTTTCACCCGTGCGGCATTGCCGTTGCTGAAGCTTCGTGCCCGTCCACGCACCGCTGCGGCGGTTTCACTGCTGGCAGCGCGCCCTATTCCTGTCAGTGTCGCCAGGTGGACGAGCTGGAAGAATGCCTGCGAGTACGGAAATTTCTCTTCGTCCAGACGGATTTCGTCGGCATCGACGACGACGTTTTTATACACGGTGGTGCCACTCGACGTGAGGCGCTGCCCGAAACCGTTCCAATCGTCCTTGATGTCGACGCCCTCGCTCCTGGCGGAGACCAGCACGGCATAGCTTTTGCCGTCGTCGCCCGTGGTGCCCACATCGGCCCAGTCGGCGTAATAAAGACCGGTCGAGTAGAACTTGGTGCCGTCGAGGTACCATTTGCCGTCCCGCTGCGACAGCCGGGTGTCGAGTGCGCCTTGCCGCACCTCGCCGGTCTCGCCCCGGCCGGGTCCGATCAGGGCCCCGTCGGCGATCCTGCGCAGCCATTTCTCGCGCCATGCCTTGCGCGGCGAATTCAGCACGACCTCGACGAAACCCAGGTGGGCCCGGATGGACTGGACCAGGTTGGAGTCGGCCTCGCCCAGCTCGGCGAGCACACCGAAGAGTTCGGGCAGGCTTGCGCCGCCGCCGCCATACTCTTCGGGCACCCGCAAGGCGGTCAGGCCTGCCTCGGCGAGGCGCCTGACTTCGGTCCCCGGCAGGATGCGCTCGAGTTCGCGCTCGATGGCCCCTGCACGAATCTCGTCGAACAATGGGCGAAACGGCCGTGCCAGCGCGTCGTAGCGGGGGGTGGGGTCTTCTCCCCATCCGGTCTTGATTGAGCTCATGGGATCGTTACCTCGTCTTCGAATGAAAAGTGCCGGCCTGATCGGCAGCCGGCGTGCCACGGATCGTGTGGTTCAGGGGCCGGCCCGCCCGGCGCGCACGTCGAAAGCCCCGCCGGTGAGCGCCCGATCGCGCAGCGTCACCGGCTGCTTGCCGGGCAACAGGGGGAAAACCAGCTCGGCGAAGCGGATCGCCTCCTCCAGATGCGGATAACCCGACAGGACAAAGCTGTCCACGCCCAGGTCGGCGTACTCCTGGAGGCGCGCAGCCACTTCCTCGGCGCTGCCCACCAGAGCCGTTCCGGCACCGCCTCGCACCAGGCCCACGCCCGCCCAGAGGTTGGGGCCGACGATCAGCCGGTCGCGCCGGCCGCCATGCAATGCCGCCATCCGGGCCTGCCCGACGGAATCCATGCCGGCATAGTTGCGCTGGGCTGCGGCGATGTCCTCGTCCGTCAGGTGACCGATCAGGCGATCGGCATCGGCCCAGGCTTCCTCGCCGGTCTCGCGCACGATCACATGGAGGCGCACGCCGAAACGCAGGGTGCGCCCGTGCTCCGCGGCCCGGCGGCGGACGTCGGCGATCTTTTCGGCCACGGCCGCCGGCGGCTCGCCCCAGGTGAGGTAGGCATCGACATGCTTGGCGGCCAGCGCGTGCGCCGCCGGCGACGATCCGCCGAAATACAGCGGGGGATACGGCCGGCTCGCCGGCGTGTGGAAGTTCTGTGCACCCCGCACCTGGATGTGTTCACCGTCGAAGTCCACCTTCTCGCCTTGCAGCAGACGCCGCCACACGGTTAGGAATTCGTCTCCTGCAGCGTAACGGGCATCGTGGTCGAGAAACACGCCGTCGGCGGCCAGTTCGGTGGCATCGCCGCCGGGTACGACGTTGAGCAGCAGTCGGCCCTCGCCGAGCGCCTGGTCCAGCGTCGCGGCCTGCCGGGCCGACGCCGTCGGGCCACCCAGCGAAGTGCGCAGCGCGACCAGCAGCTTGATCCGCTGGGTCACCGGCACCAGGCTGGCGGCAGTGACCCAGGGGTCGAGACACGAGCAGCCGGTCGGAATCAGCAGGCCGTCGTAACCGAGGTTTTCGGAGGTCACGGCGATCTGCCGCAGGTAGGCGCTGGTGGGGGCCCGGCCGAAATCGGACTTGCCGAGGTAACGCGTGTCGCCCGAAGTGGGCAAGAACCAGAAGATCTCCAGACTCATGAGAAGGCCTTGTCTGCGATGACGGGCGCGCCCCCGCCTGCCGCCCCGGAAAGCCGGCGGAATGCCTGTGCCGCATGCCGCTCCGGCAGCAGGTCGCCTACGCCGAACAGGCGGCTGCGCAGGGTGCCGTCGGCGTAGGCCGTCTTGTAGAGGCCGCGGCTCTGCAGTTCGGGAACGACGAGGTCCACGAAGTCTTCGTAGCTCTCGGGCACCACGGTGCGGGTCAGGTTGAAGCCGTCGATGCCGGTCTCGTCCATCCAGGATTGAAGTTCGTCGGCGACCTGCTGCGGATCGCCGACGATGGCGGGATAACGCCCGCCGAAGGCCATCAGCTCCAGCAGCTTGCGGCGGGTCCATCCCTGCTGCTGTGCGGCGCGCGAGGCCGACTGGATCGCGTTGGTGGAGCCGTAATCCACCGGTTCGTCGAGGTCGTAGCGGGCAAAGTCGATGCCCGTGCTGGCCGCGAAATGGGCCAGTCCGGCCTCGTTGCTGGCGTAGGCCCGGTAGTCGGCATACTTCTCGCGCGCCTCGGCCGCCGTGCGCCCGGGCACGACCGTGGTGCCCGCAAAGACCTTGATGTCGTCCGGCCGCCGCCCTGCCCTGACGAGCTGCTCGCGCAAGGTCTGCACGGTCTGGCGCGCCATCTCCTGGGTGGTGGGCGAAATGAACACGCACTCGGCATGGCGTGCGGCGAACTGCTGGCCTCGGCCCGAACTGCCGGCCTGGAACAGCACCGGCGTGCGCTGGGGCGAAGGCTCGGTGAGATGATAGCCCTCGACATCGAAATACCGCCCATGGTGGGCGACCCGGTGCACGCGGCCCGGCTCGGTGAAGGTGCGCTCCGCCTTGTCGCGGCGCACGGCTTCGGCCTCCCAACTGCCTTCCCACAGCTTGTAGAGCACCTCGAGGTATTCATCGGCCCGGTCGTAGCGCTCGTCGTGCGGCAACTGCTGCGTGAGGCCCATGGCGCGGGCGGCGCTGTCCAGATAACCGGTCACGACATTCCAGCCGATGCGGCCGCCGGTGAGGTGATCGAGCGTGGAAAAGCGCCGGGCCAGCAGGTAAGGCTGTTCGTAGGTCAGGTTCACGGTCACGCCGAAACCCAGCCCTTGCGTGACCGCGGCCATGGCCGAGACCAGCACGATCGGGTCGTTCACCGGCAGTTGGATGGACTCGCGCAGCGTCACGTCGACATTCGCCTGGTAGACGTCGTAGACGCCCACGATATCGGCGATGAAGAGGCCGTCGAACAGGCCACGCTCCAGCGTGCGGGCCAGTCCGGTCCAGTAGCCCAGCGTGTTGTATTCTCCCGAGCGGTCGCGCGGATGCGCCCAGAGACCATGGTTGATGTGGCCCACGCAGTTCATGTTGAACGCGTTGAGCAGGATCTGCTTTTTTGGAGTGCCCATACCGAATCGTTCAGATCGCGCCGTGCCGTGGCGGCAGGCGGTCGTTGAGGTAAAAGTTGCCGATGGCGTGGTACTTCCAGCGCACCGGATCGTGAAGCGTGTGGGTTCGCGCATTGCGCCAGAAACGATCCAGCCCCTGCTGCCCCACGGTCGATGCGGTGCCGCCGAGTTCGAACAGGCGTGTACCGGCATCGAGCGAGGCGACGGTGGTTGCCGCTCGCGCGGCGGCAACGGCAATCGATGCTTCGGCCACGCTGCGCTCGGTCGGGTCCCGTTGGGCCGCGTCGACAAAACGTGCCGCGCGCCGGACCAGCGCCTCGGCCGCGCGCAGTTGCAAGGCCGTTTCGCCCACCTGCCGGATCAGCAACGGATCGTGCGCCGCCTGCGCGACCTTGGCGTCGATCCAGGGGCGGGCCTGTTCCCGGATCACCGGCAGCGTCGCCGCCAATGCCCCGCGTGCGATGCCCAGGTCGATGGCCGCATGCAGGATCTGGGCAAAGGGGCCGATGGTCGCCGGACGCTCGAACGAGACCAGGAAAGGCACGACCCAGTCCGCCTCGACAGCCACGTCGTCGAAGACCACCGAGCCGCTGCCGGTCAGCCGCTGGCCGAAGCCGTCCCAATCGTCGGTGACCGTCACGCCCTGGGCCGCTCGCGGCACAAAAGCCAGCAGGGTGACCTCGCGGCCCGCCTCCTGAGCGACGACCAGCGTCGGGATCCAATGCGCATAGACCTGTCTCTTATACACATCTCCGAGCCCACGAGACAGGCAGAAATCTC